>Ga0209097_10002470_pt1 | contig 14876 bp, 12 predicted proteins | sample AD_UKC052_MetaG_FD_184419 | JGI IMG/M metagenome (GOLD analysis project Ga0209097, IMG submission 184419) | Active sludge microbial communities of municipal wastewater-treating anaerobic digesters from USA - AD_UKC052_MetaG (SPAdes) (version 2) | ecosystem: Engineered > Bioreactor > Anaerobic >... | reverse complement strand
CGAGCTGTCGTGGTCGAGGAGCGGCTCGAGGACCTCCGGGGCACAATCGAGGGCGACGTGGAATGGTTGTGCCGAGCCGCCCCGGGTGCCTCCGAGGCGAGGATCATCCGTGGAGAGGATGCCGAGCGTGTGGATCTCGCAGAGCCGGGATCCGCCCAGCCGGAGATGAACGGGCTCCACGCTCCGGTTCATGATCTCGAAACTCAGCCCCGTCTCCTCCCGGAGCTTGCGCAGCGCCGCGTCGATTGGAGATTCGTAAACACGGATGCCCCCGCCAGGGATGGCGAGAGCATCCTTGAAGTCACCCGCCCGACGGCGGCCACAGAGCAGCCACTGACGGCCCGCATGCTCGCAAGTCACGACGGCGTCTGCGGCTTGACGGCCCGGAACAAAGCGCGTCCCCGCGTCTTGCATTGCGCGGCGGATGCCGGCGAAGCCCCCGACGAGCCCCATGAGGTTTATCGTGCCTTCGGCGGCGATCAGGCGGAAGCGCTCGTAGTCCCCGTCGACAATCGCCTTCCGGAGATCCGTCGCGTGGTACGCGAAGTGAAACGCACCGAGATCCTCCTTCTCCGGGTTGATGAGGCTGAACGGGAGTTCGAGCCCCTTCGCCCGCATGACCGCGAGGATGTCGTCCTCGTTTCCGGTCACGAAATGGGTCACATCCTCGCTCCCCGGGATGGACGTCGTATGTTGCCACCAACCATCCCAATCGCCGGGGAAGTCGGCCAGGTGCACCAGCCGCACCCGCCGCAGCGAGACCCCTGCCGCGCGGAGGCTGGATAGGACCATCTTCTCGCGGATGCTTGCCAGCAGCGGGTGCCGGACGGTCCCCACCTCGTAGCAGCTGCCAATACCGAGCACGAGGCGATCGAAGCGCTCCAGCAGCCAGAGCATCGTCTGGATGTGTCCACGGGTCGGTGGGGAGAAGCGCCCGGGCATGTATGCGGTCTCGAGGCCGCTTTTCATGGATGCGCACCGATTCATCGGGCCAGCGTATCATGACCCGCGGCCGCATACGGGCGGCTCCCGCTGGCAGCCGACGGTCTGCTTAGAGACTCAGCACTCGAGTACGAGCACCGCCGAGGTCGGGCGAGCAAACCCGCCCTGCTTGATCCCCACCGCGATCCACGGCTCGGTCGGGTGCGCTGCCAGGCATCGCGGCGAGCCCGGCGTCGGCAGGGTCCACGCGGCCAGCAGCGCGTCGCCTCGCCACAAACGCAGCCGCCCCCCCGCATCGACGCTCACCCACCGCTGCCCGTCGCTCAGCGTGCAGATCGCCACGACGCTACGCGGCTTGTAGGTCGCCCAGATGATCGGCGGATGCGACGATTCCGTCGGCGGCTGCACAAACGGGGCGGACGCCCGCTCGAGCTCGTCCGCCGGCACCACCAGTCGCGCCTGCGCCGGCGCCTCGCCCCCCGACCAGCGGTCCAGCTCCCCGTCGAGCCCCCCGGTCAAAAACACATCATCCCCGGGCAGCGCCGCGATCGCCGTCACCCGTGCGCACGCCTGCACCGGCACGACCTCGACCCCTGCACCGCCAGAGAACGGCGCCGAGACCAGCCCCGCCGCGATCTTGCCCGACTCGCGGCGCCCGAGGTCCGCGCGCAACTCGACCAGCGCGAGCGAGCCGCCCCCGCCAGTCAGCACCCGCCCGCGCCGCACCACCATTCGGCTGTGCGTCAGGTGCTGGCGCTGGTCGGCGGCCCGGCACCCCAGCGGCGGCGGCGTCTCGTGCACCGCGACGCAGTCCGCCAGCAACGCCCCGTTGTGGCGCGTGATCATCGAGCTCCCCGCCAGCTGCACGCCGGTGGCGAACGGCCGCCGGATCGTATCCTCGCTGCGATTAACGATCACGCTGCGATGTGCGAGCCGCAGCGCCTCGACCGCGAGCAGATGCGACGGGCGATGGCTCTGCCCCGAGCCGCGGGTCGCTACCGCCAGGTGGCGGTCATCGGCCGAGAAGTACACGCCCGCGATCGACGGCGCGCTCTGCTGATCCGGAATGGTGGCAAGCAGATCGCGGGCCGCGGTGCAGTGAAACGCCCCCGTCTCGAGCTCGGCGATCACCACCCCGCCCTCGCCGTACCATGTTCCCCCGCCGACCGCGAGGCGCGTCCCATCGTTCGAGAACATCACGGAATATGGCGCCCACGGCGTCTCCAGGCTCCAGACGGTCCTCATCGCGGCCACGATCCCACACTCCGTGGCATCTCGCCAGCGCGACGATCGGGCTCGACGTCCCCGAATCCCACCACGATCGGCGCACGGCGTCGGCGTCGGCGATGCCGTCGCCCCAACGACCTCCCGTTCCCCCCGCAGCCGGGACGACCGCGGTCGGGTCCCTGGCCCCGGGGCAGCGACTCGAGCCCCTGGGCATTGCCCCGGGCCAGAGGACAGGCGGGGCAGATCGAGTATCCTCGTCCTCATGGCCCTCTTGCCGCCCCACCGCAGCCCATCGTGGCTGATCGTATTCGCCGTCACGTCTGCCCTGTGGACGGCCGCACTGCTCGGCGCGGGCTATCTCAACAACGGGTACCTGCCCCCGTGGCCGACGATGTTGAACGTCCTCGGCATCGTCTCGGGGGCGGCCGGGATCCTGGCGTTGTTGGCCTTCCTCGGGCTGCGCGCGACCTTCGCCTGCACCCATTCCGGTCTGGCGATCGGCCTGGTCTGGATGCTCGCCGCGTTCTCCAGCTCAAACGACGGTTGGGGCGATCTCGCGGCCTTCGCTGGCTTCCTGATGCTAGGCATCGTCGGCCTCGGCCTCGGACTGCTCATCGATCTGGTGCTGTTCCTCCGTCGGCGCTGAGCCGCCGTCTGCGCACCAGTCTGGCGCACGTCGAACTCGCTCCGCGATCTATCGTTCATGCGGCGCTGGCGATCCATCGCCTGCGCGACCTGCTCGAGCTGCAGCTCCTCGCCATAGCGGAGCTCGAAGGCCAGCTGCACGGCGAGCGGCAGCTCGCCAACGTGAAAGCCGACCGCTGTGTCCGTTTGGGCACAGCGGTCGGCGAGCTGGCGAACAGTCGGCCCTCGCAAGCGAGGGTCAGTCGTTACATCTCACTCCGGCTCGGGCACGCAGACCAGCGCGAGGGGCGTCTTGTTATTGTCCTCCTTGCACTCGTTGAGCTGCCCCTTCATCTTGTCGTCCTCGTCGACGACCGCGAAGATCTCGCTCGGCTTCTGAGCCGTGTCGAACTTGAAGCCGACCTTCTCGCTGGCCCCTGCCGGCAGCGGCCCGACCGTCTGCACCGTCCCGAGGTACCCGAGCGTCTTCTCGTAGAACGACACATTGACGCCCGGGCCGACCCCGAGGCAACCCGCGTTCCCGACCGTGACGCTCATGTCGAGGTTCGGGCAGCTCTCGTAGACCACATCCAGGTCCGACACCTTGAGGTCCGGGGCGCAGAACACGTCATCACCCTCGCCCTGCGCATTGCGCCGGTAGCTGTTGTACGGCTCGTCCATCGGCGTCGTCCAGCTCGCCGACTCCTTCAACGGGATCTCGCCCGTCAAACCGACATTGGTGATATGGTGCGTGTGGCCGCGTAGGGGGCCATACGAGCCAGAATTCGGGGGGTTGTCTCGAGGCAGACCCGGATCGCGACAAAATCGGGACAAGATCAGGCCAGGACCCCGGGATCTCGCCGCCGCGCATGTGCCCGTCTTCGGGGCAGTACGCCGGGCATGCTCGGCAGCCGCAGGGCCGGATCCGGTCGACTTCGGCCCCTGTCTCGGTGTCTGCCGGACCTGGCCGGGGCGCGCTCGCACGAATGATCGGTGCGGTCGGCGGATGGGGCCCCCGTCGACGTGCGTCGGGCCGGAGGGTGCAATGCGAGTAGATTTCGTGACGGACAATGGGAAGCGGGCGAGGTCGCGTCGGACGGGCCTCCAAGTTCTGGTGTGGCCGCTCCTGCTCGTGGCCTGCAACAGCGGCGACAGCGGGACCGGCAGCGACAGCCGCACCGGCACCGAGACGACGGCGGCCGAGGGCAGTACGTCGGTCCCGACGACCGGCGACGCCGGCTCGACCACCGACTCCGACTCCTACACCACCCGCTCGCCGCGCGCGCGACGACCAGCGACGCCGGCCGCCGCTCGACCACCTCGCTGACTTCCTGGCCGATCCGCTCGAAGCGCTCCAGGCCCTCCTGGATCTCTCCACCCGGGGCAGCGCCTCCGGCAGCGTTCGCCGCGCGCCCGATCCTTCGCAGTCAGTGGCAAGAAATCCAGGCGAAAGCCGCCTTTAGACTCGCTTACCGTCCACCGAATGTCACCGGGCACAAGCAACGCGAAGGTGCCGCGCGTCACCGGCTCTGGCGGCAGCACTAGCTAGCGCACCGCGATCATCCGTATCCTCCTTGTGCTCTTTAGACATCGAGCCTCCGTCCGCCCCTTTTAGGGCCCCAGAGAGCTCTGGCCACGACGCGGTCCGTCCGACGGATACGCGCGAAAGACACCGCGCTCGCGCCGATCCCGAGGACCTCAAGGCGATTAAAACTTCCCCCGAACAGGAGCCGCGGGCCCTGCCGCGGGTCGCGCAGGTGCTCCCACGATCCATCTGGTGGCCGCTGGGCCGTCGGGTGGCGAGGAGCGGGGTGCGAGCGGGAGCGAGCGCGTACACGCGGGCTGACACCAAGTATTGTTCTGGACCCGGGCTCCATGCCCGAGGCCCCTCGTTCTTCCCCGATCCAGGGGTCTGCGCAAATTCGCCTCTTATGAGGAGGCGGGCGGGCTGCCGCGGCCATCATGGCATCTAAACGCTGAGCAAGCCTCTGTGTCACTCCAGTAAGCGCGGTTAAGTTGCTTGACACCTCCGGCGCAAACGACGACTCTACGTGTCGTGCTCATGCGAGCACATGTCGATGCCGCGAACATCGCAGCATCGCATTCTCACGCGGTGTTTCACCGCCAGACGGGTATGTGTTAAGTGATGAGCGATCGAAATAGCAAGCGTCTTCCGATCTATACGGTTGTTGTGGCGTTCTCGACGGTTTCCTTTTCTCTGATGGGTTGTTCGGAGCATCTGGACGCAGACGCAAGTGACATCGACAGTGATGAGCCGGACGAGTCTGGCGTGGGAGAGCAATCCAGTCCATTCATTGCCGGCGGATCACGCGATGCCAAGAACGACGACCCGATTCTCAAATCGCTTGCCGCCGCTGGTAACTGGGAATTGGCGCCCAGTCAGGCCAAGCTCACGGTCGAGGCGCCCCCCCCGCAGTTCGACGAGATGTCGGATACCGAACTTGAAGCGCTCAAGAAGCAGGCGGAGGCGGACCCCGCATGGTATGCGGAAGATGGCGAGCGCTACGATGCCCTGTATGTCACGGACGGTGGCGTAGTATATGGACGGCGTGGGCCGGCTCCGGAGGCCAAGGTTCTTGGCGAGAAGGACGACTACGGCGCCTTCCACGGGCTTCCTTCGCCCCCTCCCAGCGACAAGGAATACGGATTTGGTGCTCTCGGAGAGGATCCGTCGCCCTCTTCGGGTATCCCGGGTGTCGGGCCAGATGACCTTGGGATCGAGGAGTCCGATCCGTTGGGTGTGGAGATCGGGGTGGATTCTTCGGACGACCAGCGCGGTCGGATCGCTCCCTTTGCGACACTCCAGAGTTACCCGTGGCGCACGGTCGGCGCTATGACCCCTGACGGGGATACGACCAGGGGGGGCTGCACTGGCACAAAGATCGGCCCCAGAGCAGTTCTCACTGCATCTCATTGCGTGCTGGGCAGTACCGGCAGTGTCACCTTAAATGGCGTCTTTAACGCGGGGCAGACCAACCTCGCGGTCACAGGCGGTTCGATCCCCTGGAATGGCGTCTTCTTCCGCGATTGGCGGGTTGATCGCAAGTACGACTACGCTGTGTTTTTCTTGAGCGATTCTGCGGAGACAGTCGGGCTCGGGTGGATGGGGACCTGGTGGTCCACTAGTGCCGCTGCATACAATGGGGTGGCCAACACGGTGATCGGCTATCCGTGCGGCGCCAACGGGCCCGGGGGTTGTGGGACGATCGCCGTCCAGACCTGCAAAGCGGCTCAGCGGGTGGACAAGCGCTGCGACGGGTGGATGTATACCGATGCCTCGTTCCTGAATACGGCGTCGTTCATGGCTGGAGAGCAGTTGCTGTTCTACAATGACGTCTCGAAGGGGCAGAGTGGAAGCGCCGTGTGGAGGACCTCCTCCGGAGGTCTCTCATTGATCATGGGTGTAGTGGCCTATGCGGATGGCCCTGGAACGAATGCCAAGGGACCTCGTTTTCGTCAATCGATGTGGGATGATGTTTGCAGTTGGATCGGCCAAAAGCCCAGCACGTTCGGAACTCATCCATGCCAATGATTCGCGGGCCTTGGCTAGAACGACCGATGCACGACTAAACGTTCGGTGACCCTCTTGGGCCTTGGGCCGCAGTGGGAAGCGAGCCTGGCGCATACTTGAGCGTGTGAGCCGGGTTCGGTGCCTCTGGCCGACCCGCTGTGCGATTGGCTTGTGGGGAGGCTGCGACCAGAGCGAGCCCGTGCGCCCGGCCGGCCCATCTCGCACCCACGGCCGTGAGTTTCATCCTCCACCCCCACTCTTGCTCCCGCCTCTCGCCCCAAAGTCGTGCGAAAGTTCACCGGCTGCGGCCTCCCGCAGGCTCGCCAGGCCGCTCCGCATTCACCCCGGGCCTGGATTCCTGCTGTAACTTCTTATGCGCGATCAGTCCTACCGACCTCAAGGCGATCCGTTACCCAGACTATCACAGCACCTGGAGCGAAAGGCCATGCTACACATACCCGCGATGATCAAGCCCACCATCCGATGCGCGCGCGCATGGCTCGTCATGTGCACGTTTGCGGCGGCGTGCAGCGACAACGAGACGGTGGACACCGCCGCGATGACTGGCACGTCCGGCATGATGTCGACGACCGGCACCGGCGGCGAGACCTGGCTGCCCTCCGCGTGCGCAGGTCTCGGATCGCCATTCCTGACCGCAGATTGCCTGACCGCCCTGCGCGACGCCTGCCGCGCGCAGCCCTCGGCGGAGGCGTGCGCCGCCCAGGCGCCGCTGCGGTTCGGCGGCGGTGGTTACATCATTCGCTGCGGATGGGCAAAGGTCGTTCGGTTCTCGGACCCGGCGGCGTGCACCGTCGCGGCCGTCGAGGGCCGGTGCGAGGCTGGTATGGAGGACACCTTGCTGTGGTGCGGCGACCGCTGTAGCAGCGAACCGACGCTGCATTTTTCGTTACAGGCGGACAGCGAGGCGATGGAGCTGATCGAGATGCCCTGCGCGTCGACCGGGAGTTACCTGGACGGCCCGCTCGGCCCCGCCTCGGCGGTCGGCGCCGAGAAGGAGGCGTTCGGCTCGACCTGTGCCCCGAACGTATCCCCGCCCGCGGCTCCGCTGTGCGCCTGCGGCCCCGTCGCCTGCGCGGCCGGGTAGCGCCGACTCGGCGCCGCCGCGCGGGCTGGATCAAGCGGCCGTCCGCCGCAAGGCGCTGCCGCCGGAGCTGCCCACCGAGGTCGAGGTGCTGGTCGCCCGCTGCAGCCTGGCCCTGGCTGGTCCAGGAGTCGGTCACGGACGGACCTCAAGCCGAGGCGCTGGCCCGCGCACATGCAGGCCAGCCGGGCGCGCTGGCGATGGTGATCCGCGACCACATCGGCGCCACCCCGATCGCGGATACCGTCACCGTCCAGCTCGAATTCAGCGGTCGTCGTTCTTGGCATCGCGTGATCCGCCGGCAATGAATGGACTGGATTGCTCTCCCACGCCAGACTCGTCCGGCTCATCACTGTCGATGTCACTTGCGGCGTGACCGTCGAAGGCTGCGACGCGGACTCCCGCGCGACGAGGTGAGAGCTTCACCTGCGAGCGACTCTGCCGCCGGGCGCGCTTCGCCCGCGTGCCGAGCACTACCGCTCGGCCTGTGCGCGCCATCGCGGGGGCATCGCCGGCCTCAGGGCCGCGAGTTCGTCGCCCAGCGGATAGAGGCTGCGCCCGGCGAGCGCTCGAGCGAAGGTATCCGGATGGCCGATCGTGCTGCGTCCCAGCAAACCCTGGATGAGTTCTTCGAGATGCTCCTCGACTCGCCGCGCAAGGTCCCGGCACCAGAGGCCGCGCCGACGAAGCCCTTCACGTTCGATGACCTCGTGCAGGCCCTGGGGCTCGAGGTCAAGGCGCCGACCCCGGCCCAGCGCCCGTCGCCATCGCAGACCCTCGACGAGATGCTGCACGAGGTCTTTGGGCTCAGGGCTGAGCCCGCAGCCACTACGCAGCCCGAGCCCCAGCCGACCGTCCTTGTCGCCGCGATGCCGTCGCTCGAGTCGTCGATCCAGGACGCCGATTGGACCCCCTCGGCGGCCGGGACCATGCCCGCGTACACGGTCTACGAGCCGGCAACGAGCCCCCAGTTCGAGCCGCGCCAGGTCGCCGTTCCGACACCGCCCCCCGCGCCACCTGCGGGCTGGTCACCGTGGAAGATCGCTGTGGCTGCGCTCGGTGTGCTCAGCATGGCCGGGCTCGGGTACCTGGGCGCGCGCCGCTTCCAGCAGCTCGAGCGGACCGTGCATGTCTTGCTGGCCGAGTTCCAGGGCGACGTCGACGGCAAGCTACGGACCCTGCATGGCCGGGTCGCCGCCATCGAACGGGCGGCGGCAGTTAATCAGGCCGAGGCCATCCGCGAGGTTCGCCGGGCCCTGCAGGCCGAGAGCGACGAGCTTCGCGGCCACCGCGAGTGGCTGGCCAGCATTCGCGCGAATGCCCCCGCGAACGCGACGCGCGAGGCCGAGGAGCAGCTCACGCGCGCCGACCGAGAGATCGAGGACCTGTTCGCCCGCATCGACAAGACCGACAAGAGCTGAACAGCCGCCCACTATCCCGCCTCACTCCGGGCCCTGTGCCTGGTCAAGTACACCTCGACCTGCTGCTGCACCACCGCGTCGGCGATGGGCGGCGCAAACCCCTTCCACACCGCAACCTCGGCCGTCCGGCGCAGGTACAACTCGCGCATCGCGGCGACCTTCTTCTCCGCGCTTTCCTTCGCCTCGCGCATCCCCTCGAGCGTCTCCCACAGATCATGGTGCTGCGTCTGCGCCGAGCGGCGAAGATCCGTCTCCTTCTCGAGCAGTGCCCGCAGGCGCTTGCCCTCGGCGATGCTGTCGCCGCAGTCTCGCGTCAATGTGGCGATCTGCCGGTCGCGCTCGGCGAGCGCCGCCTGCCGGCCGGTCGCCTCCTCGCTCAGTCGCCGGGTCTCCGCGCGCGCTGCAGCCAGCTGCTGGGCCGCGTCCTCGCGGGCACGAACCGCCGTGCCGAGGTCGCGCTGCGCTGCGTCGAGCTGTGTGCGCAAGAGCTTGCCGTCCGCGATGCCCTCATTGATCCGCTTCGTCACCGCGGCGATCTCCCGATCACGATCGGCGAGCACGCGCTGCCGCGCGGTCGCCTCCTCGCTCAAGCGTTGGATCTCCGCCCGTGCCGTAGCCAGCTCCTCGCGGGTGCGGCCCACCGCGGCGAGGTCGCGCTGCGCTGCGCCGAGCAGCGGCTCCAACCGTGCCACGCTGGCCTCGGCCACGCGCAGCTTCGTATCTCGCGCCGCCAGCGTGCGCGCCGCGACGCCGACCTCCTCCCGCAGTGGTTCAATCGTCGCGCTCAACTTCGCGTGCGACTCGCTCATCGCCGCGAGCTGCTGACGGACCCTCGCCAGCTCCTGGCGATCCGTCTCGCGCTGGGCACGAAGGCGCTCGAGCTCCTGGCGCTGGACGGGGTCGCCCCCTCGCAGGGCCTGCAGCTGCGCATGGTCGGCCTCGCGCTGTCGGCGAAGCGCCTCCAATTCGCGCTGGTCGGCCTCGCGCAGCGCGAGCTCCGCTGCCCGCTGTCGCTCGGCTTCGTGTTGGACCGCTGCGAGTACCGCGTCCTGCTCGGCCGCACGCAGGCGCGCTTCTTCCAGCGCCGCCATCGTCCGTTCGAGCGCCGCGCGGGTCGTGTCCGCGTCGGCCCGCGCGGCCTCGGCCGCTCGCAGCAGCTCGCGCCGTACCCGAGGATCGCGCGCCCGCGGCGGGCTGAAGGTCTCGCCGGGATCTCGAACGGCGCGCTGGCTCTCGGGCGTGCTCGCCTGTAGCCGCTGCGCCGGCGTCGAGCCCGGGTCCAACGCCTGCGCGAACCACAGCGACCACTGCCGCGGGCTCCGAAGTTCGACCATCGGGGTGACCGCGGCGAGCAGCCGGATCGCCGCCAGCCGGACCCGTCGACTCGGCACCGCGGGCAACACCCCCAGCCGGACCAGCGCCGCGAACACCCCCGGCGTGGTGCCCGTGACATCCGGAAGGTTGCGCCCGCAGGCTCCCGGAAAGGCGGCCAACAATCCGAACGCGGTGGCACAGCCCTCCTCCCCACGCGGCAGCAGTCCCGCCGCGAAGCGGCAATGCGCCTCGATGATCGCCAGCATATGCACCCCCGACCGACCCGCGATCAGGTTAATGCACAGGTCATCGTCATGGCAATCGTCTCTGCGAATGCACCGTTCATCGCCCCCATGATCGCCCACCCGAACGACCACCCGAAGGCCCGAGCGCGCGCAGGTCCACCGGATGGACCACCCGAATGATCACCCGAAGGCCCCTCCAGCGCGCGACCGCGGCACAACGGCGCTCAACGTGGGCGCCGACGCCCAGGCTCGCACGACGACTCGAACACCGCGAAGCGTCCCTCCGCCACCGCGATCGTCCAGATCCGGATCGCGCGCCCCTCGTAACCGAGCCGCAACTTCTCCGGGTCGCAGCACTCGAGCAGCCACTGCAAGTGCGGAGGTAGGTGCTCGGCGAGCTGGTCGCGGATGAACGCGTCCACGCCGCCGTGGATGCCGCGGTAATCATGCTCGGCGGCGTCGAGGACGTCGGCGTCGGTCGTCTTGAGCGCGAGCGCGACAAGCTCCCGGAAGCGCGGGGGCGACCCCAACGGCGGCGGCGCGACCTCGGTCTCGAGGATCTCGATCTCGGGGTCCGTGTCGCTCATGACCGCCCTCCTCGCCGGCGAGCGAACGGCAAGGCCACGCGCAACTGCCTCGCCCTGCGCCGGAGCTGCCGCTCCGACAGCCCCAACATCGCCGCTGCGGCAGCGAGGGTCTCGGCGTGTTGGGCCGCGTGCCGCAACAGCGCGACCTCGGCGGCCCGGAGGTTGAAGCCGTCGATGGCGAGCACCGGCTGGCCCTCAGGCCCGGTCTGGACAACAGCCTCGGGGTGGGTGGCTCGATTTCTACCTGTCTTCGGTTCGTCCTTCATGGTTTACATGGGTATCATGGTTCACATAGGACACGGAAGCCATCAAGGCAGGCCCGCGGGGTAGACTCCGCGCGGCATGGCGCCGGGCGCGAAAGAGGTCCCCTGGGTGACGACCGAGCAGGTCGCCGCCGCCGCCGACGTGGGCGCGAAGACGGTTCTGCGCTGGTCCAAGAGCGGTCTACTCCCGGCCTACCAGGTCATCCGCGGCGGCATCCGGGCCCGCTCCGCGCGCTGGCCGGCCCACGCCCCGGAGCAAGCCCGCTGGGTCCGTGCCCGCATCGACGACGGCCTGACCTTCGCCGAGATCCTCGCCGCCCTCGAGCGTGGCGAGTTCAAGCGCCCTGTCTCGACCTGACCCCAGTCCCCTAAGTTCGACCTGCGGGCGAATACCACCCTCGCGCCGACCGAGGTCCTCGCCAGGTGGCGGACCATGGCCTTCCTCGAGGCAGGCGTCCTGACCGATCCGGGACGCCCTTGAAGCGGGCAAGGGCAGGACTCCTATCGCCCTGTAAGGTCGTCCTGCACGTGAGCGCGCACTTGCCGGGGTCGGCTCTCCAGCTCGAGGGGCCGCGCCCGCGGCTTCGGCTGACGGGCCGACGTGGCCGATGGGGCCGCGACCAGGGCCTCGACCTTCGGCCAGGTTCCGTCCGCGCACCAGCGCCTGTACCAGCGCCAGCACGTCGTGGTGGCCGCGTAGCTCGCCGGGATGTCCGACCAGTGCGCCTGCGTGTGGAGCACCCAGCGGATGCCGTCGACCACCTGGCGCAGGTCCACCGGCTTGCCGCCGCGCGGGCGGTCCGCGTCCACGAGGGTGACGATCGCCGCCCACTGCCCGTCTCGCAGCGGCTCGAACGGCGCCACGGGCAGCGCGCGCGGCATGGTCGTCGCTGCGACGATGATGCCAACAGTGTGCTCCAGCGCCTCGCGGACGACGCGGTTGGCAAGATGGGCGTAGCGCTTGGTGGTGTTCGGCTGCCGGTGCCCCAGCATCTCGCCGACGATCGCCAGCGGGACGCCGCCGCCGAGCGCGTCGCTGGCGAACGAGTGCCGAAGATCGTGGAGGCGGACATCAGGGATGCCCACGGCCTCGCGGATGTTCTTCCACGTCAGGTTGAGGCCCGTCAGCTTCCGGCCGGTGCGCGAGTGGACGACGAGGCCCTCCTTGCGGTTGCCGGTGCGGTCGTGAATCTGCCGGAGCAGGGCCATGACCTGCGAGGGCACGGGGATGTTGCGCTGGCCGGTCTTCGTGTCGGGCAGGTTCAGGCAGCTGTGCTGCCAGTCGACCATGGGCCAGGCCAGGTTGAGAATCTCGTCGCGCCGCAGGCCGGTGAGCGACAAAAGCTGCAGGGCCCAGACGCTCATCCGGTCGAGGTGCCCCTTGCGGCCCGGCGGGATCTGCAAGCCGCGCAGCATGACCTCCTCCACGTGTCGCCGCTCCTCGGGCGTCAGGAAGCGCTCGCGGGTCTTCATCTTGAAGCGCCGCACCCCGTGGGACGGGTTACGCATGTCCGATAGCTCCCAGTCGACGGTGATGCGCTTGTAAAGGCTGCCGAGCACGCAGAGCGCGTAATTGGCGGAGCCCGGGATGTGCTTCAGGCCGACATGCAGCGCCTGGGCGTCGCTGCGAGTCACCGTCTCGAAGTCGCGGCCACCGAGCACGGGCAAGATATGATCGGCCAGGTGCGTGCGATAGCTGATCGCGGTGGTGGGCTTTAGATAGACGTCGACGAAGTCACGGACGAAGCGATCGGCGAGTTCGCGAACTGTCGGTCGCCGTGATTCCGCCTGTTTCACAGGCTCGACTCGGCGCGTCGATCTCGGCGCGGAGCGGCCCGCGGCCGGCTGGATGGTCGGCTCGTCACGCTCGCCCGCGCCCAGCATGAGCACCGCACGACGGCGCGCCTCGTCGACGCCGAGCGACGGGCCCAAGGGCCCGATCTTCTCTCGGCGCCACTGCCCGCCGACCTGGTGCCGGACGAGAAACACCTTCCTGCCAGTCGGCAGCACCCGTACGACGAAGCCGTGCATCGCCGAGCAGGTCACCTCATACATCTTGTCGCGCGGCTTCAGCTCGCGCACGGTCGCGGTAGTCAGCATCCCCAAACCTCCACCCCAGTTATCGCGACAAATTCGAGCCAGGCAAGGGTCTAAAATCGCCTGTCCTTTAGGACCTATTCTCTGTCATAAGGCCGCGCAGGGCGGATCTAAGCTCTGCCTATGACATTGGTGATGCTGTAGGCGTGTTGGTTCCAGATCTTACGACCCGGTCGCCACGACTCGTCCATGTCGCCGATCACCGTGATGCCGACACCAAGCTCGCCTGGAGCATCGTTACTCGAGTGGCCGACCACGATCTCGACCTGGCCATCATTATCGACGTCGACGACCAAGGGGTACTCATTCCATGTACCGCTGCTATGGGGCTCGTACAGGAGCTTGACCGTGCCGTCGATTCCTGAGAATACATAGAGGTTGTTCTCGTCGGCGTAGACCACATCGGCAATCCCATCCCCCTCAAAGTCGTAGGCTGAGGAACTCGTAAGCCCAGAGTACTCCTGGGTCTCGTTTTGCCAAAGCACCGAGCCATCACCGTCAAAGACGATGTAACCGTTTCTTCTAGCGATGCCGATCTCAGGCTCACCATCGCCGTCAAAGTCCGCGATCGTCGGCGGACCGCCGCCAGGAACCGGGTTGGCAACACTCCACTCCACGACCCCGAGAGCACTCTGTAGACGAACCTCAACGTTGGGGACGACGACGACGATCTCGGGCTCACCGTCGAGGTTAAAGTCCGCCACTCCGGGGTAGCCGTCGGGCTTATCGTTATGCCAGAGGGCGATTCCATTCGGATCGTAGAGTGCATTGCCGACGACGACCTCAAGGATCCCATCATTGTTGAGAATATCCGCTGCGAAAGAATGGCCGATGCCATTCCCGTGGTCACCGTTACCGCGGACACTCCCGTCAGCGTTGAGAATCGTTCGACCCACAATGATCTCTGGCGAGCCATCACCGTCGAGATCCGCGATCGCCGCCACCCCCGAAGCCGGGCTCTCCCACTTGAGTTTTCCATCGTGCTCAAAAGCCTTGACGATGTGAGTCCCCCAATTTTCGTTTCCGATCACGACGACAGAGGTGGCGATGATCTCGACGCGGCCATCGCCGTCAATATCACCGGCGGCAAGGCTCCCAAATCTGTAGAGATCTTGACCTGTTATCGATAGAATCTCCTTCTGACCATCGCCAGAGATAGCCCTTATAACCCCTCCTCCGTGTAAGGGGGCCAATTCGTTGCGGTCGTACGTGACGAAGAGAATTTCTGGCATGTCATCGTCATCGAGGCGCGCAACAATCGGCGTCACCATTACATGGTTCGACCACGGCTCGATCTCCCACTCTGTCTTCTTCCACTCGACGACCGGGTTTAACATTCCGCTCTCGGGCGTGCTCTCGCAGGCCGCGTTAATCCCGCCCATGTACCCCTTCGGGGGATCGTCACCGCAGGGCACGACCTCTCCATTTGTCGTCGTGTCCAAGGCGGTCGACGAGCCACTGCTGGAGCTCCCGCTCGTACTCGAGGCACCGCTATCGGTCTCTCCGTCGGTGGTCGTGGGGC
>Ga0209097_10002469_pt1 | contig 14880 bp, 18 predicted proteins | sample AD_UKC052_MetaG_FD_184419 | JGI IMG/M metagenome (GOLD analysis project Ga0209097, IMG submission 184419) | Active sludge microbial communities of municipal wastewater-treating anaerobic digesters from USA - AD_UKC052_MetaG (SPAdes) (version 2) | ecosystem: Engineered > Bioreactor > Anaerobic >... | reverse complement strand
ACCCCGGCGCTCGGGAGCGCTAGCGCAAGTCCAGTGCAGAGCGCAAACAGGAAGGTGATGTGCTTGTTGCGGCGTGGTGAGCGAATAGTCATGATGTGTCCTCTTAGAGATTAACGGGTGACGATTTGTTTTTTTGTAACGCCCGCCACGGTTGGAATCTGTGTTTGTGCGGTCGTTAGAGATTGAAACGAGCGAAAGTTACAAACGGGGTTAATCTTTTTCCGTGCGCCCGCCCGCGAGATTGCGCGTGCCGTTTGCGCTGCGTCACGCGAAGCAGACCGCCGCACCGCTATGCTCGCGACTTTGTTGCCTCGCGCTAGTTCGAATCACCTGATGTCTAACGTACCGCCCGCGCTTTCCGACGCGCCTATTCAGATCGCGCCGCACACTGCGCTCGAAGATGTCCAAGGCATTCTCACCGGCACCCTCTTCGTCGCGCTCTCGTTGGTTTTTTTTCGTAGCAGCGGTCTGCTGCCGGGCGGCATCGCGGGACTTTCGTTTTTGTTCCATTACGCCAGCGGTTGGTCCTTAGGCGCAACGGTGTTTGCGCTCAACCTTCCGTTCTATGTCTTCGCGTATCGCGCGATGGGTCGCGTGTTTACGGTGAAAACGTTTTGCGCAGTCGCAATGGTCGCGATCTACACCGAAGTGCTGCCGCTGTTGATTTCGTTTGCGACATTGGACGCCGCTTTTTCCGCCGTCATCGGCGGGTTGCTCGCGGGCACCGGAATTTTGATTTTGATTCGCCACGGCGCGAGCTTGGGCGGGCTGGGCGTGCTGGCGATTTACTTGCAGCAGCGCAAAGGCTGGCGGGCGGGCACGGTGCAAATGCTCTGCGACTTGGCGATATTGGGCCTCGCGCTCTTAGTCGTGGCCCCTGAGAAAGTGTTGCTCTCCATCCTCGCGGCGGTGGCGCTCAACTTCGTCATCGCAATCAACCACCGACCTGATCGCTACTTCGGGATTTAGGCGTCGCGAAGAACGCGACCGGGCGCGCGAAATACTCCGTATGTCGAAACGTTCTCGAAGCTAACGCCGTTTCTGATCGCCGATGCGAAACAGATAACGCGGAGCCGAGTACCATTCCCCCATGCAATTCATGCTCCATCGAATCAACCTGTTTATGAATCCGTTGGCTCGCCCCGACGTGCGCGCCACTCGCATCTCGGCCACGATTGCGATAGCCACAGTCATTGGAACGTTGACGGGTTGCGGGAACGACAGCGCTGGCGGTCGCTACCCGCCCGATTGGCCAAAGCTGGAACGCGTCGCGACCAACGGCAAGAACTGCCCCGACATCACTGGGAACTACACCTTCGAAAATGACGTGGACGACTCCGCGTTCGGGAGCGACTCGACGTTCATCGGTCGCAATGTGACGCGCGATGCAAAGTGGCCATGGCAAAGCGTGGCGCTCTCGGGCGACGCATCCGTTTCGCTCACGCTCACGTACAGCCGCCCGCGACCAGCATTGTCTGGCGTGCCGATGTCGCCAGACACTACAAAGACAACGTTGGTGCACGGCACGCACTACACCTGTGACAACGGTTGGCTCATCACGCCAAAAGCAGATTTGTCGATTCGTACGGTAAGCCAAAACGCCGTCCACCGTGACGTGCAGTACCGAGGCGCGCGGCGTGTGGCCGATACCTCGGTGCACTTTCGTCGCGACACGAACGGTGGTCTGGTGGCACGCGTTGAGGTACGCGAGTATCGTGTGTTGTCGGTGTGGGCCGAGACGGGCGCTGGCATTCCGTATTGGAGCGACGCGCGAACGTACTGGGCGCATTGGCCGTCGGCGCGCATGCTCAGCGCAACAGTTTTGGCAGGCAAAGCGACGCGCGCGGAAATCGCGCAAATGAGTCGCCTTGAGCGCGAAGTGTATGAACGTGAAAACGATGGCGGGACAAGCATGAGTGATGCCGAGTTTCGTGCGCTCGTTCGCCGAATGGTTGATGCTGGCGCGAAATTCGAAGGCATGCGTTCGGAAATGCGCGGCTACTCAATCACCATTCGCGTCAGCGCACGCGGGCAGGCGACGCGAACCTTAGAAAATTTCCGCGAGAGCGACGCGTTCATGAACGTGAAGGATCACGGCAGCGTGACAAGCACGGGACAAACAGAAATCGCCACAATAAGCTTCGAGCGGCGCAATTAAGGCGAGACTGTCCACGCGCGCCGCTTGCATCGAAGCGTGACAACAGCTGCTATTCGCCGCACAGAAATAGCCGACAACCGCTACGGCGACACAGTCAACCGCATTGGCGTGTTCCAGTTTTCGTCGCAACGCGGTTCCATATGCGGGTTAAACCGAGTCGCACGTGCGTGCTGCGCCTCTACACTTCGCGCCAACTACAAGGAGGTTCACCACATGAAGAAACTTATTGCCGCCGTCGCATGCGCGCTTAGCGCAGCCAGCGTATTCGCACAATATCCCGAGCGCGCGATCAACTACGTTATTCCGTTTGTACCCGCGGGCGAGAGCGACATCGCCGCGCGCCTGCAAGGCAAAGTCGCCACCAAAATTACTGGCAAAGAATTCGTCGTACAAAACAAACCCGGCGCTGGTGGCGCGGTAGCGTGGGCGCAGCTCAATTCGCTTCCAGCCGACGGCTACACGGTCATGGGCACCAATCTGCCGCACATTTTGTTGCAGCCGTTGGAGGCGCAGCCCACCTATAAAACCGAGGACATCGTCAATGTCTTCTACTTTCATTTCACACCGGACGCGTTGGTGGTTGCGGCGGATTCACCGTACAAAACGTTCGCTGATTTTGCGGCGGCAGCGAAAGCCAATCCCGGAAAGTTAAACGTCGCTGGCAGCGCGACCAACTCGCCGGCACACATGGCCACCGCGCGGCTCGACATCCAAGGCGGAATGAAAGTGACCTACATCCCGCTCAAGGGCACTGGCGAAATCATCACCCAACTCCTAGGCAAGCACGTCGACGCCGCGATGACCTTCACGACGCTCGCGATTGCGAACAAGGAGAAGACGCGCGTGCTCGCCGTGGCCACGCCGAACCGTCTCGCGCAGTTTCCGAACGCCCCTACGTTCAAGGAGCTGGGCTACGACTGGGTAGACGGCGCGTATCGCGGCGTTGCCGTCCCAAAGTCGACGCCCGAGGCGATGCGCAAACAGATTTCAGATTTGTTTGCGAAGATCAACAAAGACCCAGAGCATCGCAAACAAATGACCGACGCTGGATTCGAGCAAATTGATATTACGTACGATCAAATGCCTGAGTTCATGAAGAAGCGCGCAGAGAATTCATTGCCGCTTGCGCGAAAATTGGGCATGATTAAGTAGCGAAGAACCGCGGGGGCGGTGCACTTGGAGCGAGCTCATGGCTGAAGCGAAAACAAAACCCACTACGGTCACGTTCGACCAATTTCTCGCCACGTCGGTCGACGCCGCACGCCACGCAGATTGTCGCGCCATCGCGGCGATGATGCAGCGCGCCACAAAGGAGCCCCCCGAGATGTGGGGCGACACGATTGTCGGCTTTGGTCGGTACGCGATGACTTACGCCGACGGTCGTGAAGCGCCGTGGCCCGTCACAGCGTTTTCGCCGCGCAAGAACGACTTGACGATTTATTTGATGCCCGGCACCGAGCAATTCGCGCCGCAACTCGCGAAACTCGGGAAACACAAAACCGCGAAAGTCTGCCTCTACATCAAGCGCTTAAGCGACGTGGACTTGGGCGTCTTGGAAGCAGTCGTATCGGCGAGCGTGTCCGCAATGGCGTCGAAGCGAATGTGAGTTTGCACTTGAACGTTCGTTGACGTCGCGCAACGAGAAGAGCACGGCTGCTCGCTACTCTCGCGTAGCGGACAAGAGATGCGCGAGTTGCGCTATGTCAGTCCGCAACTAGGAGCGCTCAACATGACGATGGTGCAATGTGGTCGCTGCAAAGGCAGCGGAAAAATTCCGAACAATAGTTGGGGTGCGCCGCCCGGCACCATGCAGCCTTGCTACGGATGCGGCGGCGATGGCAGCGTCAACGTCGCCACGCCACCGACGCCATGCGGAAACTGTCACGGAAGCGGGCACGTTCCGAACAACAGCACTGGCGCGCCACCGGGAACAACACAGCCCTGCTACGGTTGTGGTGGAAGCGGCTGGGCTCGGTGACTTCCAGCGCTACCGCCTAGACCGTCAACACAATCGGCTCTAACGCTTCACCCTGCGCCAGAACTTTTCCGATCGCGCAGGTGTGCACGTAGCCCAGTTCACGCAACGCGCTGATGCACGCGTCCGCGCGTTCAGCGGGGACGCTCGCGAGCAAACCACCGGCCGTTTGCGGATCAAAAATCAGCGGGTAGCGCGGATGTTTGACCATCGCCTCTTGATTCCTGAGCGCGCGGCGCAGTCGCACGTTGGCGCTCTGCAACGAGCTGACGATACCCATCGCGACACACTCCTCCGCGCCATCGAGGAGAGGCAAGTTCGTGAGATTAATTTCCGCGTCGACACCCGACGGGCGCGTCATTTCCACCAAGTGACCAAGCAAACCAAATCCTGTGAGATCGGTGCACGCGGTTGCGCCAAGTTCAGTCAGGCAACGCGCGCCCAGACGGTTTGAGATCACCATCGACTTGAGTGCTGCGTCAATCCAACGCCCCTTCGCCGCGAGGCGCGCATGCGCCGCGAATAGCGTGCCGGTGCCGATGGGTTTGGTGAGGATCAGCACATCGCCAGGCTGCATGCCGTTTTTGCGCAAAATTTTCGCGGGATCGTCGTCGATCAAGCCGTTCACCGCGAAGCCAAGCGCCAACTCTTTGCCCTCGCCCGTATGTCCGCCAACAAGTGCGCAGTTGGCGTCGTTCAACACTTCGAGCGCGCCAGTCATCATCTGAAAGAGCACGTCTTCCACTTTCGACTCAAGCCCTGACGGCACCGTCGCAATCGCCGTCGCGGATTGTGCTTCCGCTCCCATGGCCCAAATGTCACCCAGCGCGTGGTTCGCCGCGACCTTACCGAAGGTGTACGGATCGTCGATAAACGAGCGGAAGAAATCCACCGAATGCACCATCGCTTTACCCGGCGGCACACGCACGACAGCCGCGTCGTCCGGATCTTTCAGGCCGATGATGACGTCGTCGCGATCTACCGGATGCAGATTGCTCAGCGCGCGCGAAAGCACGGTGGCGCCGACCTTTGCGCCGCAACCACCGCAGCGCATGGCAATGGCAGAGATGGCTTGTAACGATTCTTCTTGATTGAGTTTGACTGAATTCGGCGACGCCGCCGCTGGCACATTTGCATTCGCATCCATTGCAGGAAAGTCTTGAAATTTCGTCATGAAACGACGATCAATCCAGTCTTTCCATTGCCACACCCACGCGCCCCAAAAGCCGAGCCAACCACGCGACGCGACCGCGTACTTGTCCCCAGTGCTGATGAGCGCGAGCCAACTTGTTTGTGGGCGGTACGCTTCGAGCGCAGCGCCGCCGACTGCGCGGCGCAAATTTTCGGTGAGTGGCGGCCCCATGCGCACTGCGAATACGCCCGCTTTTTCGAGCGTGTAGTTCGTCATGTGCGCGATGTCGCCGGCTGCAAAAATGTTTGGGTCAGTCACCGTTTGCAAAGTGTCGGTGACCATGATGAAACCGTTGTCGTCGAGCGCGAGGCCTGTTTGGCTCAGCCACGGCGCGCCGCCTGCGCTGGTGACCCACACGATTTCGTCAGCGCTAAACGTGTCGCCATTTGCGGTCTTGAGCTCGCCTTCGCTGACGCGCTCGACCGCTGAGCCGCGATGTACCACCACGCCACGTTCGCGAAGCACATCATCAAATCGGCGACGCACACGCGCGTTGTGCGTCGGCAGAATCTCCGCGACGTTGGTAAACAAATGAAACGCGACCTCATCGGCGCTGCGGCCAAGCGCGACCAATTCATTGCGCAACCGAAACTGCATCGCCAGCAACAATTCGACGCCGCCCGCACCCGCGCCCACCACCGCGATCGTCGTTTTGCCCGCATGGGTCTTCACGCGCTCCAGCAACGCGAGCCACCGGTCATTGAACTGTCTAATCGGTTTCACTGCAACGGCGTGCTCCGCTGCACCCGGCACCGGCTTCAATTGGGGCGTGGAGCCGACGTTGATTGAAAGCTGATCGTAGGGCACCGGTGGCCGATGTCGGCACAGCACTTTTTTGCTCGCGCGATCAACGCCAATCACTTCGTCGCGATAGAGACGCGCGCCGGCAAACGCTGCGAGGCGACTCAGATCAATATGCACTTCGTCGTAGTCGTAATGCCCTGCCACGTAGCCCGGCAGCATGCCGGAATACGGCGTGTGCATGTCGGTGCAAATCACGGTCAGCCGCACGCCGGGAATCGGCTTCATGCCAAAACTCTTGAGCACGCCGACATGGCTGTGACCACCGCCCACCAACACGATGTCTCTCAAAATGGGTTGGTCAGGTGCGTGCATAGTGAGTTCGTCTGGATCGATTTCTGTGCGGCATTATCGACTAGCCGTCGGGTGGCGCTGTGTGCTTTCGCTTACGGACTGCGAGCGCCAATTTGCCTCCGCTCGGAAACGAGTGCGGTTAAGACCCTACCCGCCTCGCGTTGAACTTCACACGTAAACTCCGAACGACAAGCGGAACAGCTTTTTAGCTCCGTCGACTGCTGTATATAGGTTATAGCCTACTTTTTGTTATTGTTGACTATTAGCTTTTTATAGCGCAAACGACCACAGGACAGTCGCTTAATGCAAAAAGCTGTATCTCACCGCCCAGCGCCGTGCGCGTCTTTTTCACGGCGAATGTCTCGGAGCATGAAAAGGTACAAGCCCTCCACTTTGTCGCGCGCCCATGGCGTTTTGCGCAGAAATTTCAGGCTCGACGCGATGCTCGGGTCATGGGTGAAACAGCGCACGGGGATGCGCTCCCCAAGCTCCGGCCAACCAAAGTGCGCGACCAGCGCAGTGAGGATGGCCTCCAGCGTGAGGCCATGCAACGGATTCTTATTTTGCGCTGTGGGTGCAGCGGCGACGCTTGGCGCGGCGGGCGGTGACGATGAATTCATAAGCTGAATTTTGCACTGCCGCCGTGTTGCGCCCAGTCAGCGCTGATCCCACAGCGCAAGCAACACCCGCTCTCGCTCCGTGCTCAATCCCCACTTCAACTTCGCTTGGCGCGCTGCGGGCAGGCTATGCCACCAGATCAAAGTGTCCGCCACGGTGGTAGCGAGCGGACGGTACGTGAGCCCTGCCTCGACGGCGCGCGCCACGCTGCGGCGATGCGAACCCGCGGTGTCGCCGACAGGCGCAATCCACACTGGTAAATCACTCCAACCTTCTACCGCATTTGCCGCAAGAAATTCGTGGGATGCCTCGCAAAGTACAACGTCGCTCTTCGACACCGTGTGCACTGTGTCGAGCATGGTGCCGACGGTCAAGTGATAGTCCGGCCCCTTTGCGTTAAACACGCCCGTCGTGTGCGTTTCGGCCATCCGCACTGACCACTCTGCTAGGTCACGAACATCGATAAATTGCAACGGATCTTCGCGCGGTGGCACCAACATTAGACCATCAGTGCCGCCTGTCACCATGCGAACAGGCCAGTAAGTAAAGCGATCCGATTCGTCACCTGGCCCCACGATCAAGCCCGGCCGGATGATCGCCGTGATGCCACTGAACTGGCGCATCGCTTCGTCTTCACTTGCCGCTTTGAGCGCGCCATAAAGCGACATATCAGCGCGCACATCCGCTGGCAACTTGCTCATCACGTCGATTCCCGCATATGACTCACGCGCGTCGGATTCGTCAGCGTTGATCGCGGCGTCGCTCGCATAGACCGAGGTCGTGGAGATCATCGTGTAATGGTCCACGTTTCCACGGAGCGCCGCCGCAGCGCCCCGCACCCAACGCGGCACCAACACCGCGTTGTCAATACAAGCATCAAAATGCAAACCTGCCAGCGCGTGGTAATCGTCTTTGTCTCGGTCTCCCAACAAATACGTCACACCATCGAGCATTTCGCGCGAGCGTTGGCCGCGATTAAACAGCGTGACATCATGCCCACGTTCGAGCGCGTAGCGCACCTGATGCGTGCCAATAAAACCGGTACCACCGAGGATCAAAAGATTCATGCGTGAAGCATAGTCACTACGCCGGTGTTCAGGTGAAATTTGGATACACAAAAGCGAAGAAAAACTATACCGTTGGCATAACTGACGAGCGCTTTCCGAACCGGCGTTCCGTCGTTAGAATCAACGCAGAAAGCGCCTCGGCGCGCCGCCGGCGGCGATACTGCAGGCCGTGCAAACACTGAAATTTCAAAATCAATTTTCTGCGCGCACAATTGCGCGATGACCGCCACTCAAAGGACATTTCATGCACTCTCAGCTCACCGTGTTTTCGCCTTCGTCACTGCCGCGTTTTAGCGCTGCGGCCATCGCTGTAGCTTTGGTGCTGACGCCGCTGACCGCCATCGCTCAGAGCGTCGGTCTGACCAATGCCGCAACCGTGGCCTCATCCGGCGAGAGCAACGTGATGATTTCCGCGCGTTCACTTCAGGCGCAGTGCCGTCCAGCACCAGCAGGCACCGCGTACATGGGCGGCGTCGCCGTCGACCTGAAAAACGCGGGCGGCTCTGCGATTTCAGCAAAGGGCGTGCAGGCCACGCTTTCGCTTTCAGTTGACAACAAGTTGATGCGCAAGATTTCGTTGAGCAATCCTGCTGCGCTGGCCGCCGGTGGATCGGCATTCACCTCGGAAAACGGCACCGCACAGGTCTGGTATCCGATTACCGCGCAGGTCGTGGGCGAGTACATGAAAGCACGCGGACTGAGCTCACCGCCGGCGTCTATCCCCGTTAAGCTCGAACTCGAAAGCGTGCGCGCACCCGCAACCGCGAAGCTCGATACCGTTTCGATAAATGTTGCGCTGGCCAACGACGCGTCGCTCTGCGGTTTTTTGAAAGCAAAGTAACGCGCGCGCCGCGATGATGCGGCTCTTGAAAATCATCATCGTTGCGCTTTGCGTTTGGGGCGCAATCGATGGATGGCAGATGGGCGAAATCGTACGCGCGCCGGGGCCGATAACGCCTGACGCCCCGCCCCAGCGCCCGATCCAATCGGGCGCAGCATTCACTCACGCCAACCATACCCTCACACTCAGCGCGCGTTTCGATGCGCGAGCTAGAGTGCTCTCTGGCGAACGCTATCGGATGGACACATGCGCAGCGCTCATGGCGCGCGACATAGCCTTCGGCTAGGGTCGCCTGTCGGACACAGAAGCGCTGGAGAGCGTGAAAATTTCGCAAAGTGGCCGCTTCGCGTTTTGGCGCACGGACGTACGCCCTAGTGATTCAGACATCGCCACGATCAACGCCTCAATCGCGAACATGCATCTCATTCCCGCCAACGACAGCGTGCGCGACGCTATATTGCGAGCCCGTGTGGGTCACGTCGTGTCCTTGTCCGGCCCGTTGGTAGACGTTCGTGCGCCGTCCGGATGGTCGATTAACACGTCGCTATCTCGCGACGACACCGGAGCCGGCGCGTGCGAGGTTGTGCACGTCAAGACGTTTGATCTTCAGTAACGATGCAGCGATCGCGAGGTCAGCGAGAACACCCACCCGTTTGCGATACATCAGCCTCCTGACCTCGGCGCATCGCTACCATTCCCAAAATGACCGCACCCAATCTGTTTCAGAGCTTTTCCGCGCTAGCGGCAATTGACGCTACGTTGTTAAACGACTTGCCGCAGATGGCTGCGCCGGGCGGCGCAACGCTCTTCGACAGTGGGCAGCCCTGTGCTGGTTTTCCGTTGGTACTGTCGGGCGAAGTGCGCGTGTCGCGGCAATCGGCCGAGGGCCGTTCGCTCGAACTCTACCGCGTGGTCGAAGGCGAAATTTGCTTGGTCTCTGCAGCGAGTTTGTTCGGTCACGCGCCGCTCTCCGCCACCGGCGTCGCAACACGCGATACGCGCATCGCGATGATTCCTCCGCAACAGTTTTACGCGTGGCTGGCCGAGCCGAATTTTCGTGAATCGGTACTGGGTATGTTTGCCGAGCGCATGGCGGATTTGACGTCTTTGGTTGACGCGATTGCATTTCACCGCCTTGATCAACGGCTCGCCGCAGCACTCCTCGGACGCGGACAAGTCATCGAGACTACGCATCAAGCGCTGGCTGACGAATTGGGTACGGTGCGCGAAATCGTGACGCGACTCTTGCGTCGATTTGAGCGCTCTGGCATGGTGGAGTTGTCCCGCGAACATATTCGCATTAAGGACGTTGCCGCGCTGCGTGCGATGGCGACCTGACGTGATTGTCGCTGTGTGACTTGAGTCACCGACAGCGTGGCCGAATCGAGGTGAAATTGGGGTATCGGGCGACATCGCCGATTTCATCTCACGCAAAAGGACACGCATCATGAAAAGCAACGTTGGCGGCATTGACCGCATTCTCCGCATCGTTTTGGGCCTTGTACTGATCGCGCTTGCCGCTACCAACACGGTGGGCTGGTGGGGCTGGCTCGGCATCGTCCCGCTCGCCACGGGCGCGCTCGGCTGGTGCCCGCCGTACGCGATCTTTGGTTTCAGCACCTGCAAGATGAAGTAAACATCGCACGCTCAGGCGACGGGACGTTGCACCGGGGCATCCCGAAGCCGACCGACCGTTGCCGAAGCAGTCGACTTCGCGCTCCGCCTGCAAACCGCAAAAGAAGGCGCGTGCGGAGGCCCATGCGACTCGCGCGGCGAAGCCCTTTTGGTGACTGCGCAACCGCGCTCGGTTGACACACGTCAACGCAATGTCAATTGCTCGCCGAAGTGGCTCGCGGAGTCCTATGCTGTTTCCGAAGCAACCTCTACTCATTGCACTCGGAGCCTTAAGTGAACATCATTCTCTCTGCCGCGCGCACGACCGCGATTCTTGGCGTCGCCGTAGCGGCGCTGGCGACGCCGATCGCATTCGCTCAATCTGGCGTTGATACCGCATCCGCCGAGGCGTTGATCAAGAACAGCAAGTGCTTGAAGTGCCACTCAGTAGACAAGAAAAAAGACGGGCCCGCGTTCAAGGAAACTGCCACGAAGTACAAGGGCAAGGCCGACGCTGAGGCAACGCTTTTCAAGCACATCACTACCGCCCCCAAAATCAAAGTCGACGGCGTAGAAGAAGAGCATCAGAAAGTGCTGTCGAAAAACGAAGCCGAGATTCGCAATCTCGTGCGCTGGATTCTCACTCGCTAATGGGTAGCGTCAATAGCCCCCACCGCGAAGCCGTTTGTGCTCGAAAGAGGACGACTTCATGATGTCGAATGTGACCCCGCGTCGCAAGCGGTGGAGCATAGTGCTCGGTTTGATCTTCGTGGGCTTGATAGTCTCCAGCGCGCTGCTCGCTGCCGGTGCGGCAGGATTGGCGTGGACGAATACCGAGGCGTTTTGCATCGGTTGCCACGAAATGAAAGACAACGTTTACGCGGAGTACAAAGGCACCATCCACGACAAGAACCGTACAGGTGTACGCGCCATCTGCTCGGATTGTCACGTCCCTCGCGAGCCCATCCCGATGCTTAAACGCAAGATCGCGGCGACCTTTGAGCTCTATGGTCATTTCGTCACTGGCGTGATCGATACCAAGGAAAAGTTCGAGAAACATCGCTACGAAATGGCGACACGCGTGTGGACCCGCATGAAGGAGACCGACTCGCTGGAGTGCCGCAACTGCCACAAATCCGATCAGATGAGTACCGAACTTCAGTCACCCAAGGCACAGGCGCGACACGCTAAAGCCAAGGCGGAGAACTTAACGTGTATTGACTGTCACTTTGGAATCGCACACAAAGAGCCCGACGGCCCAGGTCCACAAGACTTGAAGGTCAGCCAATCTCGTCATTAACTTGCAGCTACACACAGTCCATTCCGAAATTTCAAACCTACACATGGAGCCACTATGAAACTGAAATTTATCGCCACCTTAGCGTTCATCGGTTTGGCCGTGCCAGCGTTTGCGCAGGAGGCGGTGACCTATCGCACGAAGATTGCCCCGATGATCAAAGCGCTCTGCGTGGAATGCCACGGCAGCACCTCCCCGTCGCTGGCTGAGTTCAAGCTCGCTGAAGAAAAGTACACCAAGGCCAAGGAAGGCCCGCGCACCGACACCTACGAACACTTGCTGCAATTGATTGTGTACACCGATACCGGCGCGTTTATGCGCCGCTTAGACGATGGCACCAACACCGCGGACAAGAAACCCGGCAACATGTACAAGTACTTAGGCGAAACCGACGCTGAACGCGCGGCCAATCTCAAAGTAATTAAAGCGTGGGTCGGTGAGGGCGCGTGGAACCTCAATCGCTGGGCCAAGCGCGGTGAAGTGCCGGGTATCACCAAGGAGCAGCTCGATAAGCTGTTATTGAAGTACTAGGCGATTACCTCGTGCGCGTCACGAGGCGCGCGCGCGAACCTGCAACGTCCAATGCACGGCGTCACGCGCTATTCGCGCGCCGTGGCCGCCCCCAACTCCCCCAGCCAGCGCCGCAGTCGCGCATTGGCTATGTCGCCCACGTAGATTTGTGGGTTGGAGAATCCGTCCTTCTTTTTGCCTTCGATTTCGCGCGCCTGAATGATCGGTCGTGCATCGTTGAATGCTTGCTCGAAGGAGCGCGTTTTGGTGGCGAGTTGCTCTGCAAATACGGCGCGTGTGAAGTAGGTCAAATCGGATTTATGACCGCAGCCGTACGACGTGTGATCTGCATCAGATGCGGTCATGACGAGGGCACCCTCCGTGCGAAGCGGCGTAATCCACGCGCCGGAAAAGCAAGCCGAGACGGAGATCACGCGCACTGGAATATTGGCCACATCGAGAGCGTTGCGCACTTCCGTAGCCGTTAACGCGTCCATCTGAAACGGGAAAAATTCGGTCGCTAATTTGCCGTCGCTGCCACCGTGCGACGCGAAGTGAATGAACACCATGTCTTCGGCGGGATCAATGAGCTTGCCGATGTGATCGAGTGCTTTCTTTAAGTTCTCGGGCGTGGCCCATGGCAGCGTTGTGACAGTGCTGCGATGATTGGTGAGCCGCAAGCTGCGTGCGCCAGTGCCGAAGCGCTCCGCCATCACGCGCGTCACCACTTCGCCCTCCTTCAAAAAAACGTCTTCGCCTGCGTAAGGCGCATAGGTGATCACGTAGGTATCGACCACACCGGGACGTTGCGCCGGAAGCGCGGCCAGAGCCACGTCAAGGGTGCCGGCTTGTTGCATGAGATTGGCGGGTTTTAGATAGGATTTATCGGCGCGAGACGCCCTAGCGCTGTCTGCTGTTTCAGACTCGTCGGCATACCAAAATTGCGGTGGCGGCTGCCAGAGCTCGAATGCGAACATGGCCATCAGAGCAAGTAGCGCAAGCGTGCTACCCGCATGCGAACGCGTCACGCGCATCAGCAAGCGTACGCACATGCAAAACGACCAAAGCGCAATGCAGAGCCACAACAACCACTGCACCGTCAGCAACAGCGTCCACGACTCACCATCGCCGAATGCGCCGAGATTCAACGGCAGCGTGTACGCAAGCGAGGCCACGATGACGATCAACGAACCCGCTAGCATGAGCAAGACGAACACGTCCGCTGTGCCGCGTGCCTTCCCGGCGTCTGGATGCGCGTCGTCGATGTCCGCCGTCACACTGGCCTGAGCAGGACGACGCGACTCGCCAAAGCAAACGGCCCAACACGCAAGCAACGCCGCACATACGCTGAACCAACGAGACGTCAACGCTTGCGCATAGAACGTCGCTGATCCCGGCGTCGAAACCCATCCCATCAAGCATTCCACCGCCAACGCAAAAACGCAGACAAGCAACACCAACATCGGGCGCGCCTCGGGCAGCTGCGACCAAGTTGGCGCACGCAGGCGCAATACATCGACCGACGCGCGCAGATACGCCGCGAGCGTACCGAGCAAGGTGGGCGGGTGCGGCGGGAATGCGGCGGGGGACGGTGTTCGATTTGGCAGAAGTGGCGTAGGTAGCCCCATCGGTACGTCGGCGTCCAAAGGCAACACTGCGCCGCTTTCCTCTTTCGCATCAACTACGGCAGGCGATTCGTCCGCTGAAGGTTCGCCAATCGGCAGCGACGCAAATGGATCGTGTGGGCTCGTAGACATGCGGGAACGATAGCGCAAAATCGGCACGCTCGACGAGCCGTCAGGCAAAGCTGGACGCGTCGTTTGATCACTAGCGCGCTCGCGGTCGGCGCCGCTTGCGAGTTCGATGCGATGCTCACTCCCACGTTGGCGTCCACTTCGAACCAGGGTTCCAACTCTTCGTGGCGTCGTTCTCAGCCACAGGCCGGGAATTCGGAATGGGCGTGGCCGCAGTCGCCGCATACGGCCTCACAGTGTGTCGACAATCTGGAGACCCAGCCTTCGGCCAGGTATGACGCCATGTAGCCCTCAGCTTTTTACCTATAGCGACAGCTGCACGGGCGTTACACCCATATATTTTGCTAAGTCAACAATCGCTAAAAAGCGCTTAGAACGACCATCCGGCTGCGGCTAGCGCTATAAAGACGTTAACGGCCCCCTAAAGGATTCAATGCGTTGTGCAATAGCAGGGACGCCAGCCGCGTCAGCCCCAATCGCCCAAAATGCCATACTTCGCCCTATGAAAAAAAGCCCTATCCAAGTCCTGCACTTCGCCTTGCACGACGAATTTATTGATCTACACAATTTGCTCAAAGTCATGGGCGTTGCCGACAGCGGCGCGGCTGGCAAGGCGCTGGTCGCCACCGGCGTAGTTACCGTTGACGGCGCGCAAGAGCTACGCAAAAGCGCCAAGATTCGAGTTGGCCAGCTGGTTAAAGCGCCCGGCGTCTCGATTCATGTGCACCAGAGCACGGAACCCAAACCACCAAAACCTGA
>Ga0209097_10002460_pt1 | contig 14899 bp, 6 predicted proteins | sample AD_UKC052_MetaG_FD_184419 | JGI IMG/M metagenome (GOLD analysis project Ga0209097, IMG submission 184419) | Active sludge microbial communities of municipal wastewater-treating anaerobic digesters from USA - AD_UKC052_MetaG (SPAdes) (version 2) | ecosystem: Engineered > Bioreactor > Anaerobic >... | reverse complement strand
CAGTTAGCTACAAGGCGGCGTACGACGTCAATCAAGACCCGCGGCTCCTGTTTAGCATCGCGCGCGTCCTGGACAGGAGCGGTCAAGCAGCAGAAGCCATCACCTACTATCGGCGGTTTACTGACTCCGCTGTGGAGGACGTGAATCAGAAGGACAAGGCGCGGGAATATCTGAAGCTGGTGGAGGCCAAGCAGGCATCATCGCCGGCTTTAGTTGCACCCCAGCCAGTTCAGGAAGTAGCGATTGCGGACCTTCCTTCGTCCGCTTTAGCACCTAAGCCCGTTCGCGAGCCTGATGCGGTAGTTCCGGCGTACAAAAAGGACTGGTTTCGGGCAGTGCTGGTGGTCAGTGTTATCACGGTGGGCTTGGGTGTTGGACTAGGAGTTTTTTTTCAAAGTCGCCCCCCTAGTTTGCCCGCAGATGTGAACACGTTCAATCCGAGTTTCTGACGGTAAATCACTCCTTTTCATTCCGCATGGGGGTCTGAAAATGCAGCGACTTGCTATTCATGTTTTGGTTCTGTGTCTGCTGACCATGAGCCAGTGCGGCAGCGATTCTGTTGTGTTGCTGATTCATGTGAAGGGCCTGACGCCCGATGTGAAGGCACTGAAGATTGATGCCATGCTGGATGGAAAGGCGGCGCAACAGCGCGTGGAATACACCCAGAGACTTAGTCAGGTTGTCGTCAGGATTCCGCGCGAAGCAATAGGACATGGGGTACTGAGTGTGAGCCTATTCGGACTGGCTGCAGACCGATGCAAACTGTCGGCGGTACGGTACGACAGCCAGGCAAGCGAGAGGGCTCCGTACACTGAGGTGGACTTGAACTTGGTGCTGCTGCCAAGCAAGGTCTGCACTCTGACCATAGATAAAGTTGGCAGCGGCACTGTTACCTCAGTGCCCGCAGGAATAGATTGCGGTGAGCAGTGCGCGGTAGACCTTCCACCAAACACGAAAGTAACGCTGACTACTAAACATGCAGCGTGGGCCGGGTGGAGCGGAGACTGCGCAGGCACGAAAGATACCTGCGAAGTAACGATGACAGTGCCACGCCGCGTGAAAGTGCAGTGGGACAGTGCTGCGGTACATCCCAAGATGATCTTGGTGCCCAACGGCAGCTTTCAGATGGGCTGCCAGCCTAGCGACTCGGGTGGCCTACCAGATGAGATACTGCATACCGTGAGAATCTCGGGTGACTTCCTGATGGCGGAGACAGAAGTCACCCAGCTGCAGTACCGGAATGTAATGGGACTAATGGGAAGCAACATCTCAGTGTTTAAGGGAGATGAACTTCCTGTAGAGAGTGTGAGCTGGTTTGACGCGGTAGCGTATTGCAATCAGCTGTCAAAAATAGAGCAGCTACCGCCGTGCTATCAGGTCAGCGGAACCGATGTGGCGTGGAAGGACGGCGTGAGGTGTACTGGCTACCGACTGCCAACGGAAGCAGAGTGGGAGTACGCCGCAAGGGCGCCCACCGGAACTAAGTATTCTGGGTCAGATAATCCAGATGAGGTGGCGTGGTATGGGTCCGGTGCAGGCAATACCACCCATGCGGTAAAGACCAAGAAGGCGAACGGGCGAGGGATATATGACCTGACGGGGAACGTTTGGGAGTGGGTTTGGGACTGGTACGTGGACAAGTACGAACTGTTGTCCCCTACTGACCCAATGGGTCCTGCAAGCGGTTCCCTGCGAGTGGACCGGGGCGGGTCCTGGCGCGCCGATGCGGGGAACGTGCGCGTTGCTCACCGCTCCAGGTACGCGCCCGACAGCCGCGACAGGAACCTTGGGTTTCGTATTGTGAGGTCTGTCCCTTAGCTATTTTACCCTTTTACCATCTGCAGCTTTGGCGTTCCGGAACCCAGGAGGCAGCTACTTTCGAGCATGCGCATGGAAGAACTGTGAATGGCACCCATGAGGCCGACTGGAGCCGTACCAGATGGGGCGGGGATCCCGTTTTGGAACCTGACTTCATTCGCAATCCCGCCGTCTTGGCAGAACGACTCGGAGGTCGCAATGGCGTTCCAAGGGAACAAGGACAAGGGAGCCAGTAAGGGACTACCTAAGGGACTCCCAATATCGCGCCGAACTTGTCTTCGCGCTGCGCCAGGCGGTCGAGCTCCACGATACTGATCAAGGCAAGCTGCTCGACTGCGACCAGGAGCTCGCGTGCACTCAAAGATCCGGGAGCGGACTACTACGCAACGAACTTTGCTTCAAGTTGCTCCAGTCCGAGCTTGGGATGAAGGGAGCTTCTTAGGAAGCTGTGAATGTGGGCTGTTGGTCCATCGGGGGCTATGGCCCATAACAGGGGTTCCGAGGGAGGCCGGAGTCATCAGGCCACCATGGACCACCAGCCGGTCCCTCGACTTCTCGTGTCCGCCGCTCCGAGAGCCGTAGGAACCGAAGCCATGGCGCAAAACTTGCTCTGATATAACCCCAACGACGGAAGTTGAGCTGGTCAGGCACGCAATCCGCAGCGACGACAGCGGTGCGCTATCTACCCAGGATGGGCCGCCGCCAACACAACTCGACTTCTAAGGGGCGCTTTCAATAGGAAGTTGCGGCGGCAAGCCTGCGTTCTTGTACTCGCCAGGCCAACCATGCCGCACGACCAAGGATGGATGAATTCATGAGCGAGTTTTCCAATGAGACAGCCACGGGCGGCGCAGCTGCGATGAACTCCTTTGCCGGTGGAATCGCTGGTGCGCAGGCAACGTCTGGAGCATCTTCGGGGGGAGTGCCGATGATGGGCGGTGAAGCACCGATGCTCGCTGCTGGCGGCGGCAGTCCTGAGTTGATGTCGCAGCTGTTCGGTCATCTAGCTGAGCCGCGCACGGATGGACGAGAGCAGGCAGATGCAGCCTCCTCGCAGGCGCTGCACAGGATGGCTCGCGCCGAGGGCGGTTTCCGCGTGCCAGACCTTCCCCTGGTGCGGCAGTTGGAGCGCGGCCTCGGTACGTCGTTCGTCGATGCCCGCATCCACACTGATCAGCGGGCTGCTGAAATGACGGCGGGGGTGCAGGCTGGCGCCGTGAACTATGGCCAGCATATCTTTTTTGCGCCCGGTCGCTTTGATGTGTCCTCGGTCAGTGGTCAGCGCCTCTTGGCTGAAGAGCTGACCCACTTTTCCCAGCACGGAGGCAGTAGAGCTGGGGTGGCCAGGCCGAGTTTGGGCGCCACGACCTGCGACGCCGAGACCGAGGCGCAGGCGGTCGCCGAAGCCGCTGTCGCCGGTCGACCGCTTCCATCCATCACGCGGGGACGTGCCGCCAATGTCGCCCGCCGTGGGGAAGCGCCCGTTCATCAGAGCATCATCATGGAGGCCGGAGACGACGGCCCCGGTCCGCGCCTAGCCGACGATATCAAAAAGCCGGCACCGCAGCAGAGGTCCAAGGAGAACGGTCTTCTGGAAGTCTATAGCGGCAACTTCATGCGCGACTACTCGCAGCTGAATGTGCCCCTGGTGGCTAACATCCTCAGCAAGACTCCCAAGAGCGCCCAGATGATTCAGGGGTTCCGGGCGAACTCCTCAGTGAAATATGAATCTGTCGGATCTGCCGGGGGCGAGAGCATCGCGAATGGCATCATCCGTGCAATCGCCATCTTGGAGCTCGGTAAGCCAATCACCGATGCCAATGTGACCAAGGACAACATCGGGTCCTATCGACCGCAGGACCATATGGACAACCCGATGGGTACACGCGCATCTGAGCTGTTAGTCCGCGATCCCACCAGCCACAACAACCGCAGCGCGCGGCCAGTGACCCAAGGCGCTGACACGGCGCGCGATCAGCAGTTGGAAGGAATGGCGGTTCCGGGGCTGCAGGTGGACAATCCGCTCCTTTACAAAGCAAGCGACCGGGGGCTGAGCAACCACATCTACAATAGTATCGAATATGCAAAGTCCGAGTGGCGACAGGCTGCGCAAGCTGGCCCCGGCGCCTCGGGTCGCATGCACCTTGGCGCAGGACTCCACGTTGTTGAAGACTATTTTTCACACTCGAACTTTATCGAGGTGGCGCTGAATCGCTATATCGACCGCCTGATCAAGCGAAGTAGTTCCAGCAACCCCACCGCCGACCCAAACCTGAAGAAATTCCTGCATGACGTAAAAGGGGTGCAGACAGTGCAAGGCCCCGGCCGTTACGTCGATACACTCTATGATGCCAAGAAGACTGGCTCGTCCCGCCAGGTCATTACAACCGGCAGCTTCGGTGGAGTTGATACCAAGGTCAGCATCGCGCACATCCTTTTGCCAAAGCTTCCCAAGCTGCAAGGGGCGCTCACCAATGCCATCGATCGCATCGTCGGTCTTCCCATCGAGCAGATGAATATGGCGGGGTTGAAGGGGCTGCTCAAGCAGGACCGCTCCGTTCAGGCACTGTTCGAGCTTGAGAGCGGCCTATCGAAGGCGGGCGTGACGGTGCCAGTCCCCACCGATTGGTCGCTCAGCATGAGCTCCCCTTACATCAATATCACTACCCGGGAGACCGATATCCTATCTGCAATTCCCCAGACTGCGGCCTTTGTGCAGAAGCTCAAGAGCGAGGTCCAGTCGAACGTGCTCTACCGAGTGCTTAGCGCCATTCACGACATGACGAAGCTGATCGAACAGCTGATCGAACAGATACGTGAGAGGATCCGCAAGGCGGCCAAAGCGGCCATCGCGCAGCTGATGGTGCAGCTGGTCGCAGGCCTGACCGGCCAGAATCCCGAGGAGCTGGCTAAGATGGCAGTCGGGGACATGCTGGGTGTGGCCGATACGCAGGTCTCCAAGCTCGAGCAAGAGTCCTCCATCAAGTCACGCCTGCAGCCCGGAGGGGATCTGGCGGAGTTACCAGTGGCGGAGCTTGAGAAAACCATCGGTCCGGTCCAGGGCGGCCCAGGCCACTTTCAACCCCGGGATCCCCTGCCGCCTTCGCACTCTGAAATCAGCAAAGATCATCCGCCGCACAAAGAGCGACTGGTCAAGTCCCACCCCCACGATCCCGGCGAACCGGAACATGCGGATGGCTCGCTGTTCTATGGACTGCATCGCATGCTGGCGGTGGAAGCCGACCGCCATGTGTTTCTACAGCTGCAGGCCGTCTGGTCTGCAGAACAGGGCCCAGCTACGGACCGCTCCCTCTTGGGGGACGGGACTACTTACCAGACTACGACGCGCGTCAGCCATGACCAGGTCAATGAGCAGGCCGGACGGCGCGCCGAAGAGGAGAAGGCGCGCGCCAAGGCGGACGGACTGCATTACGGTCCCAGAACGCAAGATGACCGGGAGTATTTGCGAAGACGGCCTCAGGTGCAGACGCTACTCAACCTGGCCGACCTCTTTATCTCCCACCCTGATGACTCTTCGTGGTGGCACATCATCTTTGATCAGTATGTCAGTCAGCATGAGCCCGAGGTCGTCGCGCACATCCGGGCACGCAACAGGGTCCGTGGCAAGCGGCAGTAGAATCTGTGGATGACGTGTTTGTCACAGCGCCAACGGCAATCCGATGGCGATATAAATTTGCGAGTGTTGCCTCAAACCGCCCGAGCTCGGTTTGGAAAAGAGTGTAGGCTCACGCCATGCTAAGGCGACCGTTCAGGATCTTTGCGGGCATTACCACTTTGGTACTGCTTGCAGCCATTGTGGTGCGCTTCCTTGCTGCCCGCACCCCGAGTGCTGATTCGGGTGTCGGCCCGCATGCAGCCCGTGCAACAAGCAGCGATCCTCCGACCAGGAGACCGTTACCTATGAGCGAATCGACCAAGGCAGCCCCGGACGCCAAACCTTTCGACCCGGTCCTGCAAGAGCTCTTTGCCAATGCCGCAGCTTGCGGCGACCGCTACCACTGTCCACCGCTGGCGACCCTGATCGAGATGGCATCCGATTCACGGCCCACCTCGCAACTGCCAGCCGTCGTGCGGGTCGCGCTGGTCGTCTGGGCAGCTCCCAGCACGCAGCAACCCGACCCCCTTCTGGTGCGCATCGCGGATGCGGTCCTGCGGAGCTTCGCAGAATCGCTTCCTTCCCGCGGTCAGGAGGCAGCACACCTTCAGGAGGCCCTCTGTCAGGAGCTAGGCAAGACGTTGGATGGGGGAAACGCGTCCATGCGTCCCCCAATCTACGCATTCCTTGGATCCCCAGGTGCGTTCCGGCTAGCGTCGGCGGAGAGCCTGTTGCGAAGCGAGGCCGAGCGAGCCGACCGCTCCCCGGATGAGACCCTGAACGCGGCGCGCAGTCTGGCCACCTATGACGACGCGCTGGACCATGCTCGCCGGTGGGTCCGGGCTGGTACGCCCCTTTCTGCACGCGCGGCAGTCGGACTCTTGGGCGGCTATGCAGTCGCAGCGCCCCAGCAGGCGGCGGTCGTGCGCGAGCTACTCGCCACACTGGCGCGTAGCCCGCAGCTTCCCGAGGACGCAGCGCTCAAGCTCCTGGCTCACCTGGCCGACATGGAGGACCGAGCGATGCTCGCCAGCGCAGAGCAGCTACAGCAACACGCCAACGAAGTTGTCCGAAGGCGCGCGACCGAGGTGGCCTCGCAACTGCGCAAGTCGAAGTAGGACCGAGCGGAGCGGCCCAGCGTACGGACGCATTTGCGGACGGCTGGTCCTCTGTCTCTTTGTTTCCGCCACTCAAAAACCGTCAATAAACGCCAACACTGCAACCGACCAGAACCGACCCCGCTGCACTAGAACGCGCAAGGCTCAGCAAACGCACCTAGACGGCGCTCAAATCCCCGCCAGCACTGCCATGCGTGTTGATGCGTTGAGCGTGGCTCTTGCTACAAACTGGGCTGTGGCATTTGTGATCCTTGTATCTACTGCTCACCATGTCAGGGGCCGCTACGCTGCATGTACAGGCTCGCTGCATGTATGGCGGGCAATGCCTGGGTATGTCGTTGTCATAGACGACCCTTAGCCATTTTCTGGGCATGCGGAAGGGTTAAACCACCCGTAGGCCAGCCGGGAAAGCTGCAAGGGTGTGGACTTGCGCGGGTAGTTCAAGACGGAGTTCTCATCGGAGGTAGCAGCGCGAAACAGCGCAAACTTGAACGGGCTATCGCAGATGGGTTCCTGAGTCTGCGCTACGACCCTTTGTGGATGAACTCGACCCCTAATCTTAAACAGGGGGAAATAGTCTGGATTGGGGCGAAGCGCCACAGTCTAGCAGCGAATCACCAGTCCTATTCTATTGTGTGGTCTTCAAGACTAGAAGGCAGGCTCTTTTTACCTAACCAGGTCATGGAAAATTTGTGGCAAAATTACATACATGGATGCGAAGCCTCAGCAGTGGAACGTCAAGACATTTTGCAGTCACTTTAAATTTGTCAACGAAAAAATGCCTGATCATGCATTTGCATGGGTCTTAGGGGCTGGAGCTTCACGCGCATCAGGCATTCCGACGGCCTCTGAGTTAGTCCAGCGCTGGTTAGTGGAAATTTACACGCGGATGGACCGCGGGGGTCTTACATTAGAGCAGTGGGCTAATGCGGAAAATTTAGGAATCAAAGGTTTTGAATTCAAGCTTGCGACTTCGTTTTATTCACAAATTTACCTAACTCGGTTCCGCAACTACCCTGACGAGGGCTATGCGTATCTAGAAGATATCATGGCTGGGCGCGATCCAAGCCCGGGATACTCAATTCTCGCCAAGTTAATGGAAGATACTCGACACCGAGTTGCTATAACGACTAACTTTGATAACCTTATTGCGGATGCACTTTCAATATATACCGCAACTTATCCTTTTGTTTGTGGTCATGAATCACTAACTAGTTACGCTCGGGTCTCAATGAGGAGGCCGTTAGTCTGTAAGATTCATCGAGACCTTCTTCTATCCCCAAAGAATGATCCAAGAAGTCTCCGCCGACTTCACGATTCATGGGGTAATGTTATTAGAAGCATGCTCACGCATTTCACGCCTATTTTTATTGGCTATGGGGGGAATGATGACAGTTTGATGGACCTCCTGGAATCACTCGATCCTGGTGAAATTCGCGGACAGCCACTATGGTGCTACTATGAAAAACATTTCCCCAGTGAGCGTATTGTCGATTTAATGAAACAACATAAAGGAATATTAATTCCCGTTCCTGATTTTGATCTATTGATGGTACTAATTGGCAACGAGATGGGTGTGAGGGCACTCGATGAGGTTTTGGAGAAACGAGCGAAAGCCCGGACTGAGAAATATCGAAAACAAATTCTAGGTCTAGATACCCTCGCGCATCCCGCTGCAGCAGCGGCACTACGTGAAACACTAGATCGGGCTGGGGGGCCTCTGGCTTGGGTGCTTAAGGCCAAGAATGAGACCGATAAGAAAAAAAGTGAGGCTCTCTACCAACAAGGACTAGAACTTTTTCCACGGCCGCTAATGTATAATTTTGCTGGCATATATTATTCAAGTTTGAATCAATTTGATAAATCCGAAGAACTGCATCGAAAAGCGTATAGAAGCGATTCAGACGACGCTAGTTATGCATATAATTTGGGTTCGCTCCTATTAAGGATGGATAAGAATTACGATGAAGCAGAAATGTTACTTCGCAGAGCTGTACGGTTAGCATCAGATACTGCTACTAGAGCGATCTCGATCGCCGGGCTTGCTGGTCTTTTATGTCTTAAGCGCCAAAAGTATGAAGAAAGTGAACAGTTATTTATTGAAAGCCTAGAGCTTCAGCCTGAAAGTTCAAGTACTCGATTAGGCTACAGCTGGCTGCTCATAGTTCTGCAACGTTTTGCAGAGGCACGTCAGGAACTTGAAAGTGGATGGGCGACCAACAGGGATGACGGGTGGTCGGGGTCCGTTCGTCTTGCGGCAAAAATGGCATTATTTGCCGGTTTATTACTTCGAATTGATGATCAAGATGCTGATCAACCACTCGGTATTCTGAAGAGTATCTTGAGTCAAGATTTTGTAAGATTTCCTCAGAAAACTGATATAATGCTTGAACCTGTGCGTAAGAAGATACAACCAAGTGATGCAAAATTGTTTGAGGCACTTTGGCTTGCGATTGGTGATAAATCAGCCATTGCTCTTCTCGATAAAATCGATGGATGGAGCAGCATTAAGCCACTGTCAATTTCGTCTCAAATTTTTCCATAAGTTGATTTCGACGAAGAGCGTAAGACCAGCTTCTCTAAATTCATCAATGCAGAACGTATCGGAGTCAGAGTCTGTTGCGCTTCACGTCAACCCTGTGTAAGTTCACCTGAATCCAGACTATGTCCCGTTCCCAAGATTAGAGGTCGAGCTCATCCACAAAGGCTCGGAGCGCGGATTCCGCAGCTCCGTTTACGATGGCCCGGTCAAGTATGCGCTGTTTCGTGCTCACCTCCGAAAATGACACGGTCTTGATCTTCCCGCGAAACTTCGCGCCCTTGCTGCGTTCGCGTCGGTCATACGGAAGGCTTAGCCATTCCGTGCCCTCTGTAGCTGCATAAACCTGTCCGTGCCCAGCCCACAAAAGCGCCGCTAAGATCACAAGCCTGACCGCTTCGTGCTTTTAGCTCTGCACACGAGGCCCCGCAATGCTCTCTAATCGAGCTTTACGAGCCCTCCATGCCCCGTCACCTTCCCCGTCTGACTCATCAGCGAGGGCCAGGATGACCGCAGCGAGCACTCGGGCGCGGCACTGGTCAATCCGTGTTCCTCTCGGGGGTACTAACGCTGCCTGACTAGATGAAAAGAATCCGCTAGCCTTGCGCCGCAGTGGCTTGTCGGCTGCGGTAAACTGCGTTTATGTCGCATCAGTTTACCGTCTTGCACATTTCCGACTTGCATGAGCGTGGTCCTCGCGAGAAGGAGCGGCCTCGGCGCTATCGGGTCCTTGGTGTGGCGTGGCAGAAAAATCTAGAAGAACTGCAGCAAGAGGGACCGATTGACCTGGTGTGTTTCACGGGTGATCTTGCCGACTGGGGACAGGCCGAGGAGTACGAGCGAGTCGGCACGCTGCTAGATGCCCTGCTCAAGCAGCTTGGTCTTGGGCGTGAGCGCTTGTTTTTGGTTCCCGGCAATCACGATATCGACCGGAAAATCCTTTCTGACAGAACGCAGAGGTCTCCGGAACAGCTGGCATTTGAGAAGCTACGCAGCAATCTTCACAACGCTACGCCGCTGCACGTTGCACGCTGGCTTGAAGGGGGCAAGCCGCCCTTTGGATTTGAGCAAGAATGGCTGGACTTGACGCTAAGTCGCCAGAGCGCCTATCGGGACTTTTTGCGCAAATTTGGACTGGCGAAGCTGCTTCCTAGGAATGAGCTTCATCCCCACTTGGGTTATCGGGTTTCGTTGCGACTACCAACGCTGCCTTTTCCTGTGCAAGTGGTGGGACTCGATTCCTCGTGGCTGGCAGGGGATGACGCAGACTCTGGGCGGCTTCGCTTGACTGACGGTCAAGTGATGAGACTCTGCCTTGATGCAGAAGGCGGGGCACTCCCTGGTTTTCGGTTGGCGCTGGTTCATCATCCGCTGTCGGATCTGGCAGATGCTTCGCAGTGCCGGACTTTGCTCGCTGACGCGGTACACCTGCTCTTGCGAGGGCACATGCACGAGTCGGAGCTTACGGAGTGGGCCGACTCCGACCGAAAGCTCCGCTCGATGGCGGCAGGCTGCTTGTATGAGGGTGACCGCGCAGATCAGTATCCAAACTCTTGCTCTGTGATTCGCGTGCAGTGTGATGCTGCCGGACTCCCGCTGCGGTATGACGTACGCTTGCGCAGCTTTTCGGCGCGGAGCGGACACTGGTTTGATGATGGGGGGATATATCGGAATGCTCCCAGTGGGCGGTTGACGATTCAGTTGGCAGCGCTACCGCTAGTTCCGCCGGTTGTTTATGAGTCAGAGCCTCGCGATCACGGTGCCGCCGCGCGGGCTTTGCCGGTGCTGCGAACAGAGTTTTTGCGGGAACTTTTTGCGGAACTGCTGCGGACCAGCGATGACCTGAATAGCTTTGCGCTCGACTTCTTCCCATCGGTGCATCGGCAGTTCTCCTCAGGGATGACGTGGGAGGCTCGGGAGGATCTGCTTCTTTCGGAGGCTTTGCCGTTGGCGGTTTATGAAGCGCTGCGGGCCTTGTTTGGGTCTAAGGTGCCGCCGCCGCCCTTGGCAGACACTGCTGCCCGAGCGACGCTGCCAAATCCATATCGTGGGCTGCTGGTGTTTGGGGTGCAGGACGCGCCGCTGTTTTTTGGTCGAGCGAAAAAGATCACCGACCTGCGACAGCTCTTTGACGCGGCGGTGATGACAGCGCCCGAGGCGGGGCCGGTGTCGCCCCGGCTGGTGGCGGTGCTCGGACCGTCTGGGAGCGGCAAATCGTCGCTTGTACAGGCTGGGCTGCTGGCTGACCTACTGCGCAAGCCTCCGATTGGCGGCTCCTATCTGGCGGCGGTGCTGCGACCCCAGGGCAGGCCGCTGCGGGCGTTGGCTCGAGTGCTGACAAAGCTAAAGCACGCCTCCACTGAGTGGCCCCTGTCCGAGATAGACGCCATCGTCGAGCGGCTGCATAAAGACCCGCGCGCTCTTGGCGACCTAGTGAGCGACGTACTGACCCAGCCAGAGCAGCGCTTGCTACTGGTGATCGACCAGCTTGAGGAGCTGTACACGATGGCTGAGCTGTCGGAAGCAGCGACGGCGGAGCGGCGAGCGTTCGTGGCGGCGATTCTTACGGCGGCAAGCGAGCGACGTGGCCGCGTGGATGTGGTGGTTACGCTGCGCAGTGACTTGCTTGGGGATGTGGGGGTCGATCCGACGCTGCAGCAAGCGCTGACGACGACGGGCCGCGTGTTGCTCGTGGGCTCGCTTGATGCCAAGGATTTGGCCGAAGCGATAGCCGGCCCGGCAGCGCGAGCTGGCCGACCGCTTCCCCCCGATGCTGTGGCGCTGCTGGTCAGAGAAGCCGAAGGACAAGCCGGAGCGCTGCCGCTGCTACAGTTCACGATGGAGAAGCTGTGGCGCGCCATTGACGACGCACCCTCGCGACCCATCGCATACTTGCTTCGCGAACTGGGCGGGGTCGGTGGCTCTCTCGCTCAGGAAGCCGAGGCGCTGTATCGCGGACTTCATCCCCAGCAGCCCAAGTCGCCAACGGACCAGGATCCACCGCCCAGCGCGGCGCAAGTGCGCGCTCGTCGGGCATTCTCTCGCTTGCTGCAGACGCGCGAGGGGCAGGTGCTGGGACGACGGCGGCAAGCCCTGGCTGGCCTGGTTGGCGAGGGTGAGACGCTCGCCGATGTGCGCGCAGTGCTCGATCGGTTTGTCGATTCGCGCTTGCTAGTGCTCGACGGAGAAGAGACAGAGGCAACGGTCGAAATTGGCCACGAGTCACTCGCTCGAAGTTGGGAACGACTGGCGCGTTGGCTCGAAGAGGCTGCGGCCTATCTGCCAGTGCTGCTGCGAATTTCCGAGGATGCTCGGCGGTGGCATAGACAAGGACGGCCCGGCTGGCTTCTGTGGCGGGGCGATGATCTGGCATTGCTACGAAAGGCGCTGCCAGCACTCGTATCCAGTGATGACTTAGGAGCCGAGGAACGTGCCTTCTCGGTCGCGTCAGTGCGCGGTGCTCGACGGCGAAAGGTGCTAGCGGTCGGTGGAGTGCTGTCGCTGGTTGGCGCATTGCTCGGCGTGGGAACACTGGCGCTGTGGGCGCGGGAGCAAGCCAAGGTCGCGCAACAGCGACTCGGCGAGGCTGTCCGAGTCGCTGACCTTGTGGTGTTTAACTTCAATGAGCGACTCGCGGGAATTCCCGGCACGGCGGACCTTCGGAAGGGGCTGCTCATGGATGCGATGAGCATGCTCGATGAGCTGCGCAAACAAGCGGGAGCTGGTGATGACGCGGCTCTGCTGCGCACTCGAAGCGCAGGGCATGTTCAGCGGGGCAACGTAGCGATGACGCACGACAACCTGACCCTTGCGCTGCACGAATACCAGGAAGCGCTGGGGATCGATGAGGCACTCGCCGACCGCCATCCACGCTCTGCGCAGGCCCAGCGCCACCTTTCCATCTGCCTGCAAAGGCTGGGCTATGTGGCGGTTCAGATGGGTCAGCTGTGCGAGGCCAAGGTCTGGTTTGAGCGCGCTTTGAAAATCAGCGAGAAGCTGGCGTTAGCCGACGCCAACGACGCACAGGCCCAGCGCGACCTTTCCGTCAGCAGTATCAAACTGGGCGAGGTGGCGGTGAAGATGGGCCAGCTGGGCGAGGCCAAGGTCTGGTTTGAGCGCGGTTTGAAAATCAGCGAGAAGCTCGCGTTAGCCGACGCTAACGACGCGCAGGCCCAGCGCGACCTTTCCATCTGCCTGGAAAAGCTGGGCGATGTGGCGGTTCAGATGGGCCAGCTGGGCGATGCTAAGGACTGGTTTGAGCGCTCTTTGAAAATCAGCGAGAAGCTGGCGTTAGCCGACGCCAACAACGCGCAGGCCCAGCGCGACCTCATCGAGAGTCACCACAAGAGGGCTGACTTGTACAAGCGTCTCGGTTCCCCCTCTGTGGCCCGCTCCGAGGCCCAAGTTGCAGCAACCTTATTGGCTAGGCTTCGCCCCCGCTTGACCAAAAGCGATGCTGATAGCATCGAACAGGCACTGCGCGCACTTCTTCGATAGTCGTGAATAGCCATCAACTTGTGCAGGCGTAAATGCCCATACCGGAACTGTCACTTCTGCATACGCTGTCGCGTCTCCACAAAAGCCGTAGAGTCTCAAACCGTTGCAGTTTTTTCGCCGGGGCTGCGGGTGGAATCTTCATTCCGCGCGCGCAGCAGTAGCGGAAAACTGTCGGCTCTGCTGCTTGGATAACGCGGAGTCTGCCGCGCATCGCATCAGCACGGTCCAATTTGCTCCCCAGGCACACCGAGCAAGGCTTGTTGGCTCGCGCCAGCATGGCAGTAGCCCCGAACCTTGCAACGGCCCCTGCAGCGCACACAGCGCGACTGGATGCGCTGCAGCGCAGAGCCCCCGGCGCGGTCACGTCATCACGCAGCACGGTCTAATGGCCATCCCCCTGCATGCAGATCACTACAGGGTTCTACCTGTAGCTAGTTCTCTACAGAGTTCTGCCTGCAGCTACTCCCCTACAGAGTTCTAGCTGCAGTTACTCCCCTGCAGAGTTCTAGCCGCAGCTACTCCTCTGCAGAGTACTAGCAGCAGCCACTCCTCTGCAGAGTACTAGCCGCAGCCACTCCTCTGCAGAGTACTAGCAGCAGCCACTCCTCTGCAGAGTACTAGCAGCAGCTACTCCTCTGCTGAGTACTAGCCGCAGCTACTCCTCTGCAGACCATACTCTGCAGAGAGTACTCTGCGGGGGAAACTCTGCGGGGGGGACTGTCGCATCAAACAGTCCGCAAACTAATCCTCCGGTGGTCAATGATACAGGCAGGTTAAGTAGTGGCGCGATTTTTGCTTTCCATCTTGCAGCGGAGCCCCTGTAGGGACATGGCTGCAGCTACTCCTCTGCAGAGTATAGTCAGCAGAGTATAGTCTGCAGAGTATAGTCTGCAGAGGAGTAGCTGCAGAGTATAGTCAGCAGAGGAGTAGCTGCAGAGTATAGTCAGCAGAGGAGTAGCTGCAGAGTATAGTCAGCAGAGGAGTAGCTGCAGAGTATAGTCAGCAGAGGAGTGGCTGCGGCTAGTACTCTGCTGAGGAGTAGCTGCAGCTAGATCTCTGCAGAGGAGTAGCTGCAGCTAGAACTCTGTAGGGGAGTAACTGCAGCTAGAACTCTGCAGTGATCTGACTGCAGGGGGATCTCTGTAGGCCCACGAAAAACAAGCGGATTTGATATTGGGCTAGCGCATTTGGCCAGGTCTACTCACTACCAATAGCTGATGGCGGGGTCTTGTGCCGCTTGGCTCGTCGTCCAGGCACCCACGAGACAGTCCATCCCACCAAGCGCCAGCAGCCCAACGGCCACGCTCACAC
>Ga0209097_10002459_pt1 | contig 14899 bp, 12 predicted proteins | sample AD_UKC052_MetaG_FD_184419 | JGI IMG/M metagenome (GOLD analysis project Ga0209097, IMG submission 184419) | Active sludge microbial communities of municipal wastewater-treating anaerobic digesters from USA - AD_UKC052_MetaG (SPAdes) (version 2) | ecosystem: Engineered > Bioreactor > Anaerobic >... | reverse complement strand
GGTGCTTGCGCAACCGGAGCCGTCGTCGAAGGGGTGGACTCGTTCTTGGTCGCGTTGACGAAGATGATGAGCAGAAGCCCGATTCCCAACCCGATGCCGACCATCCACTTGCCGGTGGTCACATCGGAAGAAGTGTCGCCCTTTCCCGTTGGCGGCTGAGGCGCGGCGGAAGCAGCCGGGCTTGCCTCGGCCCGCACGGGAGGAGGCTCTGGAGGTGGTGGGGCGCTCGGCGGCGGGGCGACTTCCGGAACAGGTTTGCTGGCAGGACGATCCTCTTCTACATCCGAGACGAGTGTCGAGAGGCCGGAGAAGCCCGTGACGTTTCCCTTTTGTTTGTCGTCAGCAGCAGCCAAGGCTCCTCATCTCCATCTCATAGCCGCAGCTTGGTGTAGACGCCTTCGACCATGCAGTCGTCGCCATCCTCAAACCGCAGCCTTCCGAAACCGGAAGGCGAAATCGTCAGGTATGCCTCTTCGCCGAGCGCGAGGGACAGGCAACTCGATGTCTTGATGTACGAGTTCGTCCCGAACACCTCATACCAGTCATCGTCCTCGTGACTGACCGTCACCACGTATTTCCCCGGCTCCTGCTTCGACAGGCCAAAGACCGCCTTCACATCGCACTTGTCCTTGCTGTCGAAGAAGATGACCTCGCCGCCATAGCCTGACGTCTTGAGGATGGCCTCCTCGGAGTAGGCGTAGACATAGCAGTAGCGCGTCTGGATGATGATGTCCTTGCCATCGATCTTGTAGACGTTGCTGCCCTTGCGGGTCAGGTTCACCTCGTAGTTCTCGGCCAGAGCAGGCGCTGCCTGAAGGCTCATCAATGTGGCGAGCGTCGCCAGAAGTGACTTCTTCATCGGCACCACCTATTGGGATTGGATGCTCGACAAGCGGCTCTTCACGAGGTCGAGCTTGGCCTTGTGGGCCAACGGCCTGTTGAAGACACGGTTCTGGATTTGGTCCGACACCTTGCTGATGGCGATGTACGCCATGCTCAGGCCCGACTCGCGCTCGGACGCCTTCTTCTCGATGAAGTCGTAAGGGAAGTTCTCGCAGAACTTGTGGAAGCCGGAGAACTGGGCGACTTCCTTCGTGAACCCGAAGCCGTCCGGGCTGAGGCGCGAGCGCCGGGGATGGTAGAGGTCGACGAACAGGATGAACCACTCGGCTCCGTTGAACGACACGGCCTCGAACACGTCCACCGTGCCGATGGCTCCGAGGCGGTGGAAGAGGATGCGCTGGCCGGACTGGGTTTCGAGTCTGGACAGATACGCCAGTTGGCCGATTGGCCCGTTGACGGGGATGGGATTGGTTTCGGTGAAGCCGAACGGGCCGGTGCCGTTCGGGTCTCTGTCGTAGGCCGGAGCGGACTCCAGCATCGCCTTCATTGCCGGATGCACGAGTTCCAGTTGAAACGTCTCGTCATCGAGGATGCGGTGGATGTGGCCCAACGCCTCGCGCAGCGCCTTGTCCTCCTTGTTTCCTCCGAATAGGTTGGAAAGAAATCCCATATCGCTGCTCCGATGAATTCTTGGACTAAATCACTGCAACAAATCGCTCAAACGGCGCATTCCCGGCTTCTTGAAGGCCATGCGAATTGCTTGCTCCAGAATGTGGGTGTTCGCCCCGTGGATGTAGGAAATACCGGCATTTACCTTCTTGTCGTCCTTGGCCCCGATGCAGAACGAGCCATCCGCGCTCCACACATGGACTTGCCCCCATGAGCAGCGCACCTTCTCGTTCGAGCCGAGGAACTTGCGTTTCACAAGCGTGATGCCGTCGTCGTGCAGGAGCGCATCGCCGAAGTGCAGGTCGCGCCCTTCTTTCAGGGCTTCGAGCATCTCGCTGAGCAGGCGCACGCAGACTGCCCGCCAGAGCTTGTCAATGAACGTGGAGTAGATGTCCTGCTTCTTCAGTTCCACGACTGCCTCGGAACTCCGGTTGCCGAACGCAATCGTGTAGGTCGTCCCCGTGGGAATGCCGTTGACGGAATGGCTAACGCCTCCCCAGCGAACCCGCGTGATCGAATCCAGTGGGAAGTCCTGACCTTTCCACGAAACGCCTTGGGGCGAGATGCTCAAGGTGTCCTTGAACATCACGCCAATCTCGGCACGGTAGGTGATTTCGCGTTCCCACTCGCCATGACGCGCTGCTGCCTGCTTGCGCTGCTGGAAGATGTCCGCGAGCGCGTCCGCGTCTTCCTCGGCTCGATCCGAGATTTCCGGCACTTCAGAGAAAAGCTCCTGAATCAACCCGGTCAGTCGCTGCGACTGGGCGAGCATGTCGTGCTTGTTGAAGAGGTCGATGGCAAGGCCGCGAATCTCATAGGCCAAGTCGCGGCTCGCTTCGTGGTCGATGCCGCGCGCCTTCGAACTGAGTTGAATGGGCTGCGCGATCTTGTCCCAATTGCGTGCAACCGCATCGAGCTTATCCACGTAGGGCTTGACGGCGGTCTCACCGGAACCGGCATGGTCTCTGGCCGCCTTGATGAGCTTGTGGACGTTCTCGGCCTCCTTTTGCAGGATGCCGTGGGTTTCCACCTCGTAGCTGTCAACGAGATCGTCGACCAGCCCAGGTGCGTGATCCTCACCACCCGACGTCACTCCATCCACCGTCTCGGTCATCACTTGAATGAGCGTCATCGGCGGCAGCCTGTCGAGCGCATCTTTGATGGCTCCACGGTAATACCGCTTGCGCTCCGCCAGTTCGGTTTCGATCTGATCGAGCGCTCGCACCTCAGGAAAATGGGAAACGGCGCGATCCTCATTGATGTCCCGCAGAACCTCCTCGGGGTTCAGATCTTCGGCGAGGTAGGCGATCTCCTGAATGAAGCCGGCAAAGTCGTCTGCATCGTGATCGCCATCCACGGCTTCGAACGCGGCAGCCAGCAGATTCAGATGGGCGAGCGTGGGCAGGCCCGATTCTTCCCGCACCGCCATCGGGTTGTTGAGCAGGCTCTCGACCAACTGAGTCGCTTTGCGCGGAGAGACGCCGGGAAGCCAAGCGATCTCAGCGCTCAAGCGGGTGCGGGGATTGGTCAGGTCGGAACGGGCCTTCTGGCAAATGTCGTGATCCAGTTCCAGGGACTTCTCTTCCGCCAACTCAACGATGCGCCTGCGGTCGTCGCGGGCCGTTGCCCCCAGGACCGCGAATGCCGATTGATGCAGCGCGGTCGTGGTGAGGCGGGGTTCCGGCTTGGTCGGCGGTGACGGCGGAACAACATGCTGCGGGGCTGCCGGAGGAACAGGCGGAGGCTGCCGTGTCGCCGCAGGTGCCGAGGGTGCCGGAGCAGGGGCTGCCGTTTGAGCACCGAGCATCGCCAGAAGCTGCGGGTCTTTCAGCGCATCAAGCGCCTGCACGATTGCTTCGCGCGGCACGGACAACTTCTTGCCGTTGCGCAACTCGTGGCTGTACTGTGCAAGTTGTTCTTTGGACGACAGGTGATCGGACAGGGCGAGCGAAACGGCGTACTCGCTGTTCGCGCGCGGAGCAGCATTACAGCTCCGGCAGGCAACCAGTGCGCCGGATTTCGCGGAACCGCATTTGAAGCAGATTGCCATGCCCATATCTTTGCTCGCTCACTCACCGTAGCCTTGCCAACTGCTGAGACAGGCATCTGTTGTATGCCGCTGGCCCATTGACATATTTGTCCGTTGAACAGGCAGACTCGATTGACCTTCTATCTGCCGTCGAAAGCCGGGACAAGTCCGGCCCGCCTCCTTGTTGATCTAGCGCGGCAAGTTGAGTATTGAGGCATCTGTTATATGCAGCGGGGCCATTTACATACTTGTCGGTCGAGCACGCGGCTTCGATAGATTGCCGCTCAGAAGTGGAGAGTCGGGAAAGATCAGGTCTCCTGCTCCCTTGTCCTGACATGGCTGCCAGTTGGCGCGATAGGCATTGGTTGTATGCTGCTGGCCCATTGACATACTTGTCCGTCGAACAAGCGGCCTCAATGGACTGCTGCTCGGCGGAAGACAAAGCATTGAGGTTGGGCCTCCGCACACCTGCCGCCAAAGCTGCCTTTTGGCGCTCCACACACGCACGATACGCGGCAGGGCCATTGACGTACTTGTCCGTTGAGCACGCCGCCTCTAACGAAGCCGATTCTGCGGATGACAACTGAACTGAAGTGCTGGCGGGACGGCTATCTACCGATGGAGTTGACGTGAGGGCGGGAGCACGCTGTAGCTGGAGCAGCAACGCTTGATCCGCCACGCCAGTAGCGGCCAAGCCTCTGTCCTGCTGGAAGGCGATGATTGCCGAACGAGTACCCCTTCCCATCAAGCCGTCAGCGGAGCCAGCTTCGTAACCGAGTTCGTTGAGCTTGCGCTGGATCGCTTGCACCGTCGCATCTGGGGCAGGACGTGCAGGCGCTGGGGCGGATAACGAGCCAGTGGAGGGGCTGCGGGCAAATCTGCTCCTGCCCTCAGTCTGAAGTTGACTCCGGTACGGCTCCACATCCCGCCGCGCACTCTCCAACGCGCCACTGCGATAGCGGAAACTGCCGCAGCGGCTGTTGTAGTCGGCCACCATCGCGTTGAACCGGTCCACATCGGAGTCGATGTAGTTATCGACCGCAGACTTCGCGCCGTCCATGCGGATGTCTTCAGCCAGGCAGTATCGAATCTGCGCCGTCGAGAAGACGAGGTCTTGCCCGACAGGTGGCGTTGATTCCTGCGGGCGCGACGGTACTTGTGGTTGCGCTGGTGGCGAATAACTCGGCGCGGTGCTTTGCGCGGGCGGGGCGTAGGCGGGAGCCGGGGACGTTGTGTTCTTGTTGGACTGGCCGATCAGCCAGAGCACGCCGATGACGGCGGCGATGCCCAACACCCACTTGCCGCCGGATGAGCCAGAGGACGGCTGCGCAGGCTCCTGATACGTTTGACGCTGACTCGGCTGTGGCTGCGGTTGAGCAGGCTGCGAAGCAGGACGCCCGGCGCTCGGCGCAGCGGCAGGAGGCTCTTTCTTGGCGGCAGGGGGCGGCGTCGTGTCCACATCGGACACGAGCGATGAAAGACCAGCGAAGCCTTTGCCTTCTCCCTTCTTCTGTTCTTCTTCTCCCGCCACAACTGCCTCCCCTTAAATGAATCCGATGCGCCGTTTGGTTTCCCCGCCCTCACGTTCCCGCGCCGGTGACGAATGCAGTGCGGCCAACAGGCTGGCCTGATCCAGCCGGTCCTTGCCGGAGCGCGCCGCCAGTCTCGCTCCTTCGCGCACCACGAACGAAACGTCGGACAGCGGTCTGCCCGCCAGCTCCTTCGCCAGCGGCTTGGAATCCACGTCCGTTTCCTTCGGCAAGGAGGACAACAGCTTGTCCAGCAGCGCCTGCACTTCGACTTCGCTGGCGAAGTCCACCTTGATGACGTGATCAAACCGTCCCCGGCGCTGAATGGCCGGGTCGATCATCTCGATGCGGTTCGTCATGGCGATGATCAGCACATCGTTCTTCACCGCCTCCGGAATGCGGCGCAGGAACTCCGCCACTTCCTCGACGCGGTGATGGCCCGACCCCATCTCGCGGTCGGCAAGGAATGCTTCCATCTCGTCGATCACGAGAACGGATGGCGAGTTTTCCATCGCCTTGTCGAACACCTGCGCGACCTTCTTGCTGGTCTCGTGGATGTAGGGACTGGCCACGCTGGAGGCGTCGATCTGAAAACTCGGCCAGCCGAGAAAATCCACCAGCCGGTCGACCGCGAAGGTCTTGCCGCAGCCCGGCGGGCCGTGCAGGATCACCGCCGACGGGAATTCGATGCCCAGCGCCTTGTAGCGGTCGCGGTGCAGGATGATGTCGACGATGTGCTCGTTGAAGAAGTCCGCCAGTCCGGGACGCCCGGCCAGCTCGAACACCTTGTTCGGCTCTGGCGCGGTGCGCTTTGCTTCGATCTCTTCTTCGGCGGGTGCTGCCTCGGTCTTCTCGGACGGCTTTTCCGGCTTGCGTGCGAGCGGAATGACCTCGCTGACCTCGAAGCCCGCCGCCTGCACGACATCTTTCAAGTGGCCCGCTCCGAGCCAGCTCATGGTCTGGCGCAAGCGGCGGAAAGAGGTAACCGGAATGCTGGCACCTCCCGTGAGCCAATAGCCGAGCACGACGTCATCGCCGATTCTGGAACTGATGCTGTAGGTGGGCAGCAGCCGGGTGATCTTCTCGATGTAGAGGGCGTCTTGTAGCGGGGAGTCCGCATCGATGTCACGCGTCGCCTTCAGCGCCAAAGCGAACGAAAGCGCCTCGGCCTTGTTGTCGGGAGACTTCGCCTCGCTGACCGGGCAAAGCGTCTGACTCGGCCCACACGAGATCGAACGAAGCTGTCGGTCGCCGAACTGAGAGGCACTGAACGTCCCTTCCTCAATCAGTCCTGCGTCCAGCCAATGCTGCGCCAGCGTGTCCAACACGACCAGCGCACGCCCGCCACCCACCGTTTCGTAGATCTGCCAATCCGTGCCCTCGAACAGCGCAGCGCGAACTTTCGCGCCGTCAGGCAGCTTGAATCCGATGGGAAGCCACGCGTCGAGGGCCATGAGGATCAACTCCGCACGATATTGGCACCGGCCATCATGTCGTCGTCGCCCACAGAGCCGATTCGGATCGAGTCGAGGTTGACGACCACTGCGCGCAACTTGTCGATGTCGTTGGCCTTCAACGCCTCGACCCCAATCGCCACCAGCTGCGCGTGCTCTCTGGCATCGGGGAAGAGGTAGACGTCCTGCGCCAGCCACTTGAAGCGTTCGATCACGAACCAGTCCTGCCTCCACAGGATCATGAAGTTGCGTCCGCGCAGATCGTCCAAATGCGACTCGAAGTCGCTGCTGTTGTTTTCAATCGCGCGCTGCGCCGTTTTCACCAAGTTGTCGAACGACGTAGCCTCAGTGGGACGGGCATGCTGGCGCACGGTCTTCTCGAAGAAATCGACCGCTCTGTCCAGTTCGAGTTGGCGGATGTCCTTCAAGTGCTCCTTGCGAGTCAGCGCCAGCAGGCGCTTGGCCTCCTGCACGTTGTCCATCGCCTGTTTGGCTGTTTCCGGATCGGCCTCGTCCGACTTGATGGTGCCTGCCTGTTCCAGTTTCTCGCGGGCTTGCTCCAATCGCGGGTCGTCCACCTTGGAAGCCATCTCTTCGAGACGCTCCAATGTGTGCTCCGACTGCTCCTGAATGTTCTTGGCCTGATTGGAGTAGTCGATCTTGCCTTCCTGGCTGGAGTAGTAGTTGCGCCCGCTCTTGAACGAGCCGCTGATGGACGGCACCGAGACTTCCAACTGAATGTTGCCGGAGTCGAGCACTTCATACTCACAGACCAGCTCCGCGCCAGCGGCGATGACGCCGTCGTCGAAGTCCGAACCCCTGATCTCGAACATGCCGATGAAGCGGTTGTCATTGATGGGATCGGATACTTCACCTTCCCACAGCTTGAACTTGATGGAACCGGCGCTTCCGGATTTGAGGGACTCGCCCGCCTTGAAGGTCTTTTTGCCCTTCTTGGGGAGCTGGTCGCCTTCGCGCACGAGGTAGTCCAGCACCAAGCGGCCACCAACCTTGTCGCGGGCCTCGACGCCGATGGAGTGCGATGCCGGAATCGCATCTATGCTGGCGGCAGTGCGGGCGATGACGATCTTGTCCTCGCGCAAGGCGACGGGCGCGCCGTTCGAGTCGAACACGAACACCTTGAAGATGTTGTCGCCGGGCTTGGTCAGGCTGAGTTCGACACTTGCACCATCTTTCAGCGTAACGCGGCCGGACGACCAACCGGTGTCCAGGCTGTCGATCTGAAACTCGATGCCCGCGGGCGCGCGGCCGCCGAACTTGGCGACGATCTTGGCTCTCGGTTCCGGCGTGCGCGCGATGTAGTTGAATGAGAGATCGATCCCGCCCCCGGCACTGAGCGCGCCACGGGCGCTCTTGCGCCCACGGCTCTGCGAGGCCCAATCGATGGACTCGGCGAACACCGCTGCTCCTTCGGCAACCGCCGTCATCGGGTTCACGTCGGTGGAGGGCGCGATGCCAAGCTCGAAGGCAACCTTGTCGCGCAGCGGCTTGTAGTGGGTCGGGCCACCGACAAACACAACGCGCTCGACATCGTGCGGACTCAATCCGGCCTTTTCGAGCGTTTCACGGGCGGACTGGATGGACTCTTCCACCTTCGGCGCGATCAGCGCGTCGTAGCGTTTGCGATCAATGGCGATGTCGATGTAGATCTCCTCGCCAGCCTGATCGCGGACGCCCAGCTCAGTTTCAGGAAGGCTGACGACGGCGTCTTCCTTCTGCGACAACTCGATCTTGGCCTTCTCGGCAGCCCACGTAGCCATGCGCAGCAGGGATTTGAACTGCGGGTTGGCGGCCAGGTCTTCAGGAAGATCGAAGTTCTCCAGTAGCCACGGTTTGACGACGTTGTCGAACAGGATGCGGTCGAAGTCGCGCCCGCCGCACATGGCAATGCCGCCGTGAGCGAGCAGGTTCACCCGACCCGCGATGCTTTCTGCGATGGCAATGTCGAGCGTGCCGCCACCGAGGTCATAGACGACAAACACACCGTCGTTCTTCCGCTGCCGCATCACGCTCATCACGGCAGCGACCGGCTCCTGCATCAAGGCGACGCGCCCGAGGCCCGCTGCATCGGCGGCGGACATCGTCGAGTCCTTCTGCATCTGGTTAAACGCAGCTGGAACCGTGATGACGGTGCCGGTGTCGCCGTCGCCACGGATTTCTTCGGGCAAGTAGCCGAACAGGGTACGCAGCACCTCGGCGGAGCACTCCTCCGGCGTCATGGTGAGGTTGACTGCGGGCAGCTTCACTGGCGTGCTCGTGCCCATGAGGCGCTTGAACAGCACAGCAGCGTTGTCGGGATTGCGCGCGGCGTTGTTATATGCGCGCGAGCCGACGTACTTGTTTCCGCGCCGGTCGATGAAGATGGCGGATGGAGTGACGTCGTGCTGCTCCGGACTCTTGAAGAGCTGAATCTTTTCTCCGTCGAAAGAGGAGATGGCACTGTTGGTCGTGCCGAGATCGATTCCGACGTATTTCATGCCCCCACCTTCCTCAGCATTACCGTGCCTTGTTTGCGCAGGCCGTTCGGCCCCATGATGATCGGTTCCACCATCTGATCGACGAGGAGCACGTCGTCAGGGCCGAAGTCGCCCACGTTCAAGGCGGAAGCCGCCATGCCTGGGTCGAAAGGTTGCCCCTCGACGTTGACCAGCTTCAGGCCGTTCGACTCGAGGCTTTCCTCGACCTTCTTCTGGAAGTAGCGGAGCTGGTTGGCATAGCGGCCCGACTCGCCCGCATCGAGCTTGCTGACGACCTTTCCGAACAGACGCGAGAAGCGCCAACTCTCGACAGCGATGTCGATCAGCGACTGTTCCATCTGCTCATTGCTTTCGGTCTGCTGAGTCATCAAGCCCTCCTGTGGTTACGTCTTGTCTGCTTTCCCGCCCTTTGACTGCTGCTGAATCCATTCAGTGATCTCCGCCTTGGAGAACCGCCATGTCCCACCAACCTTGAACGCGGGGATCTTCTTGGCCGCGGCCAGCCTGTAGATCGTCCGCTCCGTGACCTTCAGGAACTCTGCGACCTGCTTGAGGGTGAGGATCTCGCCCTCGCTGGTACTTGTAGGCATGGTGATGGCCAGTCTAGGTAAAACTATGACAGAATAGTGCAGAATTTTCAGGGCAGCAATGACATGCGTCACGGCGGTCACCCCGCTGTGTGCTGCCCGAAGGCTTTGCTGAAAAGGAAGCGGCCCCCGAAGGGGCCGCCAAGTTCAGCAACGCTCAATGCACCAACTGCCGGGCCAGTGCCACCTCCACCGAGTCGCCGTCCTGGTTCAGGACATCGAGTCCGGATTCGGGCACGTCGCCCGATGTGCTCTGCGACACCATGATCTTCTTGGCCATCAACCCCAGGCAGGTCATCTGCGAGGAGTTGGCGTAGCCCAGGTAGATCACGCGCACCGGCTGCTTCTGGCCGATGCGCCATGAGCGCCGGGCGGCCTGCTGCAGCGAGTACACGTTGTAACCGCTCTGGAGGAACACGATGGTCGGGAACTCCAGCAGGTCCAGGCCGGTTTTCACCAGCTCGGGATTGGTGATGAGCACGTCGATGCCACGGTCCAACTGCTCGGCGATCCAGTCCTCGCGGCGGGAGGCATCCACGCTCGCGCGCAGCACCGCCACCTTGAAGCCTTCCTGCTCCAGCAGCACCTTCAAACGCGACGTGGTGTCGCGCGTGCCGGTGTAGACCGAATAGACCAGGGTCTTGCGCCCTTCTGCCTTCTCCTGCTTGCAGATCTCGATCAGCTCGCGTTCCTTGGGCATCACCTCCAGCTCGTTGAACTGAGCCGGAACGAACGCCAGGGTGTTGCGCGTGCGCGGATGCACCACGGTTTCCGACCGGAAGCAGCAGTCCGGCCAGGCCAGCAGCACGTTGAGGACTACACCGAGCAGCGTCGTGTCGCGCTTCGCCAGGGCCTGCTTCAGCTCCTGGGTCAGCCGACCCGCCAGATCGCGGTAGGCCGCGGCCTGCGCCGTGTCCATCGCGACTTCGCGGAACTCCTCGTCGTAGGGCGGCAGCACGTTGCCACCGATGTCCTTCAACTTGAGGAAGACCGTGAACGGCAGGACGCAACGCAGCACGCCCTTCGGACCGAAGCCCGGCGCCTTGACCGTGCGCACCGATACCTTGGTGCCCTTGGCCGTCTTGTGCGCCGTGCCAGTGCTCTCGGAATAGATGTCCTTCAAGACACCGTGATCGCGCATGAACGCCATCGCGGCCGACGTCATGCTGCCGCTCTTCGTCGGCCGGTAGCCGTCTTCGATCATCCGCCCCGGCAGGGCTCGGAACAGCAGGTGGAACAGGTCGTCGCCGTAGCCGCCCATCAGTGTGCCGGTGAGCAGCAGCGTCTTGCGCGCCTTGGCCGCCAACACCCCCATGGCCTGGCCCTGGGCGGAGCCGCCGTTCTTGTACTCGTGTGCCTCGTCGGCGATGAGCAGGTCGAACGTGCCTTGGGGAAGCTGCCTCTTGATGAACTCGGACGGCTGGTAGCCGCCCTCGCCGAAGCCGAACTCCATGTTGGCCATCGCACGTTCCATGCGATGGGCTTGCCGGTCCGAGAAGACCAGCTCGCCGTTGCCATCCATCAGGTTGATGAACTCGTGGATGTTGTCCCCGAGCATCGACGCGAGGAAGGCGTCACCGAACTTTTGCATCAGCTTCTGCGCGGTGACTTCCCCGATGGTTGGAATACGCTTCAGTGCCTTGAGCACGGTCGAGGACTGGTCGCTGGCGGAGAGGCCTCTCGGACGGATCAACGACCACAGCGGTGCACGGCAGTGGCTGCACTTGCGGCGGGACTCCTCGGCTTCCAGTTCGACCGGGTTGATCGGCTCGCCGTCGAGGTCGGTGATGGCATGCCCGCAATCCGGGCAGACCCCCACGTCGCCGTGAGGCGTGCGCCGCCGAACGAAGACAGGTTTCCAGTGGAACCCCATCCGCATCCGCACGCGGCCCAGGACGAAGAACTCCTGGCCCTGGGCCGGCACGCCCAACTGCTCGCGCAGTTTCAGCAGCTTGACCAGGGTGTCCGGGCCATTGAGCACCCAGACCTTGGCGCCGGCCACCGTCTCCTGGATTTCGCGCCGCCACTTGTAGACCAGGTGGGGTGGCGAGAGCACTAGGGTGCGGCGGTAGCCTTCGGCGTTGAGCACGGCGGCCGTGGCAATACCCACCGTCGTCTTGCCGCAGCCCATCTCACCATTGACGATCGCGGCGCGTTCGCCGCGATCGACCAACAGCTCGGTGACGGCGTGGACCACATCGGCTTGCGCCGGGAACAGCTTGCGCTTCAGCGCGGCGAGGATCAGTTGCCGATGCACCCGCACCTGGCCGGTGTAGACCGGAGGATTGGCTCGGTTGAGCGAATCGAGCAGCTCGTCGCCGAACTCCGATACGAAGTCCTGCAGGCTGAGCGTGAGGGGTGAAGCGGCCGCTTCGAGCAGGTCGCCCTGCGCAGCGGTTTCGGGAACGGTTTCGAGATCGAGGGACATGGTGATGCTCCAAGGAGATGGGGCATGCACCTCCCCCACGGGGCGGTGACATGCCCCTGGGTGGGAAGAAGGAAGCGGCGCGAGGCCGCTGGATGCGGATCAGTATTCGCTGGGCAGCAGCAGCGTGGTGACGCTGCGATCCCATTCGGTGATGATCCAAAGCTTCAGGTCGCGCGTGACCTGGTAGGACGAGAACAGACGATCCTCGCCGGACTTCAGCGCGGCGTCGTTCTGCCGCCGATCGCTGTCGCTCAGGTCGCCACATTCGCCATGAAGATGGCGGCGCAGGTACGGCGTGGGGTTGAGCCGGCCCTGTCGGACCAGCTCGTCGACGCCGGCGGTCATGACCACCTGCCCGGGCGAAAAGCGTGTTTGTGACGCGAGGTTGAGGACTGCGAGTGCCATGGTGGTATCTCCTTCTGGAAGAAGGGGCCACGGCACCCCATCGGGGCAACGTGACCCCGGTGGGTGGATGAAAGCGACGGCGAACCGTCAGGGAACAGCGATCAGCGGATGGTCAGCACTTCGCCCCACGTGGGCGAGCCCAGCGTCAAATCCCATGCACGAATGACCGGCACGAACTTGTCGGTGAGGATGCGCGTCTCGGCCACGGAGCCGTCGTCGCGCTCGGTGTACTCCGTCTGGAGGGTCTTCTCCTTGTGGGTATCACCTTTGACGACGAGCACGCGCCCGCTCTTGGACGTCACCACGCCGGAGATCGCGCCTGCGGCCAAGGCCAGGGCGAGATGCCAGTGCGACAAGGCCCGCGCGGGCGGACGCAGCGATTGCTGCGCGGCACCCAGGTGGGTATCGAGCGCCGGCCAGAGTCCTTGCAGCCGGCCGACTTCATCGGCGAACTGCTCGGGCTCCATCGTCACGCGATAGAAGTGCTCCGGCTCGGCCGGGCTGGCAGGGACGGTGTACGGCAGGAACGGCCATTCGAGCGGCAGCTCCTCGGCTTCGGCGTCGCCCTGTCCGATCTGCAGCAGCAGACCGCGCACGGCTTTGACCGACTCCGACGCCTGGTCGCGTTGACGAATCCTGCGACCGAAGATCACCACCTGCTTGAACTGCGTTTCCACCGCACGGTAGATGCGCAGGTCGGCGAAGTGGCGCGTCAGCCATCCGACCAGCTCGGCGTCGAGCACGTAGGACGGCACGATGAAGACCAGCACGCCACCGTACTGCAGCAGCGGCAGCGCGCGCTGATAGAACAGCTTTTCCAGCCGCGCACGGCCCTGGCCCTGATAGCCGATGTTGCCGTTCACGTCCTTGCTCAGGTCGCCATACGGCGGGTTCAGCCACAGCAGCCCGAAGGACTGGCGCGAGATCAGCGTGTCCATCAGGTCACCGTGGATGCAGCGATCGACAAGTTGCCGTGCGTGGCGGGCACGCTCGGCGTCGTACTCGACGGCGAAGGCCTGGACCTGCTCGCGCCCGAGGGCGTGGGCGGCTTCGGCGATCGCCACGCCTTCGCCGGCGCAGGGATCGAGGAGGGACATGGAGCCGGGAGACGGCACCAGTGCGGACAAGGCCCGCTCCAGCGTCGGCTCGTCGGTGGGGAAGTAACCGTTACGAATGAAATTGCGCGCCAGGCGCGGAAACATGAGTGCCATGGATTTCTCCTGATGATGGATGAGGGAAGGCGGGCACGCGCGGCGCGCATGCCCGTGGGGATGGCTCACGCCACACGCCGAAGCGGTGCGTTCGCGGCCAGTTCGTACTGCGTGGCGCCGAGGGTGCCGTTGCGGATCAGCTCGCCCAGCGCCTTCGTCAGCGCCGGGACATCGAGGGCCAGCCGATGGCCTTCCAGCGGCCCGATGGCCAAGGGAAGACCGGTCAGCATCCGTCGTGTCTGCAACAGCTCCAGCACGGTGTCGCGCCAGTGGTCGAGCAGTGGCAGCGGGCAGGTGTCCTGCACCAGCGTCCATAGCCGGTCGAGCCGGTGAGCGGAATCCCTGGGCAGAAGCGCCAGCGCGCTGGCGTTGGCCTTGTCTGGCTTCACGCAGCGACGATCGAACAGCCACACATTCGTCAGCGAACCGAACAGCGTTCGCCGATAGGCGCGGGTGATGCGCTTTTCCAGGTTCTCGACGTTGCCGACGAAGACCGGGATGGATGCGCCCTGCTCGGTGATGACGTGGAACTGATCCAGTCCCTGTTCATCCCGGCCGAGGGTCAGGCGAGCGAGGAACTCCTGAACGGCGGTGTCGCGCGCCCAGATCGAGAGAAAGACGAGATTGCCCTGCTCGTCACCGACGCAACCGTCGGCCATGAGATCGGGGCATTCGTCGATGCGGTACAGCGGTTTCGCGGAAGAAGGTGCAGGCATGGTGATGTCCTCTTGGAAATGAAGGAGCAACCACAGCCCGCGGGGCAGTGCTCGCCCCGGTTGGGTGAAGGAAGATGCGTGCCGCTAGGCAGCGCGCCCCGCGTGGAAGCGGTGAACCCGCTCGCGCCACTCGGAGCTTTGCACCGGCGCCATGTCGAGATAGCGCAGCGGGCACGAGTAGTAGTACGGATGCACGGACTCATCGAGGGACTTATAGCCCCAATCGCCGCCCGAGCTTTCCAGCAGATGGCAGCCGATGTAGCAGACGGACTCACCGGCCGCGAGGCCCATGACGCCCGCCTGCCTGGCGGTGACGCGAACCACGGTCCACAGAACGTCGCCGTCCAGTGTGTGGTCGATGACTTCGCAGCAAGCGCGTTCGGACGCCTGCGGAGCGAGCAGCTCGCGGATCAACTGATCGCGCGTCTGACGAACGAAGGTCCAGCCCATGAGGGTCTCCTTGAAGAAAAGGCCGGAGCCCTCCCCGTCGGGGGAGAGCCCCGGCGGGTGGCGGTATGCCGCGCAAGGCG
>Ga0209097_10002456_pt1 | contig 14914 bp, 10 predicted proteins | sample AD_UKC052_MetaG_FD_184419 | JGI IMG/M metagenome (GOLD analysis project Ga0209097, IMG submission 184419) | Active sludge microbial communities of municipal wastewater-treating anaerobic digesters from USA - AD_UKC052_MetaG (SPAdes) (version 2) | ecosystem: Engineered > Bioreactor > Anaerobic >... | reverse complement strand
CTACGTACCACCCGATTTCAATAAGGGATTGATCTTCAGTAACGTATATGTGTATACGTAAATCTACTAAGTAAATACTATTAATTTTTTGTCGTAAAAGCTTGCATATTTTAAATGTGCATATTACTTTTGATGTATCCGAAATATACGGAGTAGGTAAGCAGAATATCTCCGTAAAGTTCATGGGAACATTTCCGGATTAATCCAGATCCTTCGAGCGACCAACGATCACAACCCTTTGTAAAACAAAAACCCCTTTTATGAAAACGCGTCTCCTCGCCGTGGTGATGACCATTGTATCTTTTGTCATCTTTTCAACCGAAAAATCACAAGCACAGGCAGCTCCCATTTTCAGTTTTAGTTCATATTCTTTAGAGTCAGGTACAGCCCTGAGTAATGGTGCCGTTTACCGTTTCTCAAATGTAACCACCGGTGTGGATGCCCTGGTTACCATCAGTGCTGTTACATCCGGTATCACCCTGCGTAATATCGATCGTACGATAGATGGTTATGGTGAAGCTTTTCAACCTGAATACCGGATCAATGGCAATACCAATGGATATATAGAATTTCAGATTCGTTTTGTAAACAGTGGCACCAGCACTACTTCAAACAGGCCCATTGTCTCTGCCACAGGTCTTGATATCGATGGCAGTCCCAGCGGCAGCAATTCACTGAAAGAGTTTAACCGGATTGATATGGGCGGTGGCTCTTATGAATTTAACTCGTATAATGCAGAGTTGACTGTTTCTCAGTCCGGTACTGCGGTAAGTGGTAATAACTATACCGGCAATTTATTTGGGGCGCTGGTAGATACAACGGCCAAAGAAGTGATGTTCTCTGTAACGAATACCAATGTGGGTAGCATGACTTACCGGATAGGTTCTAATAACGAAACAAGCGGAAGCAGTACACGATATGCATCGCTTTATTATAAAAAGTTTACGTATCAGCATTTTCCCCTGGCTATCTCCGGACTCATGTCTTTTGACGGAGTGGCAGTAAATAATAAAGTGAAATTGTCCTGGGAACTGGCGGCCAATAAATACAGCAAAGTGGTATTGGAAAAAAGTAACACATCTGCCAATTTCACAAAAGTATATGAGGCAAACAGTGGTTCATTTGATCATTCAGGGTATACGGATGCCGATGTGCAGGGTGGCCAGCTGTTTTACCGTTTATGTGCCACTAACCTGGAAGGAAAAACAGAATACAGCAGTGTTATCGCGGTTAAAGTAAGTGGGTTGGTAAAGAATGAAATGAACGTTTATCCTTCACTGATTCAGACAGGGGCCACGTTGGCCGTTGCTCTTGCTGAAAAAACAGAAGGAACGGTGCTGATATCCGATTTGTCCGGACGGATCGTAAAACAACAGAAAGTAAATCTGCAGGCTGGTTCTAACAGTATCGCGGTCGATGGCTTTGACAACTTTGCTAAGGGGAATTATATTGTGGCACTCAGGACGCCGGCAGTAGTATATTCCAGGAAAGTAGTCGTACAATAAAAAAGAGGGGTTTCATTTGAATAAGAAGGGCTGTATCGCGGATACAGCCCTTTCTTTTTTATACATCAACGGTCTTTTCTTAGTTTGTCTTTAAATACTTTCCGGAACTTTTCCAGCTTGGGTTGTATCACCACCCGGCAATAAGGGTTTGAATTACCATTTAATTCAAAATACTGCTGATGATAATCTTCGGCCGGATAAAATATACTGAAAGGGGTGATTTCCGTTACGATCGGGCGGTCAAATGCCCCGCTTTTATCCAACGCTGCTTTATAGCTTTCAGCCTTTTCTTTTTGTTCATCGTTGTGGTAAAAAATACCACTCCGGTACTGGGTACCCACATCGGCCCCCTGGCGGTTCAGTGTGGTGGGGTCATGCGTCTGCCAGAACACTTCCAGTAATTCATCAAAACTGATTTTGGACGTGTCATACGTGATCTGCAGGCATTCGGCATGCCCGGTGTTGCCATCACAGACTTCCTTGTATGTAGGGCTGATCGTTTCGCCACCCGTGTAACCGGATACGGCACTGATCACCCCATCCAGTTCTTCAAAAATGGCTTCAGTACACCAGAAGCAACCATTGGCAAAAGTAGCCACGGCAGCAGTGGCGGGTAAGGGCGCGGAGTTCATCATAGTTTGCTTTTCTTTTTTAGATTCAGTTGTGCCGGGTGCTTTCTGGGCACAGGCCACCAGGGTGACCAGTCCCGTCATCCAAACGGCCAGCATCGGCTTCAGGTTTATTCGCTGTTTCAAGTGGTTAAATTTCGTGAATTATTGAATAGGTTGACGGAATACCCATTAACTTACGGACCAATCATTAAAACAGATGCCGCATGCGGATTGTTCTAATTCTTTTAACAATTATCCTTTTTTCAGCCTGTAAAACCAAGACCATGACTCCTGAAAAAATCAGTACTACTGCTTTCCGGCTCAAACCCGGCGAGGATCTCAGGGCCGGAATCGAGAAAATAGTCCGGGAAAAAGACATCCGTGCCGGCTGGGTGGCGACCTGCTCAGGCAGCCTGACTGATTATGCCATCCGCTTCGCCAATCAGCCCGATGCATCTGCCGGAAGTGGCCATTTCGAAATTGTAAGTCTTACCGGTACTGTAAGTGTGAATGGCTCGCACCTGCACCTGAGTATCAGCGACAGCACCGGCCGAACCATTGGCGGACACCTGACAGCCGGTTGCAAGGTTTATACAACGGCCGAAATCGTTCTTATGTATACGGATAAATATACGTTCACCCGCGAAAAGGACGGCTCCACCCCCTGGGAAGAACTCCAGGTTCATACTAACGACTAATTACTATTGACTCAAAAAAAGGCTCTTTGAAACCAAAGAGCCTTTTTAGTGAGTCAAAAATTCTAAGATAGTCTACCTGGGCTCCATTGCATTATTGATCAGGAAAACCAGGTTCCCGCGGTGTGCTTTTGTTTCTTCATTGGTGGAAACAGCTCCAGCCAGCTGGGTTTTCAGTTTCTTTAATGTGTTCAGTGCTGCGGCCCTTGCCACATCATCATATCCCGGATTTTTCGGATCAAGAATAAAGGCGGCTTGCTTAACAAAGGCTGTTTGCAGGTATTGACGGTACACATTTACATTGGTTCTCAGGTCAGCTTCAAAACAGGCTTTCACCAGATCATTCATCACATCGGCGACACTGTATTGATTCCCATACAGCCGGCTGTTGGTGATCCGCTGTACGGTTGCCGGATGCAGGATATGTGCAACAGCGGCTCCCTGCTGATTCAGTACCACCCCGGTAATGCGGTAATCATCACCTGTGCTGCTTTGGTTAAATCCACGGCGCTGGGGTTGCAGGTAGGGGAGTACCTGGTTGTCGGCATCAAAAGCATTCGGGGCAAAAACATATTTGCTGAGCAATTCCATTGCTTTCTTCTGGGTGGCCAGCGGAACCGGTGTGTATGGCTTATTGCCGGAACGCTGGTCAGGTGTACTGCGATCAATATAGATCCCGCCGATATATCGGCTGGCTGCGGCAATCATACTGTTCCGTTGTCCCTGCAATGCTCCATAACGCGCCCGTAGTTCAGCGAAACTCTGGTTCGGTTTACTGTATTTTTGTACCAGCTTACCCATTACTGAATTAACCAGTTTCAACCGGTCTTCTGCATAGGCAATGGCATCACTGCTGAGGTCATTAACATTCACCCGCGGATCCATGGCTTTTCCGGGCATACGCATATCATCCCCGTCATTCCCGAAAGCGAGTTGTGGTTCGGTACTGCGGCTGAGAATAGCACGTAATCCTGCCTCTTCTTCGGCGGCATTGAAGGGCGTATACCCATACTGAATGGCCCAGATATCATAAGGCCCGGCAAGCGTGGTATAATAATCGCCCTGTTTGGATTTATCACTGGCAATATTGATCGCCGGATAATCCATCACCGATCCGATCAATCCCTGTTTACGGGTGATCTCTTTATTATTCAGTTCAGCCATGGAGAGCATCTGGCTGGATTTCATATTATGGTTGAGTCCGAGCGTATGACCCATTTCATGCATGATCAGGTAATAGAGAAACTGCTTATGCATTTCTTTGATCTCTGCCGGTCCTGCATCCGTAATATCAGCAACGGTCATTCCGGTCATAAGCTGTGTTTTCAGTTCCTGAGCCATCGTGCAATTGGCCAGGTGCTGGTGGTCCATGCCTGGTATGTTGAAAACAGGAGCAGGTTGATTGGCCGGTGCCCCGCTGAATAATTCATCAATAATCGGGGTGTTACTGCCGCTGAACCATTCCACCGTAATATCAGCTCCCAGTATTTGTCCGGTTTTGGGGTTCACAAAACTGGGGCCGATGGCCCCGTAGGAGGCCTGGGCCGAAGAAACCCAACGGATCACATTGTAGCGGATATCGGCCGGATCCCAATCAGCATCATCCGGCATGATCTTCATCTGCACAGCGTTGCTGAAACCGGCTTTTTCAAAAGCCGCGTTCCATTTCAGGCCGGCTTCCACGATAGTCTGGCGGTATTCCAGCGGTGTAGTATTCTCCACCCAGTATACGATTGGCTCAACAGGGTCACTGATTGCTGCGGAAGGATCTTTTTTCTCCAGATGCCAGCGGTTGATCATATCCTTATAAGGCACGGGGCTGATGCTGGTCTGATCGGTAACCTGTTGCATAAAATAACCCACCCTCGGGTCATCTGCCCGGGGTCTGAAATTATTGGAAGGCATTTCAATCAGGCTGTGCTGCATCCGTACCCTCACATAACGGGGATCGGTTATATCCGGTCCTCCTGATACAAACGCACCTGGATTATCATACGCCAGGTCCACCACCACATCGGTATTGCCCGGGTAGGAACGAATCTGGTTGTATTTTGATTTTAAGGGATTCAGTCCGCCCAGGGAAAAACTCATGCCCATGGGCATGCCTGGGATATTAGCTGGACGCACTGCGTCCATTTTTTCGCTGATAAAAAATCCATCTGCCTGGATCAGGTATCCGGCAGAATCTTCGCCGGTTGATTTCTCAGCCAGGAATACAGCTTCCGGTTTGTCTATATTTTTTGTCTTGCTGACCGGATTATTTTCATCGTAGTAAAAAGAGGTATTTACCCGCGAAAATTCAAGTTTATCGTAGGCTTTCTGCACTTTAAATACAAAAGTCGTCCGGTGCATACTCTGATTCAGAAACAGCTGGGTAGGCCCACTGATTGAAAAGCTCTGGTAGATATATTCCTTACCCAGCTGCGCTTTTTTAATATAAAGCTGCACACTTCCGGTAACGGTATCCTGGTATATCGTAAAAAGGCCTTCCATTTTCTTACTGCCTTTCACTTTGTCAGCTATGCCGGTTGGTTTTTTGGTTTTTACGCTATCTGTCGGAGCTGGTGGCTGAGAGGGCGCAGCCTGCTTGTTTTGTGCTACAGCAGATAGCATCGTACCTGTGGTGATCAGGATCAGAAGTGCTTTTCTATTCATATGTTGGGTTTTAATTTGAAAGGACTAACAAGAATAAGGGACAGGAAGATCAGAAAGATAAGGATTTCTATGAACGGAAGTTTTGGGGGATGAGAGCGGGCCGGCCGGGATAGTATTGTCAAGGGCCCGGGAATCCGGTCTGTTTAGACATGACAATATGCGTTGAATATCCGAAATTTGCTCCCCATTGATGGTTCACTAAAATCAAAGAATGAAGCTTTTTCCCGATTCGGCGCAGGTGCAACTGGAATTTAACAAGGTCAGGGACCTGTTGGCCCTTTACTGTCAGAGCGATCATGCCCGGGCCAAAGCGCAGGAACTACGTGTGCATACCAGACGGGATTTTATTGAACTGGAGCTCCGGCAGACTCATGAATACCGTCAGCTGTCTGCCAATAGTATTTATTTCCCGAATGAAGTAATCCTGAACCTCTCAAAAGAATTAAAACTGTTATCGATTCCAGGCGCCATGCTGACTGGGGAGCAGTTTATTGCCATCCGCAAACTCTGTGAAAATACAGCTGCTATTTTCCGATGGTTTGATAATGAACGCCGCCTGGCATATCCGGGGCTGACAAAGGTTATCAATGATACCTATTATGAAAAAGTCATTGTGGAACTCATTGACGACGTGCTGGATGAATCAGGACAGGTCAAGGACAATGCATCTGATGATCTGCGGAACATTCGTATGAATCTGTACCGCAAAAGAAATGAACTCCGGAAAGTCTTTGAACGGATTGTCTCCAAACTTAATAAGCAGGGATATCTTGCTGAAATTGAAGAAAGTTTTATGAGCGGGAGACGGGTTGTAGCGGTGTTTGCGGAGCAGAAAAGAACGGTGAAAGGGATTTTGCACGGGGAAAGTGACAGCCGGAAAACAGCCTTTGTGGAACCCGAAGAAACAATTGAACTTAACAACGCGGTCCATGAACTTGAAAACGACGAACGGAAAGAAGTGATCCGGTTGTTAAAAGAACTGACTGCGAAATTATCCGTTTATGCCGCGTTACTCAGTACGTACCACCGGGTAATGGGTGAGTATGATTTTATAAGGGCCAAAGCCCGTCTTGCCGGAGATATGAACGGGGAATACCCGGTGATTATGGACAAGGCCGGCGTTCACCTGGTGGAAGCCCGCCATCCGTTATTGTACCTGTACAACCGTAAGCTGAATAAAGAAACCGTACCCGTTTCAGTTACCCTGGAAGAATCCAGCCGGATACTGGTGATCAGCGGACCCAATGCCGGTGGTAAAACGGTGACCATGAAAACCATCGGGTTGTTGCAGCTGATGGTGCAGAGCGGTTTGCTGGTGCCGGTGCATCCTTCTTCGCGGTTTGGCATCTTCAAACAACTGATGATCCATATCGGGGATACCCAGAGCATCGAATTTGAACTGAGTACGTACAGCAGTCATTTGCTGCATATGAAAGATTTTATCACGCATGCCAATGGACGGACTTTATTCTTTATCGATGAACTGGGGAGTGGAACGGATCCGAACCTGGGGGGGGCTTTTGCGGAAGTGATTCTTCAGGAACTGGTAAAAAAGCATGCGATTGGTGTGGTGACCACCCACTACCTCAACCTGAAAGTGATGGCCGGTAAAACACCGGGTATCATGAATGGCGCCATGAGTTTTGATGAGAAAAACCTGCAGCCATTATATAAACTGGTGCTGGGGAAGCCCGGCAGTTCCTACACGTTCTCCATTGCGGAAAGGATCGGTATGGATAAACAACTGATCAACCGGGCCCGCCAGTTAGTGGATGAGGATCAGTACCGGCTCGATAAACTATTGAACCGCACTGAGCAGGACCTGCAGCAATTGCAAAAAAAGGAAAAGCAGCTGAGTCATACCCTGAAAGAAAATGAACAGATCCGGAAGGAAATGCAACAGGTACTGGAAAAGGAAAAGCACCGTCAGCAGGTGGAATTACTAAAAGAACAGAACCGGGTGGCTGAACAGAAAATCGCTTATATGAAGGATATGGAGCGGAAGCTGAAACAGATCATGATCGAATGGCGGAGAGCGGAAAATAAGCAGAAAGTGATCAAACAAATGGAGGCACTCCTCTTTAAGAAAGATGAGACGAAAGTGGTTGGTAAAATGCAGAAGAAGATAGACGAAAAGTTTAAAGAAGTGGGAGGCGAGATCCGGGTTGGAGATAAAGTGAAAATGAAAAAAAATCACCAAGTGGGACAAGTGATTGAATTAAGAGGTAAAAAAGCCATCGTAAAAATCGGAATGCTGCCCATTCAGACTGATCTTGCCGGACTGGTGGTCGTGAAAGAAAAAGTAGCAGATCCCCCTGCAGATATGAAATAAAAAAAACGAAGCCTTACGGGGCTTCGTTGCTATTTAATGAGCAGGTAAGTCAGCTGTTGATGTAACTGTGTAACTGGTTAATGGTTTCTTTCTGTGCCAGTATTGTTTCTTTCACCACATCGGTCATTGATATAATTCCGGTTAATTTTCCGTTGTCAAACACAGGCATATAGCGGATATTCTGGCCTGACATCAGTTCCATACAATGATCAATGCTGTCGGACGGTTTGATATGGGGTAAGTCAGTGGACATGATTTCTTCCACTCTTGTTTCATTGGAATGTTTTCCTTTCAGAATCACTTTGCGTGAATAATCCCGTTCCGTAACTATGCCAAGGTACTCTTCACCCCGCATAACGACGAGGGAACCAATGTTTTTTATGGCCATGATTCCCAGGGCCTCTATAACAGATGTATCCGGGGCAACCGTAACCGGCTTAAAATTTTTTCTGTTTAATACAGTCGCAACATTAATCATATGGCGTATGTTTCTGATGCAAAAGTTACAAAATAAACAGGTTTATACAAAATCATTTTTTAGAAGGCCGTAAAATTACAGGCCCGGTAATCAGCTAAGTAGTAGTTCTCACTTAATATGTTGTAACATTGCGGTTGTAAACACCACGGTCCGGATGGAGCAGAAACCCACAACCATAAAAGAGATAGCGAAACGACTGAATGTCTCGGTTTCGACCGTTTCCAGGGCGCTTCATAATCACTCGAGTATCGGCTTGCGGACAAAAATGCAGGTACAACAACTGGCAGCGGAACTCAATTATGAGCCCAATCAGGCCGCTATCTCATTCAAACAGGGGAAGACGATGACCCTGGGCGTCATATTGCCCAACCTGCAGGAAGAGTTTTTTTCACTGGCAATTAATGGGATAGAAGATATTGCGAGCCGCAATAATTATACGGTACTCATCGGCCAGTCAAGGGATAGTGCCGAGCGTGAAGCCCGGATTGTGGATACGATGCGCCGCCACCGGGTGGATGGCCTGGTGGTATCCTTAGCTAAAACCACCAAAAATTTTGACCATTTTACCCAGTTGGAAAAATATAATATACCGGTCGTTTTCTTTGACCGGATTCCGGATCTTCCGGATATGTATTCGGTTTCCTGTAATCTGCAAAACAGTTCAATTGAGCTCGTGGACTGGCTGACAGCTCAGGGCCACCGGAAGATCGGGTTCATTAAAGGTCCTGATACATTGCTGCCCACCCGTGAACGCTTACTCGGTTATCAGCAGGGGCTGAAAAAACATGGTATTAAGCCGGAGTCTTCTTATGTGGTATCCACTGACCTCAGTGCGGCAAAAACCGCTGATGCGATACATAAACTGCTGGCTTTAAGGAACCGTCCGACCGCGGTTATCACTTTTAATGATTATGTGGCGCTTGATGCCATGAAGTATGTAAAGCAACTTGGGTTGAATATCAATAAGGATATTGATTTTGTAAGTTTTGCCAACCTGCCGGTAACCAGTTACCTGGATCATCCTCCAGCCGCCTCGGTTGAACAGTTCCCGTACCAGCAGGCGGAAAAAGCGACAGAAGTATTGTTGCAGCTTATTAATAAGCAGGAACCGCCTACTGCGGTGCGCCGGATAGTGATGGAAGGACGCCTTGTTATAAATAAAAAGCAGCAGGGATAGCATTCCGCATCCGTTGACTTTAACCTGCTTTGGTTATCTTTGTCAGCTAAATGTATAATCAATCAGATATGAAAAAACAGGTAATCGCGATCCTGCTGGCAGCAGGTCTTTTCGTAACACAGGCACAGGGTCAGCAATTTGAGCAGGATCCGAATGTGATACAGGGAAAAGCGGCAATGGGAAAACGCGTGTTTAAGACGGAGAATCCGGCGGCAGATAAAACCGAGAATTTTGATGTAAAAAGTATCGGGGTGGTGTCTTTTGCTGCATCCAATACAGCAGATGGGAGTGCGAACAGTTATAAGCACGCCCTCCGGATTACGATGAGCCTGGTGATGGCCGATCCCAAAGCCGGGAATTACCAGCTGGTATTTTATTCCGAAGGGGAGCAGGTGCCGTTGGCTGTGGCCCGCGAAGCTGGTATGGTGAGTATATATTATCCTGCATCAGTTTATACAGATATCAAAGATAAACTTGAACAGGCCCTGCTGGCCCGTAAAAAAGTAACGATTAAAGTGACCGAGAAAACGACCGGTTTCCGGGAAGGAGTCCTTTCTTTCTAAAATTAACAATGAAAAATATTCGGGCCGGTCCAGCAATGGACCGGCTTTTTTATTTCAGCCGGTTGAAATCTATCGGTTTTTAGTCGCTCAGAAACCACATAAATCAAAGAAACTGCCTTTAGCCCGATCAGGCAGTTTATTATTACTTGCCAGTTAAAATCCAATCAATCTTATTTGTAGAATCAGCATAATACGAAGAATCTGCCTTTAGCCCCAGCGGGGCGACATACAATTAGCCGAAAGGTTAGAAAAGCTCCACTGAGCCCCAGCGGGGCGAAATATAATAGTAATATGATATAAATGCCGCTGGTAACAAGAGAAAGGTGGGATTGTCCGCCGAAGCCCTTGGTAATTTTTTTCAGAAAAGTGATTCAACAAAAAGCCCTCCGTAGCTTTAGCTACGGAGGGCGAATCCCTTCTTCGCTAAAGCTTCGAAGGGCGAAGGTATTTAGCGGATTTATCCGCCGTAGCCCTCAAACAAATCATTCTGAGGAGGTAAATTCAACAAAAAGCCCTTCGTAGCTTTAGCTTCGAAGGGCGAAGGCGGAGAGAGAGGGATTCGAACCCCCGGACCTGTAACAGTCAACGGTTTTCAAGACCGCCGCATTAGACCGCTCTGCCATCTCTCCGGGTGCAAAATAAACGGCTTGCACTTTATCTTCCAAAAATTATTCGCTATTCAAGTAATTTTGTTTCAAATCATTACAATTGAAGCACCTCAGCGCCCTCAATAAGTATTTCTGGAAATACCGGATCCGGCTCGGCGGAGGGATTCTTTTTGTATTCCTGTCCAACTATTTCAACGTGTTATCCCCCCAGGTAACCGGTTTTGTGATTGATTTTGTACAACGTTCACTGAACCTTCCCGGTTATAAAGCCCCGGAAAAAAAGCCTGATTATGATATGCTGGTCGATAAATTCATCACTTCGGTGGATGGATCAGGGTATTCGATCGGGAAAATTGTGGCAATCTGCGGGATGACCATCCTGGTACTGGCCCTGCTCCGGGGATTTTTCCTGTTTCTCATGCGCCAAACGATCATTGTGATGAGCCGGTACATTGAATATGAGCAGAAAAATGAGGTTTTCAGTCATTACCAGCGACTGGATATGGCTTTTTATAAAGCACAGAGTACCGGCGATCTGATGAACCGGATTGCGGAGGATGTCAGCCGTGTGCGGATGTTTACCGGTCCGGCTATTATGTACCTGGCCAACCTCATTTCGGTCATTTCACTCAGTGTGTTCTTTATGTTGAAGCGGGATCCGGAGCTCACCCTCTACGTGCTGGCCCCGTTACCAATCCTGGCCATTACAATCTATTTTGTAAATACGACCATTCACCGCAGAAGTGAAAAAATCCAGGAGTCGCTTTCCCAACTGACCACCAATGCCCAGGAAACCTATTCCGGGATCCGGGTAATAAAATCGTTTGTGCAGGAAAAAGCAATGATGGGCTTTTTTACAAAAAATGCGGAGGAGTTCAAAAAAAATGTACTTGGACTGGTAAAAGTGGAGGCGATCTATTTCCCTTCGATCACATTGCTCATCGGACTCAGTACGTTGCTCACTATTATGATTGGCGGGTTGTATTATATTAAAGGAGGACATGGCATCGGTGTGAATACTATCGTCGAATTTGTGATGTACATTAATATGCTCACTTTCCCGGTGAGTGCTATCGGGCTTACGGCCAGTATGATTCAGCGGGCTGCCGCTTCCCAGAAACGAATCAATGAATTTTTGGAAACTGAACCGGCGGTCAGGAATGAACAAACGGGTGAGAAAACCACCCTGAAAGGTGCTATCCGATTTGATCAGGTTGATTTCGTTTACCCGAATACAGGCATCCGGGCCATTCAGGATTTCAGTCTTACGATCAGGCCGGGAGAAAAAATTGCCATTGTTGGTCGTACCGGAAGTGGTAAAACCACCCTGGCCCAGTTGCTGCTCCGGATGTTTGATGTAACAGGAGGGTGTATTGAACTGGATGGGAAGGATATCCGGCAAATCAACCTCGCTGATTTAAGGGGACAGATCAGCTATGTGCCACAGGATGTCTTTCTGTTCAGCGAGACGGTTGAAAATAATATCGGGTTTGGGCTTACTGCTTATGACCATACCCAGGTGGAGGGGGCTGCCGGCAGGGCCAGTGTAGACAAGGAAATTGAGGGATTTTCAGAACGTTATGAGACCATGATCGGGGAACGGGGAGTAACGCTTAGCGGGGGCCAGAAACAACGGATTTCAATTGCCAGAGCGTTGATCAAGAACCCGGAAATAGTCATTTTTGATGATTGCCTGAGTGCCGTGGATGCCAGTACCGAAAAAGCCATTATCAGTGGGCTCAACGAATACCTGGAAGCAAAAACAGCCATTATAATCACCCACCGTATTTTCTCACTGTTCAATTTTGATAGGGTAGTGGTGCTGGAAAATGGCAGAATAACAGAAACCGGCACTCATGAAGAATTGCTGGCCGTGAACGGCTATTATGCTTCTCTTTACAGGAAGCAACAGCAGGATACTGAACCAATCCCCCCGGTAAGCTGACCTTTTTCCTAATAAAAGACCTTACTGTCCGCTGAAACAAAGTCGGATGCCGATTTGGCCGTTTCGAAAACATCTCTATATTTGTAGCACCCAAAACCAAAGTAATTCATTAACTGCTAAAAACTTATACAGTGGCGTACGAGAACAATGATAAGAAAATGGAGAGCATCTACAGTAAACGGATTCGTGCCGGAAAAAGAAGAACTTATTTCTTCGATGTAAGAGCTACCCGTGGCAATGATTATTACCTCACGATTACAGAAAGCCGGAAAAGGTTTGATGATAATGGCTATGACCGTCATAAGGTATTCTTATATAAGGAAGACTTTAATAAGTTTATCAAAGCCCTTGGTGAGGCCGTAGATTATGTGAAGACAGAACTGATGCCCGATTTTGATTTTGACGCATTCAACCATGAAGATTCAGATGAGTATAATAATGGAATAGAAGGCGGGACTGTTGAAGCCAGTACACAGGAAACAGTTTCAGCTTCCATTGATGAAGTTCCTGCCTCTTCAGCCCCGGTTGCCGAGTCAGGCACCGAATCAGGAACAGCAGCTGAAGAAGTAGATAAATGGTAATCTATCAACGATTTTATATTAAAAGTACCTGAAAAAACAGGTGCTTTTTTTATTATATATGTTTCGTCTGCGTAAATTTTACAGAAATTTTCACTTTTTATTCGCAGATAACAAAAAAAAACTAACTTAGTTCCGGATTATGGACTTTCTCCTTTCTCAAGGAGTGCTTATCAACATAAAATTGTTTCTATGCAACCAAAATTTACGCTTAAAAAACGTGGGGTTTTTTATTTCCTAACCCCGCTGTTCATTGCTGTTTTCTCCCTCTTTGCAGGGACCACAAATGCCCAGACAGTTTCTACTGCATCTGGTACAAATTTCAATGGAGATTACTCCATTAACAACCCTGCACCCCTGGTGCAGACTTTCGTTATTGAAAATGCGAATGCCACTCCGAGAGTATTCACAGATCTGAGCATGCAGATGGCTCCTTATTTCACCTCTGTTGCCGGTTCTACTTCTAACATCACGCTTTATTACAGTTCCGCTTCTTTATCCGGACCTGTAACTACTGTGGGTGCACCTGACTGGATTCAGATTGCCACAGGTACTGCTACGGTTCCTGCGGCGCTGGCTACTGTACCTATTTTAACAGGTATGACTTTTCTAATTCCCGCTAATACCCAATACCGTTTTGCAGTGGTAGCTTCAACGGGTATGGCATTTTCTTTTTCACCCACACCAACACCGAATACTTTTACAGTAAGCGGAGTAAGCCTTAAAGTTGGTAATGCACAGATCGCAGCCCAGAATGTGGGTTATGCCGGAGTATTTCCAGCATTGCCTTCTGGTAACACCCCCGCATTTTTTGGCGGTAGTGTAACTCTTTCTGCCAACTTCCCCTGTGCCGGTACTCCTGCACCGGGTAATACCCTTTCTACATTATCTACGGCTTGTCCGGGTACAAACTTTACATTGTCTCTTCAGAATCTGACAGATGGTACTGGTGTAACTTATCAGTGGCAGTCTTCTCCTGATGGAACCACCTGGTCTAACATCTCGGGTGCTACTGGTGCCACATATACAACTACACTGACAGCTGCCACTTATTACCGTTGTAATGTAACCTGCTCTGGTAATACCACTGCATCCAATCCATTACAGGTAGCCCTGACACCTCCTTCAGGTTGTTATTGTACGCCTGCTGCATCTGATTGTTCTGACGATGATGTGATCACCCGTGTTCGTATCAGCACATTAGACAATTCATCTGCCTGTAGCCCGAATGGCTATGGTAACTATACTAATACATTACCTGCACCGATCGTTTATTCTGGCGCAGCGAATCCTATTACTGTAAATGTTCCAACAACCTGGACAGAGCAAGTTGCAGTATGGATCGATTATAACCAGAACGGTCAGTTTGAAGCGTCTGAGTTTACCAACGTTGGAAGTAACGTAGGTAATGGAGGAGTAATCACTGCCAATATTGCAATCCCTGCCGGACTGCCAAACATCACTACCCGTATGCGGGTAAGGGTTCGTTTCAGCACCGCCTGGACCAGTGGCCTGGCCTGTTCTGCAATCACTTTTGGTGAAACAGAAGATTATAATGTAACGATTGCTCCTTGTGTTCCTGTTACAATTACCAGCAATCCCGCAACAAGTGTAACCACTACATGCGGCAGCAATGCCAGCTTTACTGTGGCAGCTACCGGTACACTTCCTGTTTACGGATGGGAATGGAGACCAAATAGTACTTCTGCCTGGCAGAATGTTACCAATGGTGGTGTTTATTCAGGTGCAACTACTGCAACACTGACT
>Ga0209097_10002438_pt1 | contig 14986 bp, 12 predicted proteins | sample AD_UKC052_MetaG_FD_184419 | JGI IMG/M metagenome (GOLD analysis project Ga0209097, IMG submission 184419) | Active sludge microbial communities of municipal wastewater-treating anaerobic digesters from USA - AD_UKC052_MetaG (SPAdes) (version 2) | ecosystem: Engineered > Bioreactor > Anaerobic >... | reverse complement strand
GCGAGGCTACGACGTTTCGGCGCGGCGACTTGGGGCTCGCGGTGCGCGCGTCGTGCAGCGTGCCCGGCGTGTTTATCCCGCCGCGCATCAACGACGTGGACTACGTGGACGGCGGCCTCGTGAGCCCGGTGCCCGTTCGCATTGCGCGTGACGCCGGCGCGGATATCGTGATCGCGGTCGATGTGAGCAGCGGAGCGCTAAACCACTCGCCAGCGGGGATTTACGAGCAAGTGATGCACGCGTTTGACATCATGGGCCGCTCGCTCTCGAAGCTTGAAGCGGATCAAGCCGATGTCGTGATCCGGCCCGATGTGGCGCGCATTGCCAGCACGGATTTCAACGCACGCGGCGCGTTCATCCAAATCGGCCTCGCAGCGGGAACCCGCTTCATCCCGGTGATTCACGAGCGCATCGCCAACGGCCGAAATTCTCGGCGGCGTTCGTAACGCGGGGTTCATCGGATACACGCTGCCGCGGTGGCGCGTATCCGATCACGGCGCGCGGAGATTGAACGATTCATCACCTAACAGCTTTTTCGCGCTATCGACTGCCTGGCGGTCGTTAGGTGCGTTTTTTTCGTATTGTCGACACAGCCCATTTCATACTCGCAATGACCGCCCGCCTGTCGTTTGCACATAAAAGCTGTTTGGCTACATTTCATTGAACAAACCGAAACATGCGCAGGTGCGACGCCGCGTAACACCAAGTAACGCCGGTTCGCTTGCGTCGCGCGGCCCGCACGTCGAAAATCCTTCTCAACCTCCACCTCACGCTCGCGCCATCCCGCCATCATGCACGCCGACTCAATCGTCACCCGCTTTACCGTCAATGCCGCCGCAGTTTGCATTGCTTTGATTAGTGCAACGGCCCACGCCGCGTACACGATCACAGGCGGTGCCGGCCCGGCGCCGATTAATCCGACCACGCCGAACGCGGACTACGCGCAGCTCGACAGCATCATGACGCAGTTCATGCTGAAGGCCAATGTGCCCAACGCCCAGCTCGCGGTGGGCTACGGGGACAAAATCATCTACTCGCGTGGCTACACGGCAAGTACCGTTGAACGGCCGCTGCGTGTGAACGTCACGACCAATCCGGCGACGACGAACGTGTACAGCGAGTCGCCATACGTGACGACGCAACCCAACTCGCGCTTTCGTGTTGCGAGTTTGTCGAAATTGGTCACCGGATTGGCGATTCAACAGCTGGTGCTCGATGGAAAGCTCTCGCTCGCGGAGTCGGCTTATGCGATTTTGCGCGAGGAAGCGGGTTCGCCTCTACCCGCTAGCCCCGCAGACAGCCGAATGACGGCGGTCACAGTGACACATCTGCTCAATCACGAAGCGGGCTTTGATCGCAACCGAATGATCTTCGCGACGACAACCTGCACCTCATTTCCATCAGCCACGCCTTGCCAGGGCCATCCCGAGGGCCAGCCGCAAGACATCGTGGAGTACACCGACCCCGTGGGCACCGTAAAACCGTGGCCGTATCCTTACAACGCAAGCACGATCCAAGAGTGGGTGCGCACGTGTAAACGCCACCTCGAAATTGACCTGCCGCGCCGCAAGCTTCACTACGCGCCGGGTTTGCCGCCGACGCAAAGCGGTGCGTATTTTCAGTACTACACCAACATCGCGTACTGCTGGGCCGAACGCGTGATCGAGATTCGCTCCGGCATGTCGTACGAAGATTACGTCCTGAACAAAGTGCTGCGTCCAGCGGGCATCGATTTTGCGCGCCTCGCGCTGGCGGACACGCGCGACCGGCTCTACACCGGGGACAGCGCGAAGGCCGAGATCAACGAGTACTACGACCAGCCCGCGAGCTCGCTGACCTACATCTGGTGCGCGCTCTATGAACACGCCCCGAACTCGCCGTGCGTCGTGCCGCGACCCAGTAGCTTCCGCCCGCGTGACTACGGCGGCGCTGGCGGCTGGGTGTTTTCCGCGCCTGAGTACTTGCGCATGCTGCAAAGCACGAAATCAAGGCTGCGTGCGCCGAATTTGCTCGACTTTCCTGCCAGTAATGTTTCGGGCTCCGACAGTCTGTTTGTCGGCCCCATCAACTCGTCGGGCACCAGCGGCGCGTACAGCTGGCGTTACTTGTATAGCTTCGGCGCCGGCGTCACCGAGTGGCGATTGACGGCCACCAACGCGCTGACCGGCTACTACGTGAACCACACTGGCAGCCTCGCCGGAACCCGCTCTTTCTATGCGATGGACGACTCAACACCGATGCATTGGGTCGTCACCATGAACACGAGTCCGGATTGGGATTTCAGCAGCTGCAGTAGCAGCGGCGCAGTGCCCGACCCCACGAAGTATTGGTGCCTGTTGCAGGGGCAGCGTGTCTCGGAGAACAACGGCGCAACGCTTACAAGCCCCGGCACCACGAATTCAATCTTTCACCAAATGCGAGCGCTCCATGCCGACGTGAATAAACTCGCGACGATGCAAGCCGCCGCCGACCTCTGGGTGAACCAAGTCGCGCTGCCGTGCAGCCTTGACGTCAACGGCACCGGCAATGGCGTGCGTAACGGCGTTGCCGATGGCTTGATGATTCTTCGCGCCATGCAAGGCAAACGTGGTGCTGCGGTGGCCAATGCGGCATCGGGCACGACTTCTGCTGCGACGACTACTTACGACCGGGCGGAGAAAAACGCGCGCGATTTGGTGTCGACGAAAGTCGTCGATATCGACGGAGACGGCACGGTCAATCCGGCCATCGACGGCGTGATTCTTCTGCGCGCGATGCTAGGTCTCAAAGGCACGGCGATCACTGCAGGCCTCACGATTCCCGGTCCGCGCAACACCGACACGACGATCCGTAGTTACCTCAACACAAGCTGCGCGGCGGCGCTGCCCTAGCCGCCTACCTCCGCGCTAAACTGCCACGCATGAGCACATTCAACGACCTCCTCAACAAAGACCGCATCAGCGCGGACGCCGCAATTGACACGTTAATTGCGCGTTTGCCAAAAGCGGAGCTGCATTTGCATATCGAAGGCTCGCTAGAGCCAGAGATGATGTTCGCCAAAGCGAAGAAGCACGGCATCGCGCTGCCGTATGCCGACGTGGAAGCCGTGCGCGCGGCGTACGATTTCAACAATCTGCAGGAGTTTCTTGATCTGTATTACGCCGGTGCAGATGTGCTGCGTGATCAAGACGATTTCTACGATTTGACGTGGGCGTACTTGCAGCGCGCGATGGCCGACGGCGTCGTTCACGTTGAAATTTTCTTTGACCCGCAAACGCACACTGCGCGCGGCATCGATCTTGAAATCGTGGTCGAAGGCATCGTGCAAGCGCTGCACGACGGAGAGGCAGAGCTTGGCATTACGTGGCGCTTAATCCCGAATTTTTTGCGCCATTTAAGCGAACAAGACGCGATTGATACGCTCGCAGAGCTTGATCCGTACATGTCAAATTTTCACGGTTTCGGGTTGGATTCGAGTGAAGTCGGACATCCACCGTCGAAGTTCGCGCGCGTGTTCGCCGAAGTGCGCTCGCGCGGCTTGCCCGTAGTCGCACATGCGGGCGAAGAAGGCCCGCCGGAATACATCATCGAAGCGCTCGACATCCTTCGCGTCGCGCGCATCGATCACGGCATTCGCGCCATTGAGGACGAAGCGCTCACCTCTCGTTTGGCCCGCGCGCAAATGCCGCTGACCGTTTGTCCGCTCTCGAACGTGAAGCTTTGCGCGGTGCCGTCGCTCGCCGCTCACCCGCTCAAAAAACTCATGGACGCGGGTGTGCTCGTGACCATCAACTCGGACGATCCAGCCTACTTCGGCGGCTACGTCGGCGAAAACTATCGCACCACCGCGCGCGCGCTGAACCTCTCACAAAGCGATCTCAAATCGCTCGCAGCGATGAGTATCCGCGCGAGCTGGTTGCACGACGTGCAAAAGGCAAAGCACCTTGCGGTGATTGATCAGCTTTAAGCCCGCAGCGACCGCCTAGCGGCTGATTTCGGCCAATTTGTTGATTTATCGACTTTCGCCGTAAATCGCGTCAAACCGCTGTCTGGCCGGGGCATCGTTAAAAAGCTGTAAACCTTCGCGAGTCGCGTTGAGGGACTGAGTGGCGCTGTTCTACGCCGCAGATCGCGCTGTACGCGCGGGCGAACCTTTGCGACATCACCCACCTGCGTACGTAGGATTATTCTGGGACCGAAAGCGCACAGATGTCACTCCTCGCAGGGGAAATGCGTTCTAACACATAGACGTTCGCTATTGACGAATGTGTAATTCCCCAAAACGCTTAATCACGCGTTGACGGGAGCCACTTACACGCCGAAAATCGCGATTCAGCCCAACGCAAACCGGGAAGTACATCCCCACGGAGCGTTGCGCCACGCCAAAAAAAACGACCGAAGCGCCACAACACGAATATTCAAAGCCACGATGCCTCGGCGTCGCGATTTCTCACAACCCAAGAAGCACAAAGAACGTACGACCGGAATGATCGACGCCCGCTGTGACAGAGCCCGCTTTCGAGGGTCGCCACTGAGCCTGCTTCACCGCGCTCGCAGAGGCGTTGTCCGCTTCTATCTTGCCATGATCGCGGTGGCGTGCCTCATAGCGCCGACGTCCGTCATCGCGCTGTCAAGTGAAAGCTGGGTTAATGGATTCGTTCGCTTCGTGGAGTGGCCCGCAGCAACGCGCGACAACACGCTCGTTGTCTGTCAACCGCCGGACACGCCGGAGCTTGATCTCGCCGGAAAACAAGTGCGCGGCATCACCTTGTTGGTGATGCGCATCGCACGGCCACGTGATGTCTCGCGCTGCAACCTATTTGTTGCTTGGCCGCCACCGGGCAAAGCTACCGTCGACTGGCAACCGTGGATAGCGGCCATCGGCGATAGCGCCGTACTCTCAGTCGGTCTCGGGGAACGTTTTTGCGAAATCGGCGGCGCGGTTTGCGTGAACACTGACGACACCACGGGCCGGGCAAGTTATCGTGTGAATCTCGACGTACTCGCGCGCGCCGGATTCAAAGTGAACGCGCAACTGCTGCGCAAACAGTTTCCCCGCTCGCCGAAGGCGGACTAGCGCCATGCCAACGCCACGCGAGACGTCAACGTCAGCCCAGATCGGTCGCGTGGTCATCTTCACCGCCCTAATCGCGGTGCTGGTAACGACGTTGGCGTTGACAGCGGTCGCGGCAGTCGTGGCGCGCAACGCCACGAAGCAGCGTGCCACCACCATCGCCGAACTGATCGCTGCCGGCGCGGACGTTCCGTTGGCCCTGCGTGACGCCGACGGCGCGCGCGACGTGCTGGCCGCCTTGACCGGTGCCGACACGGTCGTGCGTGCCACGCTCGTTAATGTCGACGGAAAAGCGCTCGCCAGCTTCGAGCGCAAAGACGCCCCCCAAACCGCTGCGCTTCGTGGCTCAATTGGGACCCGTCTGACCGAATTTGAAATTTCCGCGAGCGCAAAGGTGCTGCACCACGGCGACTTACTCGGCAGCGCGCATGTGCTTGTTCGCGAGCCGTATTTGGGCAACGCCGTGATCTGGTTTGCGGCGTCCAGCTTGGCAGTATTTGCCCTCATGATGATTGGCTGGGTAGCCGTTTCGGGCGCAATCGGAGACTGGCTCTCGCGACCGCTGGCGCGCTTTGCTGAGGTGACGCGCGAGATACGAAACAGCGGAAATCTCACACTGCGCGTTCCGCAAACTCACGTCGCGGAAGTGAAGAGTCTGAGCGAGGACTTCAACGCCATGCTCGACGAAATCGAACGACTCACCGTCGATGAAGTGAGAGATCTCAGCGAAAACTTTAACGCCACCATCGACGAAATCGAGCGGCGCTCGTCGCTGATTCAGGAGCGCAACGCGCAACTCTCTACCCTCGCGTTTTACGACCCATTGACCGGCGCCGCCAATCGGGTTTTGCTGATGGATCGCATGACGCAACTCATCGACGCGTTTCAACGTGATCGCAATCCGTTCGCCGTGGTCGCGCTTGATCTCGATAATTTCAAACCGCTGAACGACCAGTTGGGCCACGCGGTGGGAGACAAATACTTGCGAGAGATCGCGCGGCGCTGCAAGTCAGTTTTGCGACCTACGGACACCTTCGCGCGCATGGGCGGCGACGAATTTCTCGCGCTACTTCCGGGCGTTGGCGCGCGAAGCGACGCGCTCGCCGTGGCACGCAAACTCGCCACAGCCGTGCGCGAGAGCAACGAGGTGCATTCGCTAGAAACAAAATGCACCGCCAGCATTGGTGTGGTGTTTTACCCGCTCGACGGCCAAAACGTCGAAGAGATGCTCGCACGCGCCGACGCCGCCATGTACGCCGCAAAAGCCAGCGGGCGCAACCGCATCAAAATGCGCAGCCGCCACTTGATGACCGAAGGACCTATCACCCAAGGAGAATCGCCGTGATCCAACCAAATCCGTCAACATTCTTGGGCCGTGCGCGGCGCTCCGTAGCTAGAATTGCGACGTGGCCGAAGATTGCGATGTGGGTCGCCACACCATTGATGCTGTTGATGCTCGGATGCGCCAGCGCGCCTGCGCCAACAACCGCGACCGCAACGACTGCGCCGACGCGCGCTGCGCGCATCACCACGGCGCTCAACACGCTCGGCTTTGAAAAGCAAAGCGATGGTTGGTACTTAACACTGCCTGCGCCGCTAGTCTTTGCGTTCGACAGCGACACGGTGAGTGAGACCGGCCGCAGCGACGTTCTCCGCGTCGCGCGCGAACTGCGCGCGCTCGACGTTGAGCGCGTATTCGTATACGGGCACACCGACAACATCGGTGCTGCGCAATACAACCAAACGCTCTCACAACGCCGTGCCGACGCGATCGTTCGCGTACTCGTCGAGGGCGAGTTCCCCGCCCAGCGTATCACCGCAAAAGGGCTTGGCGCATCCGTTCCGCTCGCGCCAAACACGACCGAAGACGGTCGTGCAAAAAACCGACGCGTGGTCATAGTCGTGCAGATCGATTGACGCGCATGTTTCGCGACATCACTGCCACCGTCACGCCTGAGCCCACGTGATGCACGCGTTCACGCATCGGGCGAAACAGCTGCGTAATCGGCTGTTGATGTGCGCAGTTGTTGCACTTGTGTCCGCTTGCGCCGCTACGCCTAAACCTGTCGCCCCCACAATCAGCGCTCAGGTCATCGCGCCAGCCGTAGCGCCAAAACAGGCTCGACTCGACCGCTTGCTTGCCGCACTCGGTGAACTCGGATTTGAACAACATGACGAGTCGCTGCGCTTGACGCTTCCACAGCCGATTGTGTTCCCCTTCGACGGCGATCAAGTCGCCGACGCCGCTCGGCTGAGCATCGGTCGCGTGGGTCGAGAACTCAGCGCCCTTGAGATCGGTCGCGTGTTTGTCTATGGACACACCGACAACGTTGGGCCGCCGCTTTACAACAAAGCGCTCTCACTGCGGCGTGCGGAAGCAGTGGCGCAAATTCTCATCGACAACGGCGTTGCCAAAGAACGCATCGAGCGAAGTGGCCTCGGTGCAGCCGTTGCCGTAGCGAGCAACGCTACAAACGCTGGTCGCGCAAAAAATAGACGCGTTGTCATCGTGGTGCAGGTTGACTGAGCCTGGGGCGTGCTTCGCGTGAGTGTTCGCGATGGATGCGCCACATCACGATGAATTAGGAACGTGCGCCGGTGACGTCCGCCGACATCTTGCGCAATCTGTCTGACCAAATCTGCATGCCCGATGAAATCGCTGGGAGACTCGCCGTGCGCCACTGGTAGCGGAAGATGCGGGTAAAACTCCAAGCAAAGGCGGGAAGCATGGCGCCGTTGACCAGCACAAACGTGACGAACCCCAAGTTCCCGTTGGCCAACGCAACGACGTTCGTTTCGAGCAACCACTTACATCCGAGTCCAATGGGGGTGAGCAAGATGACGGTCGCGATCGGGAGCACCGTGAGCGCATTGGCGCTCGCGAGCACGCGCGGTGATGCACTGGAAATCAGGCAAACGCTGCCGGCAAAGCCAAGCAAGCCCACGACATGCGCGAGCGGCACTAAGATCCACTGCGCAAGCGTTGGCCCGTACGCAAAGACGGGGCTCTGCAAGAAAGCTGGCCAGCCCAGCGCACTGCAAACTGCACGAAGCGCAAAACCGAGCAGTGCGGCCCATAGCACTTTCGTATACGAGTCACGCCACCAAACTTTGAGAAACACTTCGCCGAACTGCGTCCGTCGATGCCCGACGGGAAGCAGCGCAAGACGCATGACCGGCAATGCAACCGGCCGAGCAAGCACGGAACCGACCAGATAGGCAAAGGCCCACGCAACAAAACTCAGCGCCCAAGTTCCAGGCGCGTGTTCAGCGGTGTTGTTAGGAAGCGTGACGAGGTAGAGCGCAGCAAATATCGCTGACAGCGCCGTCACGCCAGTCCCGGACGGCAGCGCAAGCAACGCGGCCAAACGCGCGTCGACATCGTCGGCGCCGCGCGAACGTGCGGCCTTCTGCTGTCGCCATGACGTCAAGCACGGCGTGCGTTGCTTTTTTCGAATGCTTCTGTCCATTTGGCTGAAGTAGTTTTCAACTCGACCGGAAAGCCAGTGCCGCCAAACGTATTCGAGCACGACAATAATCAATCCAGCGGCAAATGGGAGCCACCACAGCGCACGATATGTCGTTTGCGATGCCGCCCAGAAAAGCACTGGCCCCATGGCTATAGTCTTGGTAGCGCCGGTGCGTCGAAACGCGACTAACAGCAGCGCCACGACGCCAGCAAACATCAGCGCTTCAGCGGCGTACGCGTGTGACGGGACGTCAGCGAAAGAGAACGTCTTGCTACTTGAAGGCGTGTAGCCACTCGGCAGCTCATCGGGAAGCCGCCACACACGGTCCGATGTTGCCGAATACGCCCGAAGCATGACTGCAGGTATTGCGGCAAGCGAGCTAACGAGGATCAGTATGCGCGAAACTTGTGCGGCAATGCGGTCGGTGCTGGGGGCGAGTTTCCACTGCGAGTATCGCTTGCCAACATTCCACAGATAGGTCAGCGCGAGCACTCCGCCGAAGGATGCTGCGGAGGCAAGTATGGCGGCCATTTCCAAAAACGAGCGATGCGTGTCGAGAAATTGCATGGGATATGCGAGCCCCCATCCGAGCACACCATAACTAACTATCAGCGATACCAACCAGATCGCAATCATCAATCGCCCACCCAAAAGACCGACGATGAACCGCCACGAATCAAGTATGCTCTTCATGTGTTGAGCGCCTCAAACAAATCGCCAAGACTCAGCGCCCTGAGCGCTGTGTCGGGCGGTAACGCGCCGTCGGCGAGCGCGCGCGTGTCGACCACGTGTTGCCACTCATCCGCGGCAAGCTGCCGGCTCTTGAGTAAGCCCGCTTGCGGTGCGATCGCGTGCGCAGTCACCGCGAGCTGAACTCGTTCGGCGAGTTCGTCGCGTCCGCCGATGAGTTGAACGCGTCCCTTTTCGAGGAACAGCACATGCGTGGCGATGCGCTCCAAGTCCTCAAGCAAGTGACTGGAAATCACCACAGTTACCGGCTCACCGTCGCGAGCTTCGTGCTCGAACAAAGCGCGTAGAAAATCACGTCGTCCGACAGGATCCAGACTTGCGACGGGTTCGTCAAACACGAGTAAATCAGGCTGATGCGCCAGCGCGATGACGATAGCCAGCCGCTGTTTCTCGCCAAGTGACAGCGTACGTACCTTCATGTCCTCTGCAATCGAAAATCGAACGCACAACGCTCGCGCAAGCTCCTCCGACCAATTGGGATACAGCCCGCCAATCAGCGAAATTTGCTCGCCCACGCGCAACCACTCAAACAACTCTGGCGATTGCGAGACGTAGCCTAGTCGCGCCTTCACGTCGTCGGTCAGGTCGAGACTCGGGCAACCCAACAACTGCGAATGGCCGCTCTGTGGAACGGTCAACCCGAGCATGCATTGCAGCAGCGACGACTTCCCTGCGCCGTTACGCCCAACCACCGCGAGCACCGATCCGCGCTCCACGTTCAGCGTCACATCATCGAGCGCGGTTACGCCGCCGTAGCGCAGGCTCAAATGTTCAACCGAGATGGCGGGCGTGTCGTTCATGGGCGATCCTTCTTGGCGGACTTTGTGGTGTCGTGTGCGTTGAGTTCGGCGAGCGCGTCGCGCATCGCGGCGAGCGCCTCTTCGTCGGTGAGGCCAAGCTGGCGGCTGACGGCGACAGCGTGGTCGATGGCTGGCTTTAGGAGCGCGAGGCGCGTGTCCATCGCGGCGGGTGCTGCCGCGCGAATGACCATGCCCATGCCACGGCGGCGTTCAACGAGCCCTTGCGATTCAAGCAGCGAATACGCCTTGGATACGGTCATCGGGTTGATCGCGTAGCGCTCGGCTACCGCGCGCACCGACGGCAGCTCGTCGCCCGGCTGTGTGCTGCCCGCCGCAACCGCGCGCGCGACCTGATCGACGATCTGACGATAGATCGGCGTTGCGGTGGAGGGCTCGATGACGAAAAGGATGTTCACGAACTTATGGGCGATGGGCGCGACGTGGCGTGGCGCTTTTGAAATGTTGCATTACTGTATTACTACAATAATACACATAGATCGCGATTAAGCAAATCATTGCTGACCAACGTCGTTAAATTGCGTCGCGGTGGCCGACATCTGCCGCTCGCTGCGACAGCGAAGATCTTGTCGGCGCGGGCTCGCCTGCGATGCGGTCATGGGTTCGGGTAGCAACGCCCGCGCGACGACCGACGCTGCGACTCGCAATTGATGAGCTTATGCCTTTTTGGCACAAACGACTGCCAGGTGGTCGTTTCCGCCATAAAAACCCACAAGTCGATTTATGACGAAATTAGCTCGCAACGACCGCCCAGCTGTCGTTGGAGCCAAAAAGCCGTATCTACCCAGCGCAAACCACGGTGGCGACCGCCATCGGATGGCCGCGTGCGTCGTCGGCGATGACGTGCAATTGGCTGGCGTCGCGACGTAGCGTTTTGGGGACGCGCACGTTTACGTTGAAATCGCCGTTGCCATCGACGCTGAACTCGCCATGCGCGCGAACGACGGCGTCGTGGCGCAGCGTTTCGCCTTTGTTTTCGCCAGCCTTCACTGAAGTGACGAGGCCGTTCTCGGTGATCGCGTAGCGCAAGCGCGCCTCGCCCGCGAGTGTGCCGAGATTGGCGAGCTTGCCGCTGATCGCGACGGATTCGTCGCGCCACTGTGCGCTCACGGCAATGTTCGCGCGGGCGGACAGCAGCGGCGGCAAGCTCGCGCCGCGCGTCCAGCCGCGATCATCCTTGCCGTTGAAAAACACCTGCGGCGTGTACACGCCGGACGCGCCGCCGTTTCGGGCAAGTGCGCTTTGCCGCTTGGAAAACGCAGGCTGCGCAAACACGTCCTTCCAGCCAATGTAGTCCCAATAGTCCACATGAAACGCAAGCGCAACCGTGGGCGCGGCCTCATTCGCAGCGCTGCGCTGCCGCGCGATGGTTTGCGACAGCCAACGATCGGCAGGTGGGCAACTGCTACACCCCTCCGAGGTGTAGAGCTCGATCACCGTCGGCACGCGTGCGGCGCTTTTGGCAGAACACGTCGGAGCAATTTGCGCGAGGCTGGCCGTAGCGTTAATGCATGCGGCGGTCGCGGCACATGCCAGCATCGTGGCCTTGAAAAAATTCGTTCGCATGGCGATCTCGCGATCGGAAAAGGATGGCGGTTGGTCACGCCATGCGCCGCTTCCTTACGACCTCCACGCGCACCGCCCTCAAGGCAGCGTAATCACGCCCTCGCCCAACGCCAACACCTGCCCACCCACGCGAATGCGTTTGTCCGCGGTGAGCGAGAGCTGCAACACGTTCAGTCGATTGATGAATTCGCCTTGCGTCACAGTGAACTGCGACGGTGTGGCTTCACCGGCATCGAGCAAATAGCCGCCGAGGCACGAGCATGCGGAGCCGGTGCCCGGATCTTCGGTCATCATGTTGCCGTCTTTCGGGAAAAAGAAGCGCACTTGAAAGCGATTCGCCGCGACGCGCGCGACCACGTACGCGAGAAAACGCCCCGATTTCGTGCGCACATGTCGCGCGAGCAATGCGCCGTCAGCCTGCACCCGCGCCAGCGCCGCGACCGAGGTCACCGGGATCACCAGTTGCTCGCTGCCGGTGTCGACGTAACGCGCGGCGTCGCCCAAATCAGCCTCAGATACCCCGAGCATGGCGGCAATGTCGGCGCGCGCGATGCCGCTTTCACGGCTGGTGTGCGAATTGGCTGCGAAAGTCCAGCCGCCGTTCTCACGCGTTACGGGAATATCGCCCGCTTTCATGCGCAGCGTTAAGGCGTCGCCGATGCAGCCGGGCAAACCCAACGCATTCACAACAAACGCCGTGCCCACAGTCGGATGCCCAGCAAAAGGCATCTCGAACGCTGGCGTAAAGATACGCACCGTGGGCGGCGCGCCGGAGCCGGGTGCTGCGGGCAAGACAAAGGTCGTTTCCGACAGATTAAATTGTGCCGCGAGCGACTGCATTTCAACGTCGCTCATGCCGTGTGCGTGCTCGAAGACGCAGAGTGGGTTGCCGCCGAAGGTGGCGGCGGTCGATTCGACGAAGACATTGACCAGGTGATAGGTGTAGCGGCGGTTCGACGACGTGGGCATGATTGGGTTTGTTGGCGCAAGTGGACTATGATGTTCCATCGTAACGTAAACGCCTGCCGGCAATGCTCTCGCCTCGCGCCCATTCTCACTGCCAGCCCGATGCAAAACGCACCCTCGCTTGACAGCATGTTCGACCTACTACCCGTGGGCGCATATCGCACCACGGTAGACGGTCGTTTGCTGCGCGCCAACGCGGCGCTGGTGCGCTTGCACGGCTTTGAGACCGAGGCAGAGATGCTGACTTCCGCCAACGAGAAAGGCACGCGCTTATACGCTGATCCGAATCGGCGGATCGAATTCATCGAGCAAATGCTGGCCGATAATCGCGTGATTAACTTCGTGTCCGCCGGCTTTCGGCGAAAGACGCTCGAACCGATTTGGATTTCCGAAAACGCTCACGTGGTGTACGACGATAACGGCGAGGTGCTGTACTTTGAGGGCACCGTTGAGGACATCACCCGTCGCCAAGAAAGTGAGCAGAAGCTAGCCGCCAGCGAACGCCGCTACCGCGCGCTCACCGAACGCGCGCAGCTCGCCACCGCGATTGTCACGGCCGACGGATTAGTGCTCTACGCAAGCCCCGGCATTGAGCAGCTTTTCGGTGTCACGCCCGACGACTTCGTCGGCCAAAATATTTTTGACTCAATGCACGCAGACGATCTCTCGGAACACCGTGCCGAGCTGCGCAGCGTATCGACCAGAACCAACACCGGGCGCGAAAGCGTGGCTCGCCACCTGCACACCGACGGCAGCTACCGTTACCTCGCGTCGCTGGGTAAGGACTGTTCCGACGACCCGGCCGTCGGCGGCATCGTATTGAACTGGCGCGATGTGACCGACTCCACCGTTGCGCGGCGACGCTTAGTCGAACTCGCGCAAACCGACGCACTCACGGGGCTCAACAATCGTGCCCACTTTGAGCAAATTTGCGAGGCACGCTTGCTCGACGTGGTCACTGCCGGAAAAAACCAGCGCTTCGCGATGCTGTTTATCGACCTCAATCGCTTCAAGCTCGTCAACGACGCACACGGCCACTCTATCGGCGACGGCGTGCTGCGCCACGTCGCGGATCGTCTGCGCCGCGCGGTGCGGCCCGAGCACACGCTCGCGCGCCTCGGAGGCGATGAGTTCGCGGTGCTCATTCCCATCACCGAACCGGCCGACGGGGCCGACGCGGCACAGCACTTATTGCGCGAGTTCGTCGAGCCTGTGCCAGTGCGCGGCATGACTTTTGATCTCGGAGCGAGCATCGGATTTGCGGTGTTCCCTGACGACGCCAGCACCTTTCACAAACTCCTCGCCTACGCCGATTTGGCGATGTTCGCCGCAAAAGCGCACGGCACGAGTAGCGTCGAACGCTTTGAGTCAACGATGGCCACGCGTGCGCGCAATCAGTTGTCGGTCGCCAACGACCTTCGATTCGCAGTCGAGCGGGGCGAGCTTTTTGCGTCCTACCAACCGATCGTCAACATCGAAACCGGCCAGTGGCAAGGCGTCGAGGCATTAGCGCGCTGGCAGCACCCAGTGCGCGGGCTTTTGATGCCCGCAGACTTCATCGCCACCGCCGAAGAGCAACGCCTAATTGGCCGTGTGGGTCGCGAAATTGCACGTTTGGCGATTGCGCAGGTGGCGCTCTGGTCGGAGCGCTTCAAAGCGCCGATGCGCCTGACCATCAACGTGTCGGTGCACCAGTTGCGCGATGGCGATTTCGCGGATTTCCTGCTGGCCACGCTCGCGGAACACAACTTGCCAGCCCGACGCTTGTTTGTGGAAGTCACAGAAAGCGTGTTGGTTGAGGCCGATGACGTGAGCGTGAACACGCTCACGCGGCTGCGAGCGGCAGACGTGCGCGTCGTGCTCGACGACCTTGGGGCGGGATATTCGTCGCTGGCGTACTTGAAACGTCTCCGTATCGATTTGGTGAAGCTTGATCGGAGTTTTATTGAAGGTTTGCCAGACCGGCGCACCGACGTGGCCATTGTGCGTGCGTTGTCTACTCTGGCGCGTACGCTGGGCATTCACGTCGTAGGCGAAGGCGTCGAAACCGCAGCGCAAGCGCAATTTCTACGCGAAGAAGGCGTGCTTTACGGGCAAGGCTACTTTTTTGACCGGCCCATGCCCGCCAGCGAAATTGAGCATCGGCTCGCGACGGGCGTGAACCGTATTTCGCATGAATCCGGCAGACTGAGATAATACGCAGTTAACCGCCGAATTGGCCGCGTCAAACGGTACCAAACGCTGTCCTTCGCGCGCAACTGCATTACCGCTCAGCGCGGACTCACCCTCCGCCCAAATCTCAATATCCTGAACCCGCATTCCTGCGGGAACGACAACAACAAGAAATTACGAACCTCCATGCA
>Ga0209097_10002435_pt1 | contig 14990 bp, 18 predicted proteins | sample AD_UKC052_MetaG_FD_184419 | JGI IMG/M metagenome (GOLD analysis project Ga0209097, IMG submission 184419) | Active sludge microbial communities of municipal wastewater-treating anaerobic digesters from USA - AD_UKC052_MetaG (SPAdes) (version 2) | ecosystem: Engineered > Bioreactor > Anaerobic >... | reverse complement strand
AGTCAGCGCGCCGCGAAACAATTTCGAACTCGCACCGCGTGCGAAGAAGTTTCTATTCATCGCGGGCGGTATTGGCATCACGCCAATCCTATCGATGATGCGTCACCTAAGACACGGCGATCTCGCAGAGTCGTTTTCGCTGATTTACTGCACGCGCGACCCAGAAAGCACGGCATTCGCAGCCGATCTAGCTTCGGAGTTTCCGGGCAAAGTTACGCTTCATCACGATCACGGCGATGCGGATCAAGCGTTCGATTTTTGGCCTGTGTTGGAGCGCCCCAGCGGCGCGCATATTTATTGTTGCGGACCCAAAGCGTTGATGGACGCCGTGGCCGATATGTCGGGCCACTGGCCATCGGGCAGCGTTCATTTCGAGAGCTTTGGCGTCGACGCGACAGCGTTTGCGCAGAACGTGTCGTTTGACGTGCGGCTACAAAAATCAGGACGAACACTACATGTCGACGCTGAACAGACGTTGCTCGAAGCGCTGCGCGCGAACGGTTGCACCGTGCGCAGCTCCTGTGAGAGCGGCACGTGCGGTTCATGCCGAACTGGCTTGATTTCAGGCGACGTTGAACACCGCGACATGGTGCTTCTCGACGAAGAGCGCGAGAGCCAGATCATGGTGTGCGTGTCGCGCGCGCGGTCAGGTCAATTGGTGCTCGATCTGTGAACGCCAACCACGAGCAGACCGCCACGGCGCAGACGCAAGCTCCGATTCGCGTCGGCGTCTTGGGTCTCGGACGGGCGTTCACGTTGATGCGGCCAACATTTTCGCGTGACCCGCGCGTGAAGCTCGTCGCGGCGTTCGATCCAACAGCGTCCGCGTGCGCAAAGTTCTCGGAAGACTTTGGCGGTCGCGTGCACGCGTCGCCCGAAGCTCTATTTGCCCATAACGAAGTAGAGCTTGTGTACATCGCCACGCCACATCAAATGCACGCTGCGCACGTCGCACTTGCTGCCGCTGCGGGAAAGCACGTGCTCCTCGAAAAGCCGATGGCGATTACGCTTTCGGATTGCAATTTAATGATCGCAGCGATGCAAGCGGCCGAGCGACAAATGATCGTCGGGCCAAGCCATAGTTTTGATGCGCCGGTTCTAAAGGCACGAGCGATTATTGAATCGGGCGAGCTGGGCCGCGTGCGCATGATTACAGCGCTCAATTTCACTGATTTTCTGTATCGACCGCGCCGCCCGGAAGAACTGCAAACAGAGAAGGGCGGCGGCGTCGTTCACAGCCAGGCGGCGCACCAGTTGGATGTCGTTCGCCTGCTAGGTGGTGGAGTCGTGAAGAGTGTTCGCGCACACACTGGACAGTGGGATGATGCACGCCCCACCGAAGGTGCGTACTCCGCGATGCTTACCTTCGCCGACGGCGCGTTTGCAACCCTCACTTACAGTGGCTACGCGCATTTCGACAGCGACGAATGGATGGGCTGGCGGGGCGAACTCGGCGGGATGAAAAATCCAGTCGACTATGGCGTGGCGCGTAGACGGCTAGCGGCCATCACAAACCCGGACGACGAAGCCCGCGCCAAGGCCAATCGCAACTACGGCGGCTCCAACTACGTCGCGCCGCCAGCGCCGGCCACGCATGAGCATTTCGGCCCGGTCATCGTTAGCTGCGAGCGCGGCGACCTGCGGCTCATGCCGGACGGCGTGTGGGTGTACGGCAACGAGACTCGCCGATTCGAGCCCGCATCGATGGCGGACGTTCCGCGCAGTGAAGTGATTGACGAGCTTTGGGCAGTTTTGCGGAACGGCCGACGGCCGCAGCACGACGGCGCATGGGCGCGCGCCACTACGGAGGCGAGTCTCGCGATTCTTGAATCCGCGAAATGCAATTGCGAAGTGCAATTGCATCAGCAAGTGCCGTGGCAGCGATAATTCCGGCATGACCTCCCAACCGTCGCCAAAGCCGCGCAAAAAATCGCCGAAAAAGTCGTGTGAACCACAAGCCATCTTGCGCCACTGGCAACACGCGGTGCCCGATGATCGATTCGCGCATTTGGTGAAAGACGCCACACGCTCGTTTCAGCGATCACTACAAATGCGCTTAGCGCAACACGGCGTGCCGTTCGGGCACTGGACTTTTTTGCGCGCGCTATGGGAGCGTGACGGCATCACGCAAAAGCAGCTCTCCGACGAAGCTGGCGTGATGGAGCCCACCACGCTCATGGCCGTGCGCGCAATGGAAACCAAAGGCTGGGTAGAGCGCCGCCAACACGCCGACAACCGCAAAAACGTCCACATCTATCTCACCGAATCCGGCCACGCACTCAAGGCCGTGCTCGTGCCGCTGGCGGAAACAGTAAATGGTTTAGGGCTCGGCAATTTGCCAGACGAAGACATTGCAGTGGCACGCAAAGTTCTGCTCGAAATCATTACGAACCTCGCGCGAGATGTGACTGGCGAGGGAGCATAGACCGCTTGAGTGTGGTGCCCGGGACGACCACCGCACAATCGCGCGCAAGCCAATAAACACGGGGATTTCAGCGTTTTTGCTTTAAGGTGTACCCGCAAAAATACCCGCTTTCAAATAGTGCTGTGAAGTGTTGCGATGCTGCAACAGATTGAGCCTTCACAATACAACCCCCTCCCGAAAAACTTTTGTAATTCGCGCGCAAGCACGGGGCGAATTACCCTCAGCCGGGGCGGGGGGGCGGTAAGAACCTACTGTTCATGGCGCGCGGGTGTCGCTAACGGTTGGGCGGCTCTTTCTTGGCGTAGAGAGCGGCGGCTTCGCGCAACGCTTTCAACTCTTCCTGTGTGTCCTGAATCAGCGTTTGATATTTCGTACTTGTTGAAACGAGCGCCGCCGCACGTTGTGACTCGAAAGCCGCCGCCGCTGCATCCGACCTGAACGTGCGAATATCGGCGCGGATCGCAGCCATTTCCGAAGTCATCTGCGCTTTCAAGGAAGCCAACGCTGCTTCGGTGTCTCGAATGGAATAGCCAAAATCACGCGTCTTGCGCTCCCATTCCATGCGATCCGCTGAAGCTTTCAAGCTCGCTGCGCGGTCACTGCTGGCAGCCTTTGGAGCGCTGCCTTGTGCTGACTTGCCGCCCGCGTCTCGCTTCGCGTCAGTGCCCGCGCTGGGCTTGATAGTGATCGCGCCGCCACCGTTTGCGCACGGCGAATCTTGAAACGAGAATTTCCCGCTCGCGTCGGGACACTTGAACATCGTTTGCCCAAAAGCTGGAACTGCAACCAACGCGAGCAAAACACCGCACAATCGAAACATGGGCAACTCCAAAGATCATGCAGTGTGCCTTGGGATGGATGACCGCGTCAAATTGGTACACGGTCAACCAGTCAACCTTATCCAGTCAACCAACTGAGGAATGTTGTTCACACGCTCAATCTCGCGGGGCGAATTACCCACGGGGAGCCGGGGGCCTGGTGAGAACCTACCTAATTCAGGCACAGCCGCACAAAGTAGTGCGGACACTGCGGACACCACCACGAAAATCGCTGAGACCGCCGCTGCATGCCGGTTCGCGTGTCCGCACTTCGACTGCGGACAACCTCAATTCAGGTGCGGGCACTGCGGACGGTCATTGCTCATAATGTCGCAGTTTGTCTCGCTGGTTTGGCAATCGCGCGCGAATTGGAGTTCTTCCGCGCCGCGCCCGCCGCCGTGGCCGTTCAGTCGTCGCTGTCATTGAAGATTGTCGAACGTATCCGATAGCAGGTCGTCTTGTCGCCCATGCTTGGAATCCGACAGCGTGCATCCAAGCGACCTTTATCGGTGACGAGGTGTCCTAGCTCAATGAGCAAACGACACACGGCTTTGTAGTCGTAGCCCTTGCACACTTCATCGCGAAACACGCCGAGCAATACGTAGAACTCTGTATGGCCGCTGTGGAATGCATCTTTCGACAGTTCACCCACGGGTTCAGTTAGTGGCTTGCCTTGCTCATCTAGGATGCGCCGGAAGCCCGCCCGGTGCATCGTGTTGGGGGCGTGATCGTCGGTCGCGCGGTGCCACCACGTAAAGCGGGCCGCGCCGTGGGCTTCAAGAAAGCCGCGAACCTGCGCGAGCATGCGGGCGCGTTCGCCGTTGCCCGTGCCGCCGCGTGATTCAATCCACGAATCGAACACGACTTTCGTGCAGAGTGTTGCCTCGTTTGCCTGCCAGCCGGTCAACCCGAATTCGGTTGCCAGTTCACCCGCAACAGCGACCAACGCAAAACGCCTCGCTACGCGCGAGACTTGCCCGGATGAAGCACCATACGCCCATTCACCCGCGAGCGTCGCCACGGCGCGTTTGACGCGTTCGCCGATAGCTTCCGAGTCTTTGGTTAGTGTTTCGAGGAAGTGAACGCCCGCCGCGCCGTATTGCTTCGCTGCGTCGGCTTTGATCGCGTCCGCGAATGCCGCCGCGCCGGAAGTTTCGCAATCGTGCAACACCTCGAATATGCCGAGGCCTGCGCTCGCGTCGGCGGTTAGGTCAACCATGCGCACTTCCTGCCCGGTGTGAACCCGCTTGCCGCTTTCGGCGACGTGATCCGCAAGGCCGATTTCGCCCGCTGATAGAAACAGCAATCGCCACGACAGACGGGCACGCGGTGCGCCGCTTTGCTTCGATCTTGCCTTGCCGGATTCGTTGGCCAGCATGTAGGCGCACTCACCCGCTTTCGCCGGTTCAAGTTGCGCGAGCTCGTCAAGAATCATCGTCACATCGCAATGTTGCGCGGCCATTGATTCAAGCGCGTTTTCTGTGGTGCGCCACCGCTGCATGAAGTCGCCACCGCCCCAAACGGTAGCGGCCACCCGTAGCGCAGTCGTTTTGCCGGTTGACGAATCGCCGCGAAAGTGAAACCCGCCCGAATCCACGCCAGCAAGGTGCAACAGCGGCCCGGCGAATGCGCACGAGAGAGAAAACACGAGGCGGGAATTCCCAGCGCAGCGCCGGGCGATTGCCTCGCGCCATTCGGCCACGGTGCCACGCTGTCGAAACGTGTTTGGCACTGCGCCGTCGCTCTGAAAGATTATGCGTTCATCGCCTTCGCCTATGGTGCGATCCGGCAATACGAAAGCGCCATCGGGTTGCCAGCCGATACGATCCGTTATGCGCGCCGTGGCAGTCGGTTTGCGTGTTTGGATGTACTCAGACAGCCGCGCGCGTGCCGACGCTTTGCCAGACACTTGCAACCCCATCGAAAGCAACGCGGCCCGGAATTCGGCACCATCGCCCGCGAGCAAACGGGCGGGGAGTACCCATTGTTTCGCATGGCCGCGCGGATCGCTGAACGACAGCACGTAGCCCCAGCCGTTGCCGTCGAATTCGCGGCATAGCGCGACGACTTCCAGCTTTGCGCATATCCACGCGCCGGGCCGTGGGTGCCCGTTTTGGTCAAAGCCAAAATGCCAGACGCCATCGTCTGAGCACACGAAAGAATCGTTCGCTTCACTACTGCCAGCCGCCGGCGCTTTCGCGTTCAGCGCTTCACGCTTTTTTACGAGCGATAGAACGTCACTCATACCAACACCTCGCGATAAACGTTGCGAATGGTGATCCGGGCAGTAGTGAGCGCGTCGCGTGTTTCGATATCGAGCGCGCCGCCGCGTGCCATGCGATCCGCAGCGATGCAAACCACGTCGGCTTCAAAATCGAGCAAGCGCAAGCCGTCCGCAGCGGTGATAACCCGCTCGCGCCGTTGCGTCGATTTGCCATCGGTGAAAGGCTCACGAGGCGGGAAAAGCTCGGATAGTTCCAAGCCTACCGCGCCCGCGATTTCTGCGACCGTGCAGCCCGTCCAACACTTCACCAGTACCGCGCCGCTATCGGCTTCGCGAATGCTCAATGACGGTCGTTTGTCTTTGTGAGCCGGGCACCGGGCAAGCCACTTGCCGCGCCCGTTTTCTTTCACCGCGTCAAGGCGGTTGAGTAGGCTTTCGACTGGCCCACTCATGGCGTTGATTTGTATTGCCCCGCCGCGACGCGTGCGGCGATCCACGCTTGCACTTGTGACGCTGGAAAGCCGACGGCACGAGCCCCTAACTTAACTTGCTTTGGGAAATTGCCCGCCTCAATCGCGCGATAAATCGAGCTGCGTTTTAAGCCTGTGTAGGTCTCAACATCCTGCATGCGCAACAGGCGTTCAGGTAGATTTTGCGTTTGCTGATTCATGGCTTTCACTCCGCTTGCGTGTAGTCAGACATAGCGAGCTCGCGCATCGCTTCACAGAATCGCCAATGTGCACGGCCTATCGTGTCGTCCACAAATGCGTAACGGCGGTTTGGATGTTCTTCCGCGACGCCCTCAGCGCGCATCGTCGCGAGTGTGGCGCGCACTGTGGCCATTACTGTGTGCAGAAATTGAGTTTCGTGCAATTTCTGTCGCGCGCGGATTGCCTCGTGTCGCGCAACGGCGACCAAGTTTTCTGCTGCGCTCAGTTTCGACGCGGCGGCGCGTTCGGCGCGATCTAGCGCAGCAAGTCGCGAGGCGTGCTCATCAACCGCCACACGCGCGGCGGCCATACCTTTCGTGGCGTCTGACATTTCGTCGTCAGTTGCCGTGCCCAGCGCCCATTTCTCGCGCAACGCTTCGACTCGCTCGGACGCTTCTGCACTCGCAGTGCGCGCGCGTTCGGTCAACTCTTTTTGTGCATTGAGGCGCGGTGTGATCGCACCAAAGAAAGCGATCAGCTCAGGCAATATGGCCTTCGCTTCGATAACTTTTGCATCGCAGTTAGGCGTCCAAACGATAGATGATTTTGATGTGTTCACGAGTGATTTCAATTCGCTTTTAATGGGTTTGGAATCTAGGTTTATTGACCGATCCGCCCTTGCGGGCGCGGTCGCGTTTTGAGCGACCGGGGCACAAGTTGCGCGCACTTTCGCAAGCCGCAACAAGCACCACTTCCACGCCTTTAGTCAGAGGCACGCCCCCTAAAGAAAACAAAACGGGCGCGCATCTGCGTTGATCGTGTGTTGCACGACAGGCGGGGCAGTTTGGGGGCTAGGGAGATGCGACGCGTGTGCGCGCTGAAAGGGCGGGGTGGGTGTGCGATTTGTAGGTGTACATGATTTGCTTCCATTGTTTGGGGCTTCATGAAGTCCCGGTAAATGAATCATGTATCCGCGCCAATGGAGCCCGCTGCAAAAACGGCCTGAAAGCCTCTCGCTACTTGACTTTCAGCGATTTAGCTAAGAGATCAATTTCGCGATTGAAGTCAGAAGCAACGTCCGCCCGGATCAAGAGGCTTACAAACCAATTTGGCACGGCGTGTTCAGCAGCCTCAGAAAGCTTGTGCTCAAAATAGAGTTGTCCAAATTTTCTCGCCAATCCGACAACCAATTCGTCGGAAAATTTCAGCTTTGAATTCGCGAACTGCGACTGATCCTTCGAAGGAAAGTCAATATGCCGAAGCCCTAGTTGTAGGTGCTCCCGCGCAACTCTGCGCTCGGCTACCGTCCCGCACATATGATCGGAGCAAAGTGCGAAAATGCGCCTCGTCGACGCTAGGTCACAAACGCACGCTTTTGCGACTTCACGCACGGGCAGCATCTCCCTGAGTTGCTTGAACATTTCCCAGAAGAGCCACCATTCTTCACGGACTTCGCATTCAACGTGCGAATCGTCTAGTTGCGCAACGTCTATTTCAGCGACCGGTGCATGATTGAGCATTTCTCTGTAGAGAGAATAGACCTTCCGTTTGCTGACTCCCCATCGTCGAGCTAGCACTGCAAACCTGCCGTCTAGGGTCTCGCCGCGCGACGCATCCAGCCAAGCTCTTAACAAGTCTTTTGTCCGCGCTGCCGTAAGGCCCTTGGCGCGGTATCGCCGATAAGGCTCTGCGGACTTAGACAGCGGATTTGCCATCGTCGTCGGTGCGCGGCGGGGTGGCGGTGCGGCACTCACGTTCGCGCGCGAAAATAAACTGTGTTGCGTGTAAGTAGAAGCATCGGCGAGCGATAAGAGGCACTAAGAACCATCATTGAATGAATATATGAGACTTTTCAATTCAATCAATACTGTCCTCAGTGTCCGCAGTTTGTCCGCAGTTTGTCCGCAGGCCTTCCTAGGGCTGAAACGCCCGCTGCGCCTTGCTTTCGGGATGTTTGGTGCGCGTGTCCTCAGTGTCCGCAGCGATTTTCTGTCGGTTGAAATCCGCGCCTTAAAGCGTCAATGCCGGTGCGAGCGATCAGGGTAGCCTAAGACCTGAGCGCGCAATTCCGCAATGTCGTCATCAAGGCCCAGCGCGCAGGTCGCTACAGTGCCAAGTTCACGAATGCGAATGCCCATACCCCGAAGTCGCAAGTAATCGCACGGGTCAAAATCGACTTTTGCGGCAATTTCGATTAGTGCAGTCCCAAGCGCTTCGATTTCCCATGCTGCGTCGAGCGCAACCCGTGCGCGTTCCGGGTCGCACGTCGCTAGACGTTCAACCGGCGTTGTGAGTGGTTGTGTCGTTGCTTCGCTCATTGCTGGCCCTCGCGTGGCGTTGCAATCGAGTCAGTCAGCGACGCCCTAGCAACATCAATATCGTTGTGAAGAATTTCACTCATAACCGCGCCGTGGTGCGCGAGTCGGCAAATTGTGGTGTCGCTACTCAGCGCCTTGATTGCGTCGAATAGCCCCTGCATTGAGTTCACCGAATACATGGCTTCGTGTTCTAGAAAGTCGCGAACGTCACCGGGTTGTTTCAATTGATTCGCCGACTTGTCATAGTTGGTTTGCATGATCAAACTGCCTTTCTAAATTCAATGATGGTTGCGCCCGCGCGGGCGGTGTCTAGGTGATCCGCCCACCACTGCAACAGCTTCGCCCGGTCGGGCAAGCGCTGCGCACTGTTATAGGCGCGGCGAACTGCGTTGCCGCTCTGGTGAGCTAGGCACAGTTCGATAACGTCGGCTTCCCACTTGCCGGACTCGTTCGCGGTGGTGCTGAACAACCCGCGAATGCCGTGCACCGTTTGCCGCCCGGCGTATCCTGCCCGATTGAGTGCGTAAAGCATGGCGTTTTCACTCATGGGCACGAGGGGCCGTGCCTGATTCGGAAACAGCAAATCGCCGTGGCCGGTGTGTTGCTGCAATTCTCGGAGTGTGGCGACGGCTTGCCGTGACAACGGCACGATGTGCGCCGCGTCCATCTTCATGCGTTCGGCCGGGATAGTCCATCGCGCCGCGTCAAGGTCAAACTCTGCCCAACGTGCGGCCCGGGCTTCGGTGGTGCGCACTGCGGTTTGAAAGACCAACGCCAGCGCGAGGCGCGTGATCGGGCGAAGGCTTGACGCGTCGACAGCGCGCAACAGTGCGCCGATTTCTTCGGGCTTGACGCGGGAGTGATTGCGGTCACTCGCACTGGTGAGCGCGTCACGCCCGATTGCGTCGGTCGCAACGGTTTGCACAAGACCGTCAAGCGTCGCAAGTCGCAACGTGCCCGATGCGTATTGCAGACAACGCCGGGCCGTTTCGAGTGTGCCCGCCGCTTCGATCTTTCGGATCGTATCGAGCACGAGGCGTGCGGTGATTTCGGCCACTGGCACCGCGCCCAATGCGGGGAAAAGGTGCATTTCCATGCGCCGCATGATCCGCACGGAATTTGCGGGCGTCCATTGGTTGCGCTTGCCGTGGTGCCAGCGCCGTGCGAGGGCTTCGAAAGTGGATTCAGCCGATGCGCGAGCATGGGCTTTCGCATCGCGCTTTTGTTGAACGGGGTCTAGGCCGTTGGCCAACGCTTTGCGGGCGTCGGCGTGAGCCTTGCGAGCATCCGCGAGTGACAACACGGGATAGACGCCCAACGCCGCCACGCGCTCGCGCCGGTCAGCGGTTCGGTAGCGATAGCGCCAGTATTTCGCGCCGGTCGGTTCGACGTGCAGATAAAGGCCGTGGGCGTCGGCGATCTTGCGAGCCTTGCTGGTCGCTTTCGCGTTCTTCACAGCCAGTTCGGTAAGTTTTGGTGTCATTTGCGGGCATCTCCATAGCGGGTATGTGGCACTGTACCCGCTTTTCGTACCCGCTCAAATACCCGTTTTTGTTTGCGCTTTAGTGGCACATTACGGGACGCCCAGAAACACGAAAGCCCCGTAGTGCGGGGCTTTCAGCTTGATTGGTGGGATGTTGTGGGACGCTCTGAACGTCCGGTGTGGTGCCCGGGACGGGAATCGAACCCGTACGCCCCTTATGCAGGTAAGCGGCGGATTTTAAGTCCGCTGTGTCTACCAATTCCACCACCCGGGCATGAGTGCGTTGTTCGACTCTTGAGATTCTAGCTGCTAGCTCCGTCCACCCTGTGTGACGCCGAGTAGAAAAAGCGTCGGGGATTTTGTGGCGAAGCGCGCTTGGTCTACGGCGGTCCATGCGTTCACGGGTTTTGAGATGATGAGTTCGTTTTCGCTCGCTAGATTCTGTGCGACGCAGAGCGCGATGTTGCCGTTTACGCTTTGCATGATCGCCTGAAGCAACGGGGCGTTGCGATACGGCGTTTCGATGAAAATTTGTGTGCCGCGTGTGGATTGAATGCTGCGCTCAAGTTGCTTCAATGCGGCGTCGCGTTCAGCGGGTTTCGCAGGCAGATAGCCGTGAAACGAGAAGTGCTGGCCGTCAAAACCGCTGGCCATCAACCCGAGGAGCACAGACGACGGCCCGACGAGCGGCACGACGAGCGCGCCGATGCGATGAGCCACGCCCGCAAACGCTGCGCCGGGGTCGGCCATGCCTGGGCAACCCGCGTCGGAGATCACGCCGACGTCAATGCCGCATTGCAGCCACGCTTTGCACTGTGCTTTCGCCGCGTCGTTGGGTTCACACGCAATCATGTGAATATCGGCGATCACGCGCTCGGGTGAGAGCGTTTTGAGGAAGGCGCGAGCGACCTTGGGTGTTTCAACGACGAAATGCGTTAAGCGTTGTGCGATAGCGATGGTTCGTGTCGGCAGCACGTCGGCAGGCGCGGAAACGCCAAGTAGATTGGGAACGAGATACAGCGTGCCGGTCATAACGCGCCCACATCGCGCAGAAAATCCGTGAGGCGAATGAGCGGCAGACCAATGATCGCCGTGGGGTCGTCACTGCGAATGGCGGAGAGCAGGGCGATGCCTGACGTTTCTACTTTGACGGCACCAGCCGCGTCGTATGGCTTTTCACGCTGTAGGTAGGCGATGAGCACGTCGTCCGGCAGATTTCGGTAGGCGATTTCGGTCGCAACAACATCGACAAGCGGTGCTCTTCCCGGTGAAGCGACGCAGAGTGCGGTGTAGCACTGGAGCGTTTTGCCTTGGCAGCGCTTTAGCTGAGCCAGCGCATTTGCGAAATCGCCGGGTTTGGACAGCGCTTCGCCGTTGAGATCGAGTACTTGATCGGAGCCGATCACGATGGCGTTGGGGTGCTTCTCACCGACGGCGGCGGCTTTTTCTGTGGCTAGGCGCGTGCAGTTGGCGAGCGGCGATTCGCCAGCGAGCTGAATCTCGTCAACGTGGGGCGACTCCACGGAGAACGGAAGACCAAGGCGTTCCAGCAGTTCGCGGCGGTAGCGGGAGGTGGAGGCGAGAATGAGGGGGTTGGGCATAAAGGAAATGTAGGCGAAAAGCGCGGCAGCAGCACGGGCATGGCGTATGCCCAAAAATATAGTTATAATTGTGGGCTTTCGTCTTTGGGCTAACTATTTGACTTCCAAGGCCTTTTCCGTATTTCGGTGAGGCTTCTAAAGTTAAAGTCAGCGTAGGTTTTACTGATGGTGGCCAAAATAGCTCAAGACGGTGTTCAGGCAGCCGACGCAGACTGGAAGTTTCGCCAGAATGCAGCGAACTTTGCCCGTCAAGGCTATGCGATTCACGGTTTGCTGAATTCAGCGCTGCTGACGCGGGCCGCTGATGGTGACACGACGATAAGTGAGATTTCTGGATCGGTGCAGGCGTTAGCGAACGCGGTGTCTGAGCGATCGGGTTTTGCGGTTGCGGCGGCTGGGCGGATTGGTTTGACCTGTCAGTCTTGCGGCGATGCGTTTGAGTTGCCGGTGGACTCACACTCGGTGATCCATGTGGCGCGGGACGCAGCAGAGCTTGCAAGCTGGGAAGACGAAGCGTTCGAGAGCGTTGGCGGGGACGAAAAAACCTCGGCGCTCGAACTGGTAGAAGATGAATTGTTGCTCGCGATACCGTACGTCCCGCGATGCGAAAAATGTGATGAGGCAGGCGACGATGGTGCGCCTCTGTCACGCGAATTTAGTTAGTTTTATTTCAGGTTACGAAGTTTTAGGAGACCCTCATGGCTGTTCAGCAGAATAAAAAATCCCCATCGAAGCGCGGCATGCATCGCGCGCACGATTTCCTTACCGCACCCCACTTGGCCATTGAGCCAGTGACGGGCGAAGTTCATCGTCGTCACCACATCAGCCCGAACGGTTTCTACCGCGGCCAGAAGGTCGTTCAGACCAAAGCTGACGAGTAAATCGCTCCTTGTCGTCTAACGTTATCGAGGCGCACCCAATGCGCATCGCGATTGACGTCGACGGCGGCGATCACGGCGCGGCAGTAACGCTGCCCGCCGCCGCCAGTTTTCTTTCGACTCGCCCCGAAGCACAGGTTGTGCTGGTCGGGCTTGAGTCGTCTCTTTCGTTAGCGGATAAATACCTCCCGGCCTCCGTAGCGAACCGCGTTACGCGCGTTGTTGCTACCGAAGTCGTCGGCATGGATGAGTCGCCCGCGCTAGCACTCAAGAACAAAAAGCAGTCGACGCTTCGCTTGGCCTTAGACGCCGTGAAAAAAGGCGAGGCGGACGCTTGCGTGAGTGCGGGTAATACCGGCGCGCTCATGGCAACCTCACGGTTCGTACTCAAAACCTTGCCGGGCATTGATCGCCCAGCGATTGCGTCGGTGATGCCTTCCCCCGCGGGCAGCGGCATGCATTCCGACGGCGGCTCGATCATGTTGGATTTAGGCGCGAACGTGGATTGCACCGCCGAGCACTTGCGCCAGTTCGCTGTCATGGGCGCCGCGCTTTGTTCCGTTTTGACCGGCAACGCGCGTCCTACGGTGGGCCTTCTAAACATTGGTGAAGAAGACATCAAGGGCAACGAAGTCGTTAAGGCTGCGGCTGAGTTGATTCGTGCGACGGATTTGAACTTCATCGGAAACGTCGAAGGAACAGACGTTTACACCGGGCGCGTGGACGTGATTGTTTGCGACGGTTTCGTGGGCAATGTCGCGCTGAAATCGTCCGAGGGCATCGCGCGCTTGATGACGCAAATGCTGCGGGAAGAATTCACGCGGACGACGTTGTCAAAACTCAGCGCGGTGGCCGCCAATGGCGTGCTTCAGCGCTTCAAGGCTCGGCTCGACCCGTCGACGCATAACGGCGCGACGCTCCTAGGCTTGCGCGGCATCGTGGTGAAAAGCCACGGCGGTGCCGAAGCGGCGGGATTCGCTATCGCGATTGATCGCGCTTACAACGAAGCTACGCACAATCTGATTGCAGGGCTGACCGAGCGCCTAGCTGCGCAACACGCAAAAGCATCAACCGCCACGGAAAACTAACCGTTTTTGCTGTGAATTAGCCGCCGTTGAGGCTCGCTTGCGATGCGTTTCCGCATTGGTGCGATTGCTGATTAAATCGATGCTTCAAGATGCTGCAAAGAGCGATGCCGAGCCACGTGTTCACTAAGATCATTTCCACTGGAAGCTATCTTCCGGACAAAATTCTCACGAACGACGATCTGTCGAAATTCGTTGATACCTCTGATGAGTGGATTCGCTCGCGTTCTGGCATCCAATCTCGCCACATCGCGGCCGATGGCGAAGAGACCAGCGATCTGGCCGTGATGGCTGCCAAGCGCGCACTTGACGGCGCGGGTCTCGCGGCGACCGATATTGATTTGATTGTGGTGGCGACGACCACGCCAGACGTGGTATTTCCCAGCACCGCGTGCATCGTTCAGGACAAACTAGGCGCAAAAAACGCCGCAGCATTCGACATACAAGCAGTTTGTTCTGGCTTTGTGTATGCGCTGGCGGTTGTCGACAAAATGGTCTCCAGCGGTGCGTGCAAAAACGTGCTGGTGATTGGCGCTGAGGTTTATTCGCGTATCGTAAATTGGAAAGATCGCGGCACCTGTGTGCTCTTTGGCGACGGTGCGGGGGCAGTTGTGCTCACGCAGTCAAAAGAGCCGGGCATTCTTGCGACCAAACTACACGCTGACGGCAGCCGTCGCTCGATTTTGAATGTGCCGGGACATGTGCGCAATGGCGTTGTCTACGGCGATCCGTACGTGCACATGGACGGCCCGGCAGTGTTCAAGATGGCGGTGCAAGTCATGGCCGACGTCTGCAACGAAACCCTGGCGATGGCGAATTTGACGGCGAGCGATATTGATTGGCTGGTGCCGCACCAAGCCAACGTGCGCATCATCGATGCCACGGGCAAACGCCTGGGCATTTCGCCCGAGAAAACGATTGTGACGGTGCAGGGGCAGGGCAACACCTCCGCTGCCTCGATTCCGCTGGCGCTAGACACCGCTGCCCGTGATGGCCGGATCAAGGCGGGCCAACTAGTGCAGACGGTGGGCGTTGGTGGCGGATTCACGTGGGGCAGTGCGCTGCTTCGCTGGTGACTTTTTCGAAAAGTGAGCGGTGAGCAGTGACTAGTGAGCAGCATCTTGTAACGCAGACGAACGTCTGCCCAACTTACTACCGAAAATATGATGAATACGCCTTTTTGAGCCAAACGACCGCCAAGTGGTCATTCCAATGCAAAAAGTACGTTAGTCGACTATATGAAAATTATTGCTGTAACGACCGCCTGCTGGTCGATAGCGCAAGAAAGCTGATATGAAACTCGCATTTGTATTTCCGGGGCAAGGTTCGCAGTCTGTGGGCATGATGGCGGGCTATGCAGGCCTTGCGCAAATTGACGAAGCGATGGCTGCGGCGGACGCTGCGCTCGGTTCGTCGCTCACCGCGCTCATAACGAACGGCCCGGCAGAAGAGCTTGCTGTAACGACTACGACGCAGCCGGCGATGCTGGCCGCAGATGTGGCGGTGTG
>Ga0209097_10002430_pt1 | contig 15011 bp, 12 predicted proteins | sample AD_UKC052_MetaG_FD_184419 | JGI IMG/M metagenome (GOLD analysis project Ga0209097, IMG submission 184419) | Active sludge microbial communities of municipal wastewater-treating anaerobic digesters from USA - AD_UKC052_MetaG (SPAdes) (version 2) | ecosystem: Engineered > Bioreactor > Anaerobic >... | reverse complement strand
CGATTATGCTTCGGCCTGCCATGAAGTGATACACCGCAAACTGACCAAAGCCATCGGCGCTACCGTGCTGGCGAAAGTGGAAAACCACCACAACTTCGCCTGGAAGGAAATGCTGAACGGCGAGGAAGTAATCGTACACCGAAAAGGCGCTACCCCTGCCGGAAAAGGTGTGATGGGTATCATTCCGGGCTCTATGACGGCTCCGGGATTTCTGGTGCGCGGAAAAGGCGAAAGCGCGTCCATTCACTCGGCATCGCACGGCGCAGGCCGGCAGATGAGCCGCACCCAGGCGATCAAAAATGTGTCGAAAGCCGAAATGCGCAACATCCTGCAGGACATGGGTGTAACCCTCATCGGCGGCGGACTCGACGAAGCGCCAATGGCTTACAAAGACATCAGCCAGGTAATGGCTTCGCAACAGGAACTGGTAGACGTGGTCGCCAAATTCACCCCGAAAATGGTGCGGATGGCGGATGACGGAAGCAAAGAAGATTAAAAGTGAGAGAGTGAGAGAGTGAGAGAGTGAGAGCCGACTTCGATTTCGCCGCTTCGCTCCAGTTCTTTCGATTGTAGGGCGAAGCGGTGGGATCGAAGTCGGCTCTCACCTCTCTCACTCTCTCACCTCTCACTCTCTAAAGAGTTGGCACTCGAAACCCGCAGCACCCTTTCGTCAGGCGTTTCCAACAGCGCCGTTGTGTGGACCGCGTACGGTTCCATATGCAGGTCGCGGGCGGTAGAATTGCCAAACCGTGTTGATTGTAGCAACACACTTGAATTGCAGGTTCGAATCCTGCTCCCTCCCGAACGGGAGGGATAGCATAACTGGTTAATGCACTGGACTCTTAATCCTTGAAAAAGAAGGGCAACTTTATAATAGCCCACGGAACGCACCGTCCGTATCCTGCTGATTTTCAGCAGTTTGCAGGAGACTTAGCAGATTTTGCACGCGGCCGGTACAGCATGAACCCGACGGATTTTTATTGCAATAGTACTTGATGTGAACGGGTGTATACCTGTTCGTACAAGCCCTTTGCTATGCCTTCCCAACGATTCCTGCCCTGCCGGCGGCACCCGGAATTTCCGTTTCCCGTGAACGGGTACGGCGCGGTGCGTTCTTTTTTGATCACTTTGAACCTTATCCCTATTATTATGAAATACGTAACTGTACCCATCAACCATGTCGCGCTGGTATTTAAAAAGCAGCAACTCGTACAGGTGCTCACTACCGGCGATTACTGGATCGGTTTCGGTAAAACTGTCGAGATATTCGATATGTCGACGGCGTTTCTGCCCGGCCAGGAACTGAATATTTTACTGCAAAACCCGGAACTGGCTGCATTGCTCGACGTGGTGGAAATGACCGACAACGAAATTGCCCTGCTGTACAAAGACGGCAATTTCCGGCAGGTGCTGAGCGCCGGCAAATTCGCGTTCTGGAAAGGCGCCACGGTGTATTCCACCATCAAAGCCGACCTGAATGCATTGTACGTCGATGAGCGCATCGACAAAAACCTCATCGAAAAAGGCGCGCTGAATCCATATGTGCGCATTTTCCGGGTGGAAGCCTTCGAACAGGGCATTTTGCTGGTAAACGGCGCCATGGTGCGCACCCTCGAGTCCGGCAACTACTACTTCTGGAAAAACAGCGACACCGTAGCCGTTTCCAAAACGGACATGCGGCAAATGTCGGTCGACGTGAACGGCCAGGAAGTGCTGACGAAAGACAAGGCGCAATTGCGCATCAACTTTTCCATGCAATACCGGGTAGCGGACCTCGTGAAAGCGGTCGTGGACAATAAAGACTTTGACAAACAACTCTACATCCAGATGCAGATGGTGTTGCGCGAAATTGTGGGCAAGTTGTCGTTCGACGAACTGATGGAAAACAAGGACCGCATCGCCGAACAGGCCCTGGCCGGCGCTACGGAAAAAGCGCGCCAACTGGGCGTCGAACTCGCCGGCATCGGCGTGAAAGACATCATTCTGCCCGGCGACATCCGCGACATCATGAATCAGGTACTGGTGGCCGAAAAACGCGCCCAGGCCAACGTCATCATGCGGCGCGAAGAAACCGCTTCTACCCGCAGCCTGCTGAACACCGCCAAACTGATGGAGGAAAACGCCATGTTGTTCAAACTCAAGGAGATGGAATACGTGGAAAAAATCGCGGAAAAGATCAACTCGATCACGGTTTCCGGCGGCAGCCAGGTGGTGGACCAGTTGAAACAATTGTTCGTGCAACGGTAACGCGGATTACGCGGATTGTTAGCGGATTTACGCGGATTTGATTTCGAAAGGAGAACACATTGTTTTTCTTCCGAGGCCAGATCCGTGTGATCCGCTTTTTTCATCCGCGAAATCCGCGTTGCAGATGTCGTGCAGGTGTCAAAACTCCGTTCATTTCTGAACGAATTCTTAATGTTCGCCTACAGGTTCCTAACAGCGTGTTACCCTGGATTTTGCGCTCGTATACAGTTGGCTTTCAGCGCAGGGCTCCTATTTTTAACACTTTTCAGAAGAGCGGCGCACAAAACAGGAAGGCATCTGAACAATGTCGAAGTCTTTTACACTTGCACTTTTAATCCTTTTCACGGCACATTTTTCCACCCCGGTTTTTGCACAATGCAGCCCCGCCGCTCCGGCCGAGGGCGCCTGCTCCGGCGGCAACGGCGCGGCCTACGATGGCGTCAACATCAACAGCGGTCAAACCTACTGGTACAGCGGCACAGGCACATTCAACAATGGCAGCAACATCAACAACGGCGGTACGCTTCGCGTTTGCGGCAACCTTACCCTGAACGAGATCAACCTCAACGGCGGCACCATCATCATTGCCGGCGGCGGCACGCTCACCATCAACGGCAACGGCTCGCTGAACCTCAACAACAATGTCACCATCGCCAATTACGGCACCCTCAACCTCAACCGCGATGTGCAGATGCAGAACACGGGCAATGCGATCATCAACGCTACAGCTGCTTCGGTACTCAATATGGCCAACTACAAACTGAAGGTAACCGGCAGCAATACCTCCAGCGGCAATATCCTGATCAACAAGGGCACCATTTACCTCAACACCCTCGAAATAACCGACAACAGCAACGGCGTCTGCCTCGGAAACCAGTCGGTGATCGACACGAAATCTTACGTCAATTCGAAAACGAATGCTATTGTGGTAGAGCCCGGCGCTGTCGCTGTGCTTCGTTTTACGCAAAACGGCCAGAACAGCGCGGCGCTTTCCGCCACCTCCAGCCTGCACGTGTGCAAAGCGCCGGGCGCTACCTTCAACGGCACCAACGTGGGCGCCGCTACGGTGTTCGAAAACTGTATCTCCGCTTCCTCGGCGCTGCCGGTTACGCTGACGGCTTTTCAGGCGAAAAATTCAGGCGACGCCGTGGTGCTCGACTGGGAAACCGCGCAGGAAAAAGGCAACGATTACTTCGAGATCGAACGCAGTACGAACGGCGCCGGCTTTGAAGTTGTCAGTGAAAAAGTCCTGTCTACCGGCGACTCCCGCACGGCACAGCGCTACCAGTGGGTGGACAAAACGCCCGCCCCGGGACTGAATTACTACCGCCTGAAACAAACCGACCTGGATGGTACGGTTCATTTTCACGGCATCCGTTCGGTGAAAACGGCACAGCGCAATTTCTCCGCCGACATCTTTCCCAACCCTGTTTCGCAACAACTTTCCATTCGTTTTTCGGGTGACGAAAACAGTGCCGCACAGGTTGCGCTGTTCGATCTGACGGGCCGCCAGGTATACAGCGGCACCCGCAATGACGACCGCATTCTGATGGAAATCGATCTTTCCGGACTACCTGCCGGCACGTATGTGCTGCACATTTCCGATGATAAAGCCGTGCAAACCTTGCAGGTGACAAAACAATAAACACAGGGTGTTTGGTTTTTGGTGTTTCGGTTGTAATTATCAATCGCCTCCAAAACACGAAACACCAAAAACCAAACACGAAACACGAAAAAAAGGCGAATCGGACTTACGCCCAACTCGCCCAATAACCCTAAAAAACCAAATGAAAAGTTCTTAAATCACCTTATTGTTTGGTGAACTTGAGAATATCTGTATCGCCGTTTCCGCCGCTGGTGTGTTCAAAATGCATCAAAACGTCGGTCATTTGAATGATACGCCAGTCCTCTTCCAGTTCAGACAAGGCACTCGGTACGGCGCCGTTAAAGTCGATGAGAAACTTGTTGGCGCTGTCGTCGAAACCCGTGCCCCAGGTTCCGTTCCATGTCTGGCTGCCATTGGTAGCGCTCATAGAGCCGTTGGCGCCGAATTCGAAGGTATAATTGCTGTAATTACCTGTTTCGTCCTGTTTATCAAAAAACTGGGACACTTTCCAGGTGCCGGCTGCGGGCGTCTGGTTACCACCGTTCGAACCGCCGTTGCTATTGTCGTCGGAAGAATGGCAGGCGGTCAGGAAAGAAAGTAAAAACAGTGGAAGTATGGCAAACAGAATTTTGTTGGTGCGCATGGCGAATTTCTTTTTGTGAGTGATTAATGACACAAAAGAACCTGCCACTGCCCGGCGTACCAAAAACAAGTGACCCAGCCGGGCAATGTTCTGCCTGAACCGGAATTTTAGAAGATGAAAGAATTGGAATGTACCTGCAACAGCATGGAGCACGCAAGCGGTTTATTCGCCCGGGCGTACTTTATCTTTTGGGGCCTCCGGCCGTTGCAGTAATAGAATGGAAACGATGGTCATACAGAAAACAACCAGTTGGTACATAGAAGGCGTGTTTAAAAGATTAGGCGAAGTACGCCATTTTAGGAATTGAACAGCCTATGCAGATGGGATCTGAGGAACAGCAAGTCTGTAGAGCAATCAAAACCATTTGCCCAAAAACGAACTGAATATAAAGCACCATGCCTTCGTTGGAAAGAAGAAGGCAAATGAACGCTGCTCAAAAACTTGGGAAGATTTCGGCCACAAGAAACCACAAAAAATCTATATGTCTTCAAAAAAAATCCGGATGCGCTTTTTTTACCCGCTTCGTCAGGGGTTTTATTTCTTCCTTTTTTTCCAGTGTTGTGTCTTCCGCAATTCGAACAACTGCTCATACAAATTGACAAGACCGTAAGAGCCGATGAGCCCTTCGTCGGAAAGTATTTTTTCCCGACCGTCCGCGTACCTGATTTTCAGTTTTATGAAACGGGCGTGCGTCCAGTTGGCCAGGTAGGATTGAGACAAAGGCGCTGCTCCCACGTAGGAAATCGTACCGAAGATCCGGTGGGAAGTAGCCGTATCCACGACGGCTTTTAATCGCTTCGTGTTACTATTTGCAAAATAGGCCTCGCAAACAGCGCGCCTGTCGGCATACAACGTGTAACTGCAAACCCTGCAGGTGTCGTAGCACACGTCCGTAGTCCAGGCAATACTTTCGATTTCCGAATCGTCCGGTTTGCTGTTAAATTCCATAAAATTGCCATACCGGAAAACCAGGCGATCTTCTTTCTCTTTGTGTTGAGTATCATACACGTTCGCGTTACCGGACAACAGACCGATGACGGGATCTTTTTCACCCGCATCCTCATAAGAATAAATACCAAGCAGCCTTGTTTTGCTGAAATGATTCCATTTGCCGGGTATATGTACGCCGTATGTGCCGTCTCCCCGGTCGGTAATGGCAAAAAGGTACCGGGCATGAACCAGCAGATCCGTTCGCCCGTTGTGGTCGAGATCGAGTTTAAAAAAACGGTTCTGCCCGAATTCGGAGGTATCGGTAACGTTTTTTTCCCAGGCGAAATAGTACCTCCAAATACTGTCTATTTCGGTCATCAGAAACTGCTGCACTTCTTCTTTCGTGTGCAGGCTGTCGATGGCATTGGCCTGTACGGAGGGGATGAAAAACAGGCACAGTGCGATGGATATCAAGATTTTCATACCGGAAAATACGAAAAAAGCCCTTTCCGACAACCTCGGGAAGGGCTTTTTTATCATCAAGCAGATTTTTTACTGCTTGTCTTCCAGCGGTTTTTTCTCCGCTTCACGCATACCCTGACGAATTTCGTCTTCCACAGAGTTTTTGGCGTTGTTGAATTCGCGGATGCCCTTTCCGAGGCCGCGCATCAGTTCGGGTATTTTGTTGCCACCGAACATGAGAAGAACTACAAGAAAAATAAGCATGAGTTCCGTTGTGCCAAGGTTGCCAAGGAACAAAAACATCGCTGTCATGGTCGTAATTTTTAAAAATGATGGAGAAATACGGCCTTAACCGTATCATTTCTTTGATGCCATCTCTGACCGGAATGGCCGGGCAAAGTTACATGCCCCTTCACGCAATTAATATGCATTCACACCACATTAACCCTGCTTTTTTTAAAAGGGAGAATCAAAATGTATGATGTGAGAAGCGGAGTGTTAAAAATATACGTAGAACCGGGTAGTTTTGCTTCCCGGATTCAAAATTTTAACAAAGTTCATCCCGGTTTGTTTGACGCCCGACAACGTGCCGCCCCCCACTTCAATAATAAGAAGTCTATTCTACGCACATCCCGCGGTGTACGCTACACATCTCACTTCTCACTTCTTACTTCTGAAATAGCGGCGTACGCTACGCATCTCACTTCTCACTTCTCACTTCTTACTTCTGAAATAGCGGCGTACGCTACGCATCTCACTTCTCACTTCTCACCTCTCACTTCTCACTTCTAAAATGAAGGTTCAGGATATCATTTCCATACTCGAAGCCATCGCGCCATCACATTTGCAGGAATCGTACGACAATGCCGGACTGATCGTCGGCGACCCGGCAACGGAAGTCACAGGCATCCTTTTTTGCCTCGACTCTACGGAATCCGTTGTGGAAGAAGCACTTGCGCTGGGTTGCAACCTGGTGGTAGCGCACCATCCCATTGTGTTCCGCGGGCTCAAACGCTTCAATGGCAGCAGTTACGTGGAGCGTACCATCATGCAGGCCATCCGCAAAAACGTAGCGATTTACGCCATTCATACCAACCTCGACAATGTGTACCGCCAGGGGGTAAATGCCAAAATTGCCGAAAAACTGGGTTTGCTGGACACCCGAATCCTGTTGCCGAAACCCGGACAAACGGAAATCGGGGCCGGTATGCTGGGCTTTTTGCCCGAAGCGATGAATGAAACAACGTTTCTCCAACACGTCAAATCGGCCCTTCACGTCTCCTGCGTACGGCATACGGCACTGCGCCAAAAACCAGTTCGGACCGTAGCGGTGTGCGGCGGCAGCGGCAGTTTTTTACTGTCGGATGCGCTCCGTGCCGGGGCGGATGCGTTCGTGACGGCCGACTTCAAATACCACGAATTTTTCGATGCGGAAGGCCGCCTGGTGATCGCCGACATCGGGCATTATGAAAGTGAGCAATTTACGATCGAACTTTTATACGAGATAATTCGGGAGAAATTCCCTACTTTTGCGCTCCATTGCACAAAAGTGAACACCAACCCCGTTCATTATTTGTGAAAAAGGCAAATTGCAAATTGCAGAAAGGAATGATAACCAAGGGTTTACATGAACTTTTTTGCCGTTTGACTGTTTGCCCTTTGCCATTTAAGTAAACTGCCCGATTACCGGAATTCATCCATTTTTCATTAACTCACCCACCATAAATACAGTATGCCTGTAGAAGCAACCGTTGCCGAAAAACTACAAATGCTGTGGAAATTACAGCAAGTTGACTCCCAGTTGGACGAAATCCAGATCCTCAAAGGCGAACTTCCTATGGAAGTTTCCGACCTGGAAGACGAGGTAGCCGGACTGGATACGCGTATCAAAAAATTGAAGGCCGCTTACAAGGAAAGCGAACAGGAAATCGGTCGCCTCCAGGTAACTGCCAAGGAAGCCGACGCCAACATCAAAAAATACCAGAAGCAGCTGGAGGAAGTGAAAAACGACCGCGAGTACAATGCGCTGCAAAAAGAGATCGACCTCGCTAAACTCGACATTCAGTTGTCGGAGAAAAAAGTGCGCGAAGCCAAAGGCGGCCTGGAAGCCAAAAAAGAAAGCCTGAACATCTCCGAAGCACGTTTCGAGGCCAAACAGAAAGAACTGGAAGCCAAAAAAGTGGAACTGCAGGGTATCATCGAAAAAACCGAGCAGGAAGAGAACCAACTGCGCGCACAGAGCGATAAAGCACGCCACGGTATCGAAGACCGCCTGCTGAACGCTTACGATAAAACCCGCCGTACCTACCGCAACGGACTGGCCGTGGTAACCGTCGAGCGCAGTTCCTGCGGCGGCTGTTTCAACAGCGTTCCCCCGCAGGTAAAACTGGAAATCGGCCTGCACAAAAAAATTATCGCCTGCGAACACTGCGGCCGTATTCTGGTCGACACCTCCATTGCATATCCGGAGACGCTGGTGGAAGCCTGATATCCTAAGAGTATTCGAGTATTCGAGTATTCGACTGACAACGAGCCTTTTATAGTCGAATCCTCGAATCCTCACCCCACGAATCACCCTTGAAATCCTCCCGAAGCAGTGTGTTTCGGGGGGATTTTATGTATTTATTAAGAATTAAAGTTTTTTTCGTCGGAAAAAGTGTTAAAGCTGGTGTATGTTACAGCGGTAATACGTTTCTTGCATTGTTTTTTTTAATAATACTGTTTCATGATAGCCATTCGCCTTAATCGGTTTCTCCTATTCTTATTGGTGCTGGTGTGTTGTATGAGCAACTATTCCGCTTCAGCCCAATCATTTACCGTATATGACAGTATGCCCCAGCTCGAGTCCCGCATTGAGAATGCGAAGGACACGACACTGGTTATAAACTTCTGGGCGACATGGTGCAAACCCTGCATCGAAGAACTCCCCTGTTTCGAAGAATTACGCGAACGTTATCATGGTCAAAACGTACTGGTTATCCTTGTAAGCCTCGATTTTAAGAGTCAGTTAGAGAAAAAATTCATCCCCTTTTTGAAAGAGCGTCAGTTTAAGTCGGAAATAGCGCTCCTTGCCGACCAGGACGCCAACACCTGGATTCCCAAGATCAGTGAAGAATGGGACGGAGCGATACCTGCAACGGTGATTATAAAAGGTCAGCAACGAAAATTCAACCTGGGCAAATTTGCAAACTACACCGAACTGGAAACATTTGTGCGCCCCTTTCTTGCCGACGTTTCGGCACTAAAAGATATTTCAGAATACCCCTGCCTTACAGGCAAATAGGCCATCTTGGCTTCATCAGCCCTGATAATCCGACATTCATCCCATTATCGTTCATTCTTTTATTCCCTCCGGTTGCTTCATGAAGAAAGCCGTCTTCCCCCCGCTGATGCTGGCAGGCGTTTTCCTGCTTTTTATTTCTGCTACTAACACCTCTTCCACCGGCTATGCCGTCGGAGACCGCGCAGAAGATTTTTCCCTGAAAAGTGTAAATAATAAATTGGTATCCCTGGCCGACTACAAGGAGGCACGTGGTTATATCGTTGTTTTTACCTGTAATCACTGCCCATACGCCCAGTTGTACGAGCAGCGTATCATCGACCTGCACAACAAATACGCGCCGCAGGGCTATCCCGTAATTGCCATCAATCCGAACAGTCCGCTGATCGTAGAAGAAGATAGTTTCGAGGAAATGCAAAAGCGCGCCAAAACATATAAATACCCTTTCGAATACCTTTTCGATGAGGAACAAAAGGTGTATCCAAAATTCGGCGCCACCCGCACCCCGCACGTTTTTTTGCTGGATCAGGACCGGTTCATCCGCTACATCGGCGCCATAGACGACAACCCGGAAACGCCCAAATCGGCCAAAAACCGCTGGGTGGAAAAAGCCGTAGAAGCCCTCCTGCGCGGTGATAAACCCAATCCGGATTTTACCCGGGCAGTCGGTTGTACGGTAAAAAAGAAACCTACCGTAGCGCCGGATCCGGTATCCGCACAAAAAGAAAATACCCCTGCAAACGGCGGGGAACGCTGAAACGCTGATTTCGCTGATTTTTTAGCGGATCACGCAGATTTGATCTCGGCAAATGAATCATTTGTTCGTTTTTCGGGACCCAATCCGCGTGATCCGCTTTTTTTTATCCGTGTAATCCGCGTTTCAGTCGTCCAGCCCTTCTTCCTCTTTCGTCATCACTTCCGCCAGCGTTTGCGTACGGTGCATATTGCACCAGGTACAGTCATCTTTCCCGCATCCGGTATCGAATGTACGGGCCTGAATCCGGCTCCAGGTGCTTTTGATCGTATCTCTCATCGCCAGTATTTCCGCACCGGAAAATTCGATATCCACTACCTGAAAAACGCCCCGCTTATCCGGCTCCAGCCAGGAAATAGCCGTTTTACCTACCTCTTCCGGGTAAATACGCGCCGTTTCCAGCAGGACGCGGTAAAATGCCATTTGCCGCCAGTACTCGCCGCCATGCGGTTGTTTTTCATCGGGCGGCGCCGTTTTTTTCGGGTCCGGCGTACCTGTTTTGTAGTCGACTACACGGATGGTGCGGTTTTCGAGCCATTCGACCTTGTCTATAACGCCGGTCAGCGGCACGCCATCCAGTTCGATTTTATCCACTTTCCTTTCCACGATGGCCCGTTTGCGCCAGTAAGGCACCTGTTCTACATGAATACGGCGCAGGTAATCCTTCCCCAGCGCCATACGTTGTATAAACCCGTTTTCAGAAAAATAGCCGCGTTGCCGGTCCATTTCCTGTGTAAAAATGCGCAGCAGCGAATCCGCTGAAGGCCATTGCATTTTTTTATCGGCTTTCATTTTCAGCGTAAATTGCTGCAAGGCGCCGTGCATGGCTACGCCGAATGCCGCCGCCTCACTCATGGCTGCCGGGATTTTTAAAACGTCTTCATAATAAAAAGCCAGCGGACAGCGCAGGTACCTGTTCATGGCCGTAATGCTGAGGCTGAAATCGGCCAGCAACTCATCCAGTAAAGCAGGCTCGGGGAAACTGATCACCGGCTGCGGCGGCTCCAGCAGCAGTTGCGTCTGTGTTTCCAGCAGCAATGCGGACGGGATAGACACTTTTTCGTGTGGAAGCGCCGTTTCGTCCGCAAAACGCGTTTGAGTGATTGCCTTGCCGTCGTCGGCCGTGGCTGCCCAAGAAATCTGCAGGTTGGCTTTCGCGCGGGTGAGCGCCACGTAAAACAGCCGGCGGCGGGCTTCCATGGCATCTTCTTCTCCCGATAAGGTAAGTGTAGGCGGAAGCGGGAATCGGCCGCTCTTATTGCCTGCACTTTTTTCCCAGGCATCGTCGCTGCAATCGAACAGAAAAACGTGCTCGAATTCCAGCCCTTTTGCCGAGTGCGCCGTCAGCATTTGCACGCCCGGACCGCTTTGTACGGGTTGCGCTACCGGCATGGCCAGTTGGTTATCGTCCATACTGCGCATTAAATCAAGCAAATGTCCGAGCCCGCCGGGCACCGCAGCCAGGCGCGGATTACGTGCCGATTCGCGCCGTACAAATTCCATAAACGTGTGCAGCACCTGGATATGCCACACCCTGTCGGGCTGGTTGAGGGCCCAGGAAACCAGCCCGCTTTGCGTATACAGACGCTCTACGAGTTGGGGCAATGGCAGATTGGCCGCGTCGGCTACCCAGCCGTTGAGGCGTTCGGCGAGTTGTACATATTTTTGAAAATCAGACAATTGCAGCGTTTCCAGAAATGCGGTATCGCTCAGCAGGGCGCGCCAGAACCGTTCGCGTGTTTCCACCTGTCCGGCTTTTACATACAACGCATTGCCGTGGCCCGACTGCTCTTGTGCTGCCCGGCGAATCGCCAGTGCGATCCGGGCGAGGTCGAAAGATGCCAGGTTGAAAAACGAAGCGTGCAACAGCGGGAACAGGCGGTGGTCGCCGGAAAACGGCTCCGAAACTTCTTCCCGCAGATACGTAAGCAGTTCACGGAATTGCTGCATTACCGGCAATTCCAGCGCATCTACCGGGCGTTTGGTCTGGTACGGAATCCCCTTTTTTTCGAACAGCGTGAGCAGGCGCGTCGCCTGCCGGTGCCGGGCATACAGCACAGCAATGTCGGAAGGAGGGGTGCCGCCTGCGATAAGCCGCTGGATTTGCCCGGCAACGTCGGCCAGTTCGTGCAGGCGGTTTTCATACACGACCATACGCGCTGGAACGTGTCCGGGCGAGGCCGTCAGGAAACGCGGCGCCATCGCGCGCAGCACTTTGGTCAGCGGCTGATCGAGCCGGTTGATGGCACGGATCGTGTTGTTGCGAATCACCGTTCCGGAAATATCCAGAATCGGCTGCGCCGAGCGGTAATTTTCCTCTAACACAATGGTTTGCAAGCCTTTGCGATATTGCTGGTAAAACTGTACCAGGTTTTCGAGGCGGGCGCCCTGAAATTCGAAAATACTCTGATCGTCGTCGCCGACAATAAAAATATTGGGAATCTCCCAGTAATCGAGCAACTGATTCAGCAACTGGAACTGTGCGCCGTTGGTATCCTGAAACTCGTCTACCAGCACATACTGGTAACGTTCCTGGTACGTACGCAGCAGGGCTTCGTTTTTTGAAAACGCTTTCGTCACCCACAGCAGCATGTCCTCGTACTCATAGCGGCCACTGCGTTCGAGCATTTGCTGGTAACGCGGATACAAGTCGGCAGCGGCTTTCAGGCGTGTCATTTTCTGGATGACGTCGTCTATTTGCGCCTGTTTCAGGTCACCTTTCCGGGCGTTTTTCGTTTTTACCTTGTAAATAAAATCGGGATTGGTTGGCAGGCCCCGGATGAATTCGTCGCATTTTTTTAGCACGAAACCCGGCGTCCAGCCTTCTTTTTTCATGGTGGAAAACAGGTCGCGCAAATGGTTTTCAAACTGGAAAATATCCTTCCTGCCTTCGCGGAGCGGGTGCTCCGTCGGCAATTTGACCAGCATTTGCCGCACCATTTCGATGCGCTCCAGTTCGCTCAGCGGCTCCAGTTTCCCTTTTCCGAAAGCCTCGGGATTCTCCTGAATCACGCGGTTGCAAAAAGCGTGGAAAGTAAAGATCGGCACCCGGTGGGCTTCCGGACCGATGCGTTCGAGCAGCCGCTGCCGCATGGCGTTGGCGCCGGCGTCGGTGAAAGTGAGGCATAATACGTTTTGCGCCCGCGCATCCGATCGCAGCAGAATATTGCCGATACGTGCCGTGAGGATATGTGTTTTGCCGGTGCCCGGACCAGCCACAACCAACACGGGGCCTTCGGTCGTTTCCACGGCCAGTTGCTGCGCAGGGTTCAGCGTTTGAAGAAATGCGCGAAAAGCCTCGTTGTATTGCTGGAGATCATTCATGTGACGCGGATTACGCAGATTATTTGCGGATTACGCGGATTGGCAACTCGGGTTTTCACAGGCTATTCAACTTTAAAAAGTGTTTAATCATAATTACTCCTGCAAAAATCTGTAATTATCTGCTCAAATTCATATTTGAAATGATCCACTTCCACCTGCATTCAAAATCCGCGTAATCCGCATTTCAAATCCGCATAATCTGCGTTTCACAAAATTCCAGCGCCCGCCGCTCCGACCATGACGACTCGCGGTCGCCTCTGGCCCGGAAGCCGCAATGACCGCCGCCGGGCGACAGTTCGAAATAGAAATACGGATGCGTTTCGGCAATTTCCGTCGGGAAACATTCGGGGGTGAGAATGGGGTCGTTCACGGCATTAACCAGCAGGGTGGGCACCCGGATGCCGGCGAGGAAGTTTTTGGCCGATGCATTCCGGTGAAATTCCGCCGCCGAGGCATAACCGCAGATAGGTGCGCTAAACCACTCGTCGAAATCGTGCCAGCGGCGCACGTCTTTTAGTTTGGACACATCCAGTTTACCGGGGAATTGCTGGTTTTTCAAATGCATCTTTCGTTCCAGAAACGCCATAAACCGCTTTTTGTAAATATAATTATCCCAGCGGTCGAGAGCGTCGGATCCGGCGGCTATGTCGCAGGGCGAAGAAAACGCCACCCCCGCTTTTATCTGTGGCGCCAGATCGGCGCCTTTGGTGCCGAAATATTTCATCGTGATATTGCCCCCCATGCTGTAACCCACCAGCACCACCGTTTCATAACGTCCGGTTTCGAGGGTGTGGCGCACGACAGTATCGATATCTTCGGTATCGCCATGGTGATACATGCGGAAACGGCGGTTCATTTCCCCGGAACAGGAACGGCAATTCCAGGCCAAAGCATCCCAGCCGTTTTGCACAAAATGCCGGGCCGTACCGCGGATGTATTGCCCGGCCGAACTGCCTTCCAGGCCGTGGGTCAGGATAACCAGCCGCGGATTGCCGTGCAGAAGCCAGTCGAGATCGAGAAAATCGCCGTCGGGCGTTTCTATTCTTTCGCGTTGATAATCAATGCCTTTTACACGGCGCAGGATGCCCGGCGCCAGCGTTTGCAGGTGTCCGTTGAACTGCCAGCGCGGCGCGCCGGGAAAGGAAGAACGTTCAATAAGCGGCATTGTCGGAATCGATTTTTAGAATTATGGCGAAAACAGTCGCTGAGGCGGAATAGTTTTAGCGGATTGATAACGGGTAAAGTATTTTTTTGTTGAAACTTGTGGCGGGGCGCGTAGCCTGAAATATCGAACATTATTATTGGTAACTGAATGAAATTTCTTTCGTGGCTTTGTTGCTGTCTTTTTTTCATCACTGCCTGCCAGTCGGATACCGACCGGCTGCGCGAAGCGGAGCACCGGTTTTTGGAAATCATGTCGGTTCCGGAAAAATTTCAGTTGACCGCCGGAAAAGACACCCTGTTTCTACCGGTGTTGCCAGGGCCCGAATCAGCGCAGGAATCCAAAGCGCAGGCTGCGGAATTGCAGGCGCAGATTCGGGAAATCGACGGAAAATCACTCGGCGATTCCGACCGAAAACGCCTGGATGCGCTCACTAAGGCAACGGAGGACCTCGTCGCCCGCGGCGTTTCGATGCCACTCGAACAGATCAGTATGCAGGTGGCAGAACCTTTTCGGCAAGCCTTGATATACAACAATACCGAACTGACGCGGCGTTTGGTGGAATATATCCCCGCATATGTAGCGGAAATGGAACAACGCTGG
>Ga0209097_10002422_pt1 | contig 15032 bp, 10 predicted proteins | sample AD_UKC052_MetaG_FD_184419 | JGI IMG/M metagenome (GOLD analysis project Ga0209097, IMG submission 184419) | Active sludge microbial communities of municipal wastewater-treating anaerobic digesters from USA - AD_UKC052_MetaG (SPAdes) (version 2) | ecosystem: Engineered > Bioreactor > Anaerobic >... | reverse complement strand
AATATTGGCACCAAAACGATTGGCATCCGCCCCGGCTCCACCAATTTCAGTATTCTGAAATGCTGGATACACTCCGCTGAAATGGTTGGCAAACCGGATTCCGGTTCCTCCATTTGCAATTCCTCCCAGAAACTCATTGCCTTTTATCTGAATACCCGACCAGGTTGCACCATCGTTTCCTGCGGTTTGCTGCTTGGTGTTCACGGAAATATGAAGATACACCGTTGACGTAGAAGAAGGGGTAAACTGGTTATTCCGAACGATTACATTCCGGCTGCGTGTCGAGAAAAGTCCTACTCTTGGATGACCGGTAAACTGATTGTTTTCGACCAGAATGATGGCATTGGCGAGGGTGTTGTTTTTGATCTCCATCGATATCTGGGCATTGCTTCCCGGAATCGGACGGAAGACATTGTTTCGGACAAGATGGGTGTAACCACCAGCCGGAATGTTGATTTCCAATGCGCCATACACTCCAAACAATTGGTTGTTCAGGCATTGAAACATCCGCTGGGCAGATCCAACCTGAACCGCATAATCACCATAAATCTCATTGGATTCGGATGGATCGGTTCCTCCGATCCGACCATAACCTCCAGCCATCCGGATACCACGGCCAAATCCGCCGTTACCTGGATTAAGGGGCTTGATTATATTCCGTACAATCACCACAGAATCCTGGCCAGCAATCGACGTGAGCTGACCCAGCAGAATTCCAAATGAATTGAAAATGGATGAAGTAGATGGATTGGTCGCGAAAATTTGGTTGTCTTCAATCCGCAAACCATTGAAACCACCGGCCGGACTGAAAATTCCGATCACGGTTGAAACCTGATTCACCTGAATTTCCAGATTTTTAAGCCGGATATTGGCTGCCGCCAGGCGAAATATAAACCCATTGGCAACCGGTGATGCTCCATTGAAAATGGGTTTCGCACCTGTTCCCGGAATGCCGGCTGTTTCATTGCCGACAATATCCAGACTTTTATTGATCAGAATATTGGTCTCACCATACGTGCCAGGTAAAATCACCAGTTGGTCGTTGGCTGCGGCCTGACTGATGGCAAATGCAACCGTTTTCCAGGGTGTCGCCGAAGATTGAGCTTGTACAGAAGAATTGGCATCGCTACCCGTGTTCACGCTCACATAATATTTGGCGGCCTCCAAAAAGGACGGTACCAGAATGAAAGCTAGAAGGATGGAAAGACTTGTTGCCCTCTGTCCTGACATCCCGGAATGCCGGAAAATGGACTTTGTAAAGAGTTTTTTCATGTTGGTTTTAATAGGATTAGAAAACGAATGGGAATTCGATTTACGAAAACTTGTCTGATCTGCAAGTTTTTAAGAATTAGAAATTTTGAAGATTCTGGCCAGTTATTGGAACGATAACAGTTTCTGAATCCCGGTGACCATTCTCATCCAGGGTTCTGATCAGGTATGGTTGGATGTCTGGCACCTGTTCCGATATTGCGGGCTATTTGAAAGGATTTTCTGCATTACGATTTTGAATGGGATTCCTTTCTTTTGCATCCTACACCATTTTACACCAATGACACCGCAGGAAACGATTCTCGAACGCATTTCAGAGAAATTTAAAGCCATCGACCAGGATCCGAACACACACCTCGAAGGGTTGGTCTGGAGCAAACCGATTACCTATTGGGATTACATTCACACCGATGCGCTGCTCAATCTGCAGATTCAGAAAACTACGCTGCCCGATGAAATGGTGTTTATTATGTACCACCAGATCAACGAGCTGTTGTTCAAAATGATTTTGTGGGAAATCGACCAGGTGGCGTTTGGAACCGAACTCACGGCCCCGTTTTTTACCCAGAAACTGGAACGGATCAGTCGATATTTTGATATGCTCACTTCCTCGTTCAGCATTATGCAGGACGGCATGGAAAGAGAACAATACCTTAAATTCCGGAATACACTCACCCCGGCCAGCGGATTTCAAAGTGCGCAATACCGGCTTATTGAATTCAGTTCGACCCATATTATCAATCTGATCGACCACCGTTTCCGCGAAACCATCGACCGTAACACGCCTTACGAACACGCCTACAATCATTTGTACTGGCAGGCGGCGGGAAAAGATCACAGCACCGGAAAGAAAACCACGCTGATCCGTCTGTTTGAAGAACGGTACAAAGACGAATTCATCCGTTCGATGGAGAAGTACAATGTGAACAACCTCTGGTCACGGTTTCAGGAACTGAAGGAAGAAGAAAAGACGCCCGAACTGAAAAAGGCGATGCGGGATTACGACTACACCGTGAACGTAAAATGGGTAATGTCGCACTACCATGCGGCGGAAAAATACCTGGAGTCAAAAGGCAAAACGGTAGAAGCCACGGGCGGCAGTGACTGGAAAAAATACATGCACCCCAAATACCAGCGTCGCATTTTCTTCCCCGGATTGTGGTCGGAGGACGAGTTGAAGAATTGGGGAGAAGGGGTGTAAAACCGGAATTTTAGAGAATCCTTGTTGCCTTGGTTCTGGGTAGCAAGGATTCAAACGATTGTCCCCCAGGGGACCAAACTATTGGTAGAAACACCGATTAGAAAAAAATCCAGGTGCCTTTGGGCACGAAATATTGAAAGATCTGCCGATGTCTTTTTGTGGCGAAAAAAACTTGTTCCCATCAGAAATTTTTCTTTCCCTCCTTCATCTCCGTCCAATACGCCAGCATTTCTTTTGACTGCGAAATTTCGGCTTCCAGCATGGCTTTTCGAACCACGAGCCGCTGACGGATTCCGGTTCTGAGTTTTCCGGTTCGCTGTTTCAGACGGACTATCATTAAATCCCACCATTTCCGACGGAAATCCCAGGATTCAGCAGGCTCCACAGGGAGAGTAGAAGAATAGGCAATAAGCCGCATGTGGCAAGCCCGTTTGTTATCGAATTTCAGGATGTCAACCTCGATTTTACGAAGTGCCTTTTCGGCATTGTGCAGGCGTAATATCCAGTCATTTATTTCTGCTTGCCCGTCCTCCGGATAATAATCTGTAAATCCGGCTCCGTCGATGGCCTCCATTTCCGGAATCCGGCTGGTGAGTTCATCCAGAGCTTCGCTGGACTTCCGGGGTACAAACTTGATCCCGTTTTCCAGTTGCGCAATAAACCCCTGGGTCACATCAAGGTATTCGGCCAGTTCCTTTTGCGTAAAATCAAACAGTGATCGAATGGTGGTGATGATCTGCATAGAAATTCAGAATAATATTGGTAATAAATTGAAAAGTGAAAATAGAAAAAATTTCTAGATTTTCTCTTTTGTAAAAATTTCAAAAAGTCTATGTTGAAAAACATTTCAAACGCAAAAAGAAAGAGTGGAGGAAAGTAAGAGGAATCAGGAGACCGGAATCCGTAATCAGGTTTGGAAAGACAAAATGGAATCAGAGCATAAAAAAGTCAGAAGGTAGAATTCAAAAGTCAAAAGCGGAAGCATTGAGGGATTGAGGAAGGGAACAGGAAAAACGGCAATCTCAAATCTCAATCTGCCCGAAGTTTGTTGGATTATCTGTAAGAGGATGGATCGCCAAAGGTATTTGTGAAGATCAAAAAATACAGGTCAGTCCCACTCCATCTATGGTAAATGAATTTCGTCTATTTTGAAACGACCGCCCTCTTTGATTACCGCTAGCCGAATGACGATTGGCTTTTTTGAGAAATTATCTAAATACGATACTCTGTAAGGCCTGCCTATCATAGATTCCCTTTGAATCTTTAACGTATTGAGCAAATCATCTCCAAAATCCTTGGCATTTAGAAATGGGTCAAAATCAAGCTCTTTCTTTCTTAGTTCCGAAATTAGATGTCGGGTGCAAAACCGTTCTATAATCGAATCTATCCTCTTTTGGTCAAACGGCATTTTCGATACTTCCGTCACATAAGCAGTGTAAAAATCTTTCAGCATTTTCATTGCTGCGTCTCCGGAGTATTTATTCTGAGCCTTGCTCTTCGGACATAAAATAAGCAGCATAAAGGCAAACACATAAAAGATCGGTTTCATCGGGATTGGGGATTTGAATTCGAAATTTGGATCCAACCAGATATTGCCTGTTGTGCTTAGTCAGACAAAGTCAATTGTTTCTAGTTTCCCTCCAAAAATAGATACAATGATTTAATCAAATCGTTTTCTGTAATGGCAACGTCCAGACCTGTCGCAACCGGGATGCCTCCTTTCGGTCCAAGATTCCAGGAAACGATCTGTGTTGTTTGATTTACCTGAGATGGTTTATTTAGTTCAAATTGAAATTCAATTGGCCATTCTGCCTGCAACTTTGATATCAGTACGTTCATTGCCTTGTGTCCAATTATTGCCTCTCCCGTATTGCTTTCGTAAAAGTGAATGTCAAACGAATACGTTTTCTCCATTACTTCCAAACGCCTTTCTGCATTCCGGTCGTTCCAAATTACTAGTAAACTGTCCTCTAGTAATTTCGCTGTTGTCGCCATAAATAATATTGTTTTTTTGTTGTCAATCTTTCGTTCTGTCCACTTAAGGTAAGTTCTGGTTTTGGTTGTTACGGCATTGCCTCCAACACATGTGCAAATGAAGAAGTTGTATTTATCCGCCCAGCCTGAAGGTTCTCATTTCTAAATTCCGGCCTCAATGTAAGCCAGCATCTGTATTCTCCCAACCAAGGGCTGCCTTTCGCTCTGATTCCTTTCTTCTCAAATCAACGGAAGGCTGCTATTTGATCCGATTTGTTCGTACCGTCCTCATTAAGTTTTGCTGATCGTTTTCTGCTGAAATCACTTTTTGATGGCCAATTCTGATAAAACAAAACTATCGGTTTCATCAGAAATTGGGATTTGAATTCGGGTTTAAGATGCGACCAATTAGTCCTGAGGATCGGAATTTAGCGGAGGCGATGGTCCTAAGCCCAATTACTCATTTTCCAATTGCTTGAGTTTGGGTAGAAAATAAATATAAATTTATATTAACGAATGAAATTCTTCGACAAATATCCGCAGTTAAAGGAAAAAGGGTTCTTGGCTCAAATTCTCACGAATACCGTCTTTACAACCATGTCGTTGGAAGACCAGCAAGTGCCTAAGCCAAAAGTTGAAGAGATTGTATTGTCGTTGTTGAACGAACAGGAATTAAAAGGTCCTCAGTTCTTTACGAATCAAATTCGTTGAAGAGGTTAATTCCTAAATGCTCAACTAGTTGCAATAAGTATCTAGCCCTCATAAATTGGGTGATCTAATCAAGCTTTTCGAAAGATTTTACCAAAAGTCGTAACTCATTAATAAGATGATGAACTTTTGTGCATGGTTTGTGATTTGAATAGTCCTCTTGTCTTTCCCATATTCCTTCAAGCCTAACTGCATTTTCAATTGCAAAATCCATATCACCATATTCAGAAAGAATACTAAACATTTCCTTACTGTTTTTTTTGTATTTAAATGGTTTGCCCATTTTAACAGATAGATGTTCTTCTAACATTCTTTGATATTCACTTCTTCGTATGGCACTGTCAAAATAAATTAAGTGAAGAAGATACCATAATTCAAATGCTTCGTTACTCCAAGCACAGCCTATTTCTGGCTTGGAATTCTTACATCTTGTAATAGCTTTGTTAAAGTTCAGTGATTCAAAGCTATCTCTATCAAAAACAATCCAAACTTTGTCAATTTGGCGGCCAGTTTCCTCATGCCATAACCCCATAAGCCGAATTGTTTCGTCTAAAAGTGACTCAGTATTTCTACCTACACCGTCAATTTCAATATGACAAGACGTTAAGACACCTTTAGGCAATCGGTCCTTTATGGCTTCAAAATAATTGGGTTCTGTCTGAACGCCTTCACATACTATTAAATAGTACTTCCTTTTTACTCTTATATCAATTTTTCTCTTTGAATTTACCCTAACCAATCTTTTTTGTACATGATTAGGTATTTTAGTTTTCCTAGCCATCAATTTATTAGTTTATTTAGATTCCCGATAAATGGAATAGCACCATATCTACCCTGAATATAATCTTTCTCAAAGGACCGATCATTTCTAATTTTCTTCCCTCCATCCTCTTTATACTCTACTAAAGAGTACAAATCAGAGGCTCCATAAATATCTTTTTCGACAAAATATATTTGATCTCTTCGGTAGTGACCATATTCAAACAAATTTGTGTCATGAGTTGCAAAAATTAATTGAGCATTGGTTTTGTTAAACTCAGAGGAGTTAAATAATTTTGCGATCATCAACGTCATTAAAGGATGAAGACTAGCATCTAACTCATCAATAATTAAAACACCTCCATCTTGAAGCACATCAAATACAGGTCCAGAAATGTTGAACACTTTATTTGTTCCTGACGATTCTTGCTTCCTCATATCAAATTTTTCATACCCAACAATCTCATTTTCATTGTTGTATTTTTTGTGAATTGTTTTGATGTCAATTTTACTTTTACCTTCGATATCAGACAAAAACTGCTTAGTGATTTCTTCATTAAAGAGTTTTGAAATGTCTTTAGTATCAAAAGGATTTTTTTCTAGGTCTATCTCATCGAAACCTAAATCTAGTTTTTTATAAAAATCGAGTAATTGTGGCTTGGTATTTTCATCTTCAAGCATTTTAAACGTTACATTTTTGTAGCGTTCATGTGATAAGCCAGAAATAGTAATAAAATTAGTAAACCATTTCATTATTGATTTTGCTGTATTCCCATTGAACTGATCTAATACAGATAAAAATAATGCGTTATCTCTTGTTTTTTCTTCCAAATCTTTTGCCTCTTTAAAGCTTGGAGATACATCAATTCCATCTCCATCTCTAATAAAAAGTAGTTTCTCACTTTTTATTTTTGATTCAAACAACCATTCTGATTTTATGGAAATATTATCTACTTCAAAACCATAACGATATCTAACTGTACCAATTAAAAATAGAATCTCAAAAAATGAAGGTGCACTTGTTGTTTCAGTGCTAAGCAAAAAAGGAGTTATTCCTAGTTCATCTGTTGAAGAAGCGTCAAAACTTTGTTTTACTATTCTTCGCATAGTACTCATTGCTTTAATGAGATTGCTTTTTCCACCAGCATTTGCCCCATATATCACGGCACCTCTTAGCAATTGAAATCTATTGAGCTTCACCACATTTGTGTCAAGGTGTTCCTTAATTGAAGTAGCTTCTAGGCTTAAGGTCTTTTTTTCCTTAATTGACAGGAAATTTCCAATTGTAAATTCAAGTAACATAGTTTGTAGTCCGTATTTGTACTGCTGAGAGAATTTCTCAAAATTTAAACAAATTTAGTATAAATGAATGAAAATGAGAAAAATTCTCAAGAATTCGAGAGTTTTTAGAAAATTATGAGGTCAAGTCCTTGTTCTCCCCGGTTTCAGAGCTTGCAAGTTGGGTGTCGTATTTTCGCTCTTTCTCAGTGACTAATTTCTGACTCAACTTTAGCTCCTCCCAATCAAGCCGTTCCTTTTAAATGGCAGAAATTGAATATTGCAACCACCCTTTGCATTTCCATTCATAACTCATCACTAACCACACATCACTCATCACGAACCACAAATCACTCATCACGAACCACAAATCATTTCGCCACATTCTCCAGCACCATTGTCACCGGTCCCCGCTGCCATTTGATGTTGACCGAATCGGGAGAACTCGTGGGCCCGTAGGAAAAATTGCCCAGCACAATGTCCGGATCCTGGTCGCCATCAAGATCGCCAACGTCCATCGTGAGCCATCGCCCGGAATGGGTAGCCGAATGCGAACGGACGGAAAACTGTTGCGGTTTGGTTTGTTCGAAATACAGAAAGCCTTCAAAGGGCTGGTTTACATAATCGGCAAAAAACGAAATGGCGGCAATGTCCAGATCGCCGTCGCCGTCGAAATCCCGGGCCATGGCTTTATAGGCGCCGTTCATCGGATAGAAATAAGTTTGGGTAAACGACCCGTCGGCCTTGCCCAGAAAAATGTACACGCCGTGGTAGTTTTTGAAGACAACTGAATAATCGGCATTGTCGCCGCAGGTGTAGAGCACATCCTGGATACCGTCCTTATTAAAATCGTCCAGCTCAAACGAGGAACTTCCCTGAACAGCGGGAAATTCGAGAAGCGGTTTCTGGGTAAATTCTCCTTTGCCGTTGTTGGTGAAGAGAATCAGTTTTTCAAGTCCCTGCGCAAATAAGGTGATGATGTCGAGGTCGCCGTCCTTGTCAAAATCCGTTAAACGGGCAGAAATGGCGCCCGGCACATTCCGGATCGAATGCTTTTTCCATCGGGCACCTTCCTTTTTGAGCCAGTAAAAATCGCCCTTGTTGTTGCCAAATCCGCAGACGACAATGTCTTCCGTTCCGTCGCCATCGAGGTCACCGGTTTGCAGATTGACGGGACGCTCTACTTTATTCCGGATCATTTCTTTTTCAACCAACCGGTTTCCGGACGGTTCGATGTAGGAAATGGCTCCGAGCCATTCGTCGCTTGGATAAAGAGACCCCACTTTCGAAACCAGAAATCCGTTGCGGTAGGGAGTGATGCAACTGATGGGATTGGGTAGAATACCGCCAGCTGTTTTATTGCCTTCTTTGGTCATCTGCACCAGATTTCCGGAACCGGCGTCATAAAAAAAGTAGCCACCGGGCGGATTCGTTTTTACCATGGAAATAATGGGCGCTGAAACATTTCCTCCGACGGTCCGGGCCTGAAACATCGGCAGTCCAACAGAATACGACTGAGTTCTTGTCTGAGGCGCTACAGAAACAGGGGCATAGGTTTCAAAATAATCGAGGATGTTCTGCCACTCTTCTTTCGTCAGGACAGGCCGCGTTGGAAAGATACCGTCTGTATTGATTTTGCCCGAATCGCTGGTGTAGTGCACGCCGTTGTGCGCAAAAATTCCCAGTCGCGTTCCCATGGCGGGTAAAACGCTCTTGGCCCAGGTGGTTTTGTCGAGCAGACCCGGCTCCACAAATAAATGGCAGCTGCCACAAGTGGCCTGCACTTTGGGTCGTCTTGGATCGGTGAGGGCCGTGAGGGAATCGGCGTTTTCTTTTCCGTCCGTTTTTTTGTCGGCACAACCGGTGAGAAACAGGGCCGCCATCAGGCAACCCGCAAGCCATTTTCCGAAGTGAATCATACGATGAAAAAGTGTGCACACAGGGTTCGGTTGGTGCAGCCAGGGCAAAGATTGCATATTAATGGAAAATGCATCTGAAGTTCGTGAAGGCAGACGAATTGGTGGATGGGAAAAGTATGAAGTAGCTAGTACCTGGTAGCTGGTAATTAGTAAAAGTATTCAGGATTCAGGCGGTACATGGTGTCTTGCGCCAAATCAGGAAATTGAATCCAGAAAAGGATTCGTTTTTTGTGGCATCTGCATTTGCCATAAACCTGAAAAATTGCTTAGTTCCATTTTGAAAAAATCTAGCTATGAATCGTCACTTTTTCCTTCTGCTCTCGTTTTTTGTTCTCACTTCGTTTTCCGGTGTTTGCCAGAGCCATGTGCTTTCTAAAGACTCTGCGAAAACAGAATATGTGATTTTGCGATATCGGGACGGTAGCGAATTTTCATCCGGTACGTCTGTGAGTCTGAACCTTATCAAAGAATCGAAAATTGTAAATCTTGAGAAGGTGCCCGAATTCTCTGCCTACTACAAGTATGAAACCTCAAAAATTGAAGATGGTGGTCAACTCATTATTGCCGGTTTACGTTTCTTAACGGAGAAGCATGGATATTCTTTGGTGAGTTCTATGGCCTATCTTGAGGGTAAGACGTTGGTCAAGGAGTTTGTGATGCGGAAGTAATACGGTCAGTACAAAGTCGGGGAGAGATGCCGTTGCCTCAATTTTTTGCACAAATTCCCCTTCCGGAAGGTTCACAGCCCTAATTTTGGCCGAAATGCGGTTTTGACTTCCAAACCAAATGGATAGGACTTACGTCTTCAACCTTGAAACTGAAAATATGCGCACTTTCTCACTTGTGTCCCACACGGCAAAACTCCTGTTGGTTCTTTTTCTGTCTTTGGGCTCTTTCCATTCCAGGTCACAGAATAATCTGAAATATAAGGCCGACCTGTACGGGGTTTCCTCTTCTGTATTTACCGGAAACATCAACTTCATGGACTATGATGTGCTTCCGAATAATTCCCGGTATGCCTATGTCCAGATGTGGAACATCCAACCCGATGCCACAACCAACGGGTATTTTGTTCCGTTCGACATTCAGGCAGAACGTGTGTGGGTGGCGGCTTCGGATCTGGCACCCGGGCAGCGGATCACAATGACCCCGGTTCAATCGGTTTCGCCAACTGCCAACTTCAGTGTTATTTCAGAACTGGAAGCAGGAAAGTCCTATACATTCCGGATGCGGGTGCTCGGTTTAGCAACCACAAAGGGTGTGGTGATGAAAACCAATGCAAGACCAACCAATTTTCTTTCAGTCACCAATTCTACTGTGAATAATGAGGTGCCGGCCGGAACGGCTGTTACTGTGACTGCCACACTTGATAAAGTCCGTGGCACAGATGAAAATTTTTACCTGAAATATTCCATGGATCCACCGTCTGATCCATTGCGGGAATTTTCTTACCTCCCGCTTCAGTTTTCAGGAGCAAACGATGTCACCGGTGAAGCCATCATTCCAGCTCCGGCTGTTTCCGGCACCGTATATTACTACGTTGTTTCTTCCACCTTCGACATTCCCCAGGAATTGTCGGACCCCAATTTTACAGACGGTGACCTCTTAAATCTGAACACATTTCCAGCCAACGGAAACCCGATTCTCAGCTACGCAGTGAAACCCGGTGTTGTTTTCCGCTTCCGGGCAAGTGGTCTTACCGTGCATCCAACCGGAATCTATCTGGCCGGAAGCTTCAACGGATTCAACCCAACCGCCCGGAAAATGAAAGACATGGGGGGCAACATTTATCTGGCGGAATTGGATCTTCCGGCTGGTTCTGCCGTGACCTACAAATTCCTGAATGGCCCGGCCTGGGAAAATGTGCCAACCGCCTGTGGAGTGAATGATGGCGGAGGGAACATCAACCGAAGTTTCACACCTTCTTCCTCCATTGATTCAACCGATCTGGTTTGTTTCAGTACCTGCACCGATTGCTTTGGTGCTCCTCAGAACATCACCTTCCGGGTTAATATGACGGGGCAAACCGTTTCTCCGGCCGGTGTTTTTCTGCAGGGGAGTTTCAACAACTTTTCCGCGACGGCAAATCCAATGACATCTGTTGGAAATGGTGTGTATGAGCTTACACTGGGGATTAATTACATCCCCAATGGTTTTATGCAGTACCGGTATCTGAATGGTTCCGTGGCAGAAGCAGTTCCTGCCACCTGTTCCGTACCGGTAAGCGGAAACAACTACCGCCAATCTGCGCTTCAGCCCCAGGCTTCCACGTTACCCACGGTTTGTTTTTCGGCCTGCGACAATGCCTGCGGAACCTCTCAGGTTGCATTTCGGGTAAACATGACCAACCAGACCGTAAGTCCGCTTGGAGTGTATCTGGCCGGAAGTTTCAATGGATTTTCGACCACAGCAAATCCGATGACGTCTGTGGGAGCGGGCATTTATGAGGCGATTGTCACCATTCCGAGAGGAGACACCGTCATCTATAAATTTGTGAACGGATCTTCGTTTGAACTGGTTCCTGCCACCTGCGGAATTGATGACGGAAACGGAAATCTGAACCGGAGAGCAATCGCCGGAAACCAGGCCACCACCATCCTTTCCACCTTTTGTTTCGGTAAATGCGACGGCAATTGTCCGCCCATTCAGTTTTTTAACGTTACGTTTCAGGTCCGGACTGTCGGTACCGTCGTTTCACCTCAGGGGATTTTTCTGGCAGGAAACTTCAACAATTTCTCACCGACGGCCACTCCGATGCAAAACCCAACCGGCAATTTTTACACGGTAACCGTTTCTGTTCCCAACAACCAACCGATTCTGTACCGCTTTGTCAACGGCAATACATTTGAAACGATACCAGCCGTTTGTGGAGAAGACAACGGTGCGGGTGCCTTCAACAGGAAGGTTTCGGCACCAACGGCAACTACTTCGATTCCAGCGGTTTGTTTTGGCCGGTGCGACAACATCTGCACCAATGCACCAAACAGGGATGTCACCTTCCGGGTAAACATGGCCGGACTCAATGTGTCGCCCTTTGGTGTTTCTCTGACTGGCGATTTTGTCAATTTCACAACCCTGGAAATGAACAATGTCGGCAATAATATCTATGAGCTGGTTTATTCCTTGCCCGAGGGTTTGAGTTTTAAATACCGGTATGTGAATGGTTTGAGCGGAGAAACAGTACCTGCTGCCTGCGGAACACTCGATGGCGGAACCTATTACCGTACCGTGACTGTTCAGAATACAGCCACCATCACACCAACCGTATGTTATGGCACATGTGGAAATACCTGCGCACCTTCAACAAATGTCAATGTCACCTTCCGGGTAAAAATGACCGGACAGACGGTGTCGCCGGCAGGAGTTAAGCTGGCAGGATCGTTCAATGGGTTTTCGCAGACGGCAAATCCTATGACAAGCGTGGGGAACGATGTGTATGAAGCGGTTGTCAGCCTTCCGTCCAATTCTCCGGTTACCTATAAATTTGTCAATGGAACTGCCTGGGAAAATGTACCCACCAGTTGTGGGGTGAGCGATGGAGGAGGAAACATCAACCGCAGTTTTTCTGTGCCAGGTGTAAATGCGACCATCAGTACCGTTTGTTTCAGTGCCTGTGATGCTGCCTGCTCGCCGGTGACTCTTGTTCCAATCACCTTCCGTGTGAACATGGTCAATGAAACCCCTTCTGCCAACGGCATCAAGCTGGCCGGTTCGTTCAATGCCTTTTCGCCAACCGCCAATGTGATGACAAATGTGTATGGCAGTGTATATGAAACCACCATCCAGGTGGCGGCCGGATCGGTGATCACCTACAAGTTTGTGAACGGAACCACCTATGAATCCGGTCTCGAGAACTTTGGCTGTGGGGTGAATGACGGTGGGGGCAATTTCAACCGGCAGTATTCGGTACCGGATGCAGCCGATACATTGCCGACATTCTGCTTTAACCGTTGCGAGAATTGTGCTTTCCGTACCGTCCGTTTTCTGGTGAATATGCAGGGCCAGACAATCGACCCGACCGGCGTCAAAATTGCGGCCAGTTTCAACAATTATTCACTGACCACCAATTCATTGACTCTTCAATCGGGAACTACCTACGGAACCGATATTTCCCTTACACCAGGTGAACCGGTTACGTACCGGTTTGTGAATGGCTCAACGATAGAAGCCGTTCCTCAGGCCTGTGGTCAGGGAAATCCTCTGCAAAGAGCGTTCACTCCTTCAGCCGGATCCACCACGATTGTGATGCCGGAAGTGTGCTTCTCTTCCTGTATCAATTGTTCCACTGCCGTCACCATTCCGGTTACCTTCCGGGTCAATATGACGGGTCAGACCGTTTCTCCGGATGGAGTGAAACTGGCGGGATCCTTTAATGGATACTCCACCGTAGCCAATCCGATGACGGCCATGGGCAACAATCTCTATGAAACAACCATTCAGCTTCCGGCATCTGATACCGTCACATATAAATTTGTGAACGGAACCGTATTTGAAACCGGACTCGAAGCCGGAGGTTGCGGATTCAACGATGGAAGCGGAAACTTCAACAGGCGGCTGATCAACGGAAGCACCACCACCATTGTTCCGGAAGTCTGTTTTGGGAAATGCGATCTGAGCTGCATCCCGCAGATTTTTACCGGCACCTTCCGGGTGAATATGACGGGCCAGACTGTTTCTGCACAGGGTGTCAAACTGGCGACTTCATTCAATGACCTTCAGCCTGTGCCTATGACTTCCATCGGAAACAACCGGTACGAGGCCATCATTACCATCCCTCCAAATGCTGGATTCGGGTATGCATTTATGAATGGATTGAACATGGAAAACGTTCCGCTTGCCTGCGGTGTCGCCAGCGGAGGGCCTGTTTTACGATCAGGTGCAGCGGGCACCTCAAGCACGATTTTTCCGGAAGTCTGCTACTCAGCCTGCGATCTTGCCTGTACGACGGTATCGGTTGACAAGGAACAATTGTCCCGGGCTTTTACAGTCTATCCCAATCCGACAAGCGGGAAATTGTTCATCAAAGGATGGAACGGCCAGACCGACCAAATCCGGATTTTTCATCTGGACGGAAGATCGGTTGGAGCAGAACAAGTCATGTTACATGATGGCATTATCGAAATCGATTCGGAGAACCTGCCAACCGGATTGTATCTTCTTTCAGCGGAAGGCAATGTCCGCCTGTTTGAAGTGATTAAGTAAGAAGAGAAACGGGCTGGTTGATTTTGGTTTGAGTCACAGGAATTCTGTTCATCACGAACGGGTGGCAAGGAGAGCACGCACTTGCCATCCGGTTTTATTCCTGAAGTGCCAAAAAATGGCCAATCCCATCCAGACTGGCACTTTTTATTCTTAACTCTTAATTTTTCACTATTAACTTTTGTCCCTTTCAAGCCAAACGATTGTTTACCCAACCACGCTCCCTGCATTCATCATTCATCGTTCATAATTCATCATTGCTTCCTTGCCACAAACCGAACAACGGAGCCACGGCCCACATGGTAAAGTCCTTCGTGGAGATCGATTTCTTCTTCGGTGCTTTGGAGAATGTCGAATAAAGGAAAATCGGATTCGATCTGTTCGCGGCTGAACAACAGTTCCGAAGCCAATGGCCCTCCGACCTGTGGATTGAGTTTCTGAAATTTGGGATGCTGGTGATTGAAGGCTTCCAGAATCACGATTCCGCCCGGCTTGAGGAAGTAACTCAGTTTGCGGTGGTAGGCTTGCCGCAGATTGGGAGGAAAGTGGGCGTAAATCAAGGCCATCGCATCAAAATACTGCTGCTCGTACTGGATTTCACGCAACTCGCCCACTGCATATGAAACCGAGACTCCGTGTTTGGCTGCCAGTTGATCGGCTTTTACTTTCCCTTCGGCACTGGCATCAAATGCCACTGAAGTCCAACCCTGGCTGGCTGCAAAGAC
>Ga0209097_10002421_pt1 | contig 15033 bp, 10 predicted proteins | sample AD_UKC052_MetaG_FD_184419 | JGI IMG/M metagenome (GOLD analysis project Ga0209097, IMG submission 184419) | Active sludge microbial communities of municipal wastewater-treating anaerobic digesters from USA - AD_UKC052_MetaG (SPAdes) (version 2) | ecosystem: Engineered > Bioreactor > Anaerobic >... | reverse complement strand
TTGGGCTGGGAGTCAGACATACAATATTTCTCCAGGAATTTCCGTGAGACGTACAGTATCGATGTCCATAGAGCAGCCATGAGGGGCGATCAACGACCACTATTGGTTGAAGCATATGTAATCGACATCGACTGCGCCGATTTAGGTTTTACGCTGGTGCTAGGGGTGCTCAGCGACTACTTGACCCCGGAGATCTACATTCACGCTAGAACTACTGAGGCCCAGGTCAATGCAATACTGGATCAGGAGGAACTGGCGGGCAGCTTGTCGCGGACTTACGCGCTGATCATTCAGCCGGAAGACGTAAACCAGGTTGGTTTCCGCACCACTGCATATGAAGGTTCGGTGTCGATTTATTATGACGATGCATTTCTCATCTCGGGTGAATGCTTGGCGGTCATGCCATGGCCAGACCCGGTCTAGAGGAATCTCATCAACGTCGGGTTAGAGGAATGCCGGCAGGCCCCCCTTTGCCCAATAGAGCGAGTGGAGGAGCGATGATGTTTCAACTAAGTAGCAACCGGCCATTACTCATCCTGGCATTATGCACGGTGGCTCTGACCGCCGCCTGGGCTGTATCGTTCGCTGTCTACAAGGCCACACCGCCACGATACAGCCTTGTCTACGATGGTGCGTATTACGTCTACAACAATAGCGTAGGAAACGAATGGGTTCATGAGCTGTGGGTGGATGGCAAAGCGCTTGAACCAGGTCGCGATTATCCCATCACCATCACAGGCTCTTCTGCGCTAAGCGTAACTGCAAGGTCAACAGAACTAGACAACATTCCGGACGTGGGCACGGCTTCCGCAAACATACCGATAAGGCAGCTAGCTCGAGAACCATTGACGATAAACGTTCGGGTCCGCGAAAACCGAGGCCGATATGCAGGCAATCTTGCTGAATGGCAGCATAGGCTCTCCATACATACCAACCGGGATGGTCTGCAGCGTACAAGGACACTCTTCAATCTTTCCCTGATCGCATCCGCCGCCACGATCTTCATGTATCTGAGCCATAAGCGCAAGAACGCAGAGCCCCATGGGACAGCCCGACGATAAGCAGTTGCCAGTGTGAGGCTTTATTCGCCACCGGGGCGGAATAACTGGCTATCGCTCAGTTTGTCATCGGCCATGTGCGTTCACTCCTCGAGCTCTTTGCGAAGCAATGCAGCTTCGGTTTTGAGTCGCCTCGACTCCATGGTCTGAATAGCGGATTCAAGGAGGACGCGTAGGCGCCGCACTTCCTCTCGGAGAATAAGACGTTCGTCTACCTCATCCCAGTCAGCTTCCGGACACCACTGCCTGATCAGCGCGTTAGCTTGCCTTTGCAGCGCAAGCTGCTCCTCATAGAATCGATGATCATCAGGGGCTTTGGCGATCTTCTGGCAGCAGTCTGCTTCCTGATGACGGGCATAAGACGCGATCTGCGCCGGGAAGTGCATGCAGAAATCCTGCGCAAGCCATACGGCGGTCGAGAACGGGGCCACATACTGCCCGGTTCTATCTATGAACGCGCCAGGTTCAGAAAGGAGCTTGTCCCTGTCGAGAACAAGCGCATGCACGGCTTCATCAAAATCCCTGATGCGCAAGAGGCCATTATACAAGCCGGTCCATCCGGTAACTACATATTCTCTTCTGCTTACCTGGCAAACTCCGCTGAAAACCCAATCAACTGCATCCTTGAGAGCCGTCTGTTCCGTGCAGTAAGAGATGTCGGCGGCAGCCAGGGCACGCCTCTCATCCGCACACAATGCATCAGCTTCGCTCCACGGAACTAACAGGCGCTGCTTTGGGACCCATTCCTTCAGGCCGGAGTAATCCCCTTCAATGTGCACCACGCGAACCCTACCCTTGATTCTGGGCTCGATCTTTATGACCTCAACGGGAGTAACAGGTGCGCCATAGCAGGTCCTGCTCTCTCGATATGCGTACTGCTGACCGATCTCCAGCGGGCAGGGCACACGCCCTCAGACTCCTTTCGACACATAACAGACCGGAGTGGGCTGCCATTAGTCCTTGCCTAGCTCGCTGCGAATACTTTCCGTCTACTCAATGCAGAATTAGCTGCGGCGCCATGTTGTGCTTCTCCTAAGACTCCGCATCGTCATGTTCACTTGATCGCAAATGCTAGGATACAGGGTAACTCCGTTGCTGCGCCGAGCACCGTCCTCGACACAATCAGCCCAGCGCTTATACCCGTCACCCTTACACTGTCGCCTTCCAGTACCGGCGCAGGATTCATGCCGAACAACATAGGACAGAATACCCGGCGGCCATCATAAGTCTTGACTACGTAATGTGCATCATCAACCTTCTGCGCGAGAGTGCCTGTAAGCGTCACAACCTGCCCCTTGTATCGATCGGGGTAACGCTGCAGCGAGTCAACGGGCACATAGGCAGGCTTATCCATGATTGCCAGCAGCCTATCCATCCACACTTCGGGATGGACATTGCAGGTGGCGCGTGATGGTTTGTCGGCGAATCGCACGCCGAGCATGTCGGACCCGTGATTGCTGATATAAGCAACCGAGGCCCAGTTATCTCCCATCTGCACGTGACCATACCATGGACCGCCCGGAGATGCGCCGATGAGTTGTGCGCCCCAGCTCGCGTAGCCCGTGCCGCAGATCCACTGATACAAGCTATCGTTGGTGAAATCGGGATGGCAAGCATAGAGAAACTCGCCCAACATGTTATTGGCGTGCTGCGCAGACCCGCCGAAAAACCTCGGGAATGCGCCCTGGATAACCCGCACCTCGCCATCCTCCGTGATGGCTTGAATCTGCACCGCTACCCCACGAGCAGTCAACGTGTAGTAGGTTTGTGGGTCGGACGCTTCTGATGTCTCATCCATCGCCAGCCCCGCGCGGGTGAATAGGCCGCGCAGTTGTTCTACGGTTGGTAAGGCTGCGTTTGTCACAGAGGGTAAACATAGGAGTGAAACGATGCACAACCAAGGTGCAATACGTTTCATAATAATCCCTCCCGTCGAAGTTCTTCGAACCGGGCGTATCTCAATGGAATGACGGTTTTTCAACCATCGAAACTTTCTAGAATTCAAGTCGATAGGTTTTCATTCTGGCGGCCAGCGCCAAGCCGGCAGTCGTCATTAGCGCTCTATTCCTCCTCCACCTCGCACGACTCCGACAGTTCATCGAGGAATTCGGGCTTCAGGTACTTGGCCATCCGCCTGACCTCAGCCAATCTTTCTCGCAGTGTGGAGAAGGATATGTATCTACACATCTCCGACATGGGCGGCGATAGCCTAGAAAACGTGGGGCGATTGATCTCGGCAATTACCCTCCCCCTTCTCTCGTCGGGAGCGACAAGGTATAGAGGGATATTCAAGTTCGGCTGCATCGCGATCAGGTCCGACATACGCAGCAGGCCGGAGTATATTGACGTTGTGCTTTCAATCTCGAATGCCGCCACTATGGAGTGCCCCTTAAGCCACAGGACGTCTATGTGCTCGATCGTCCGGTTGGTTGCGTCGTCAAACTGCGACGGGAGTGCACTCTTGAGCGACCGGATGTCGGAGAATCTGTGCCCCCCGAAGCTCCTATTCTTGTCGTTACGGGCCACCCACACGTCTAGCCCCATATCGCTGCCTAGCTGCAAAAGAAGCCATTGCGCTTCCACATGGGCGGACGCTTCATCGCTTCGCGTCTGCTCATCGTCTGTTGCGCTTTCGGTTTCAGTCTCGATATCCTCGGGTACCGTGAAAGAGCCGGTTCGGGCTTTGAGGGCCCGTGGCCTGCGTGAAAGCTTGGCCTGATCTACCGGTCTCACTACCGGGTTTCTCGCAGCCTCCCGGATAGCCTGGATGATTAGTTCACCATCAGCGGCATTCCATTTTGCTGGCGATCCGCGGAAGTAGCCTGTCCAGGACTGCGGGTGCGCAAGATCTTTGGTTGTCTTCATTAGGGGCAGGAGGTCGTGTATAGGGACCGATGTATCGGGGGTCAACGCTTCCACGAGCTTCACTTTGATCCTGCAAGGGAAGACCTCGTCCTCCCAGATCGGTGTATGATCCATGAACGGCTCGGAGGTGATCTCAAGCACTCCTATCCAGCGCGATACCCCGGTAAGATAGCAGAGCACGTAATCCCCCGGTTTCATCTTCTGGACGGTGGTCCACCTGGTCTCGCGGAACCCAGTCACACTGGCGCCCGCGTCGATGAACTCCCCCCACGTTTTCCCGGTAAACAGGTCCAGCCAGTACGTCCGCGTGCTGCTCATCTGCGGTTCCCCCTATCCGGTGCTGCCACCGGGCATGCCGGTCTCCATTCTCGTCCTTCACGGCTCCCAGATCTCATGCGCCAGTTGGCTGCGTTCGGTTCATCTTAATGCGCCCTCCGCAAGCCCCGACAGAAGTAAGGCCCGGCGTGCGTCACCCTCGCATGTTCCCCACCACGTGGGCATCCGCTACCGCACCGCGTTTCCTTCACGGCAAATCCGATCGTGGTCCTCCTCGCCGATCACCCTCACAGACTGACGGAAGTGAAGTCCCCAGTTCTTTTTGTCCGTGATGAACTGAAGGTCCTGTATCAGCGGCTTGATGTGCACTGGGGTTACCCATCTCCGCACTCCGGTGATGGGCGAGCTCGCCGAAAACGTACGGGTGAGCAAGTCGCCGACAGTTCCGGACAGACAGGGCTTCTTCGATTCGACTGGCCCAGAGAGCATGAATGACGCACAGAAATACCTTCGGCTGGCACCTGCCAAATATACGAGCACCTTGTCACCACCCTGTAGCCTCCGAACATGTGGCGCGGTGGGACCATACAGCCAACACCCGGCGGCAAGCAATGTATCCGCAATGTCCTCGGCACTAGCGTGGGCATCCCCCAGCTCCAAGTCATTGACCACAAATATCAGGTGCGTGCACGTCACCCCCCAACAAAATCGAACGCTCTTCGATCAGCGGTCCCAGCATTCATGCGCCAGTGGAGCCGCGTTGAGTTCGTCCCGGTACGTCCTCCACTGCGGCAGGTAATCGTCCAGAAAGGCTATGAACCGCCCGTTGTGATGGCGCTCCAGGAGATGGGCCATCTCGTGCACAACCACGTACTCCAGGCACTCCACGGGCTTCTTGGCCAGCTCCAGGTTGAGCCAGATACGTCCGGCGGTTACGTTACACGACCCCCACTTGGTCTTCATCCGCTTGATGCCCCAGCTGGCAACGTGGACGTCCAGCACCGGCTCCCACTTTTCTATCAACGGGGGGATCAGCTCGCGCAGTTGCTCGCGATACCATTCCTGCAGAAGCAACCTGCGCCTGTCCGGACACGTGCCGCGTCGAACGTGCATGTCGATGTAGCCCCCACTGGAGACTTTCACGCTGTAGGGGCCCTTCTCTTCCGTCACTCGGAGCCGGTATCTGCGCCCCAAGAAGAAATGGCTCTCCCCGTTCACCATCTCGCGGGTCGACTGGCGCTGCTGGGCCTCGAACTTCGCCTGCTGGCGCCGGATCCACGCAAGCTTCCTGATCACCGCCAGCCGCACCGCGTCGTCGCCTACCGCCCTGGGCGCGGCCACCCGTACCCTTCCGTCCGGGGGATACACCCCGAGGTGCAGGTTCTTGATGTCCTTGCGGACCACTTCCACAGGCAGGCCGCTCACGTCGATCCAGTGCGTTTTAGTAGTCATTCTGCTTCTTCACCAACTCCACGACCTGATCGGCCAGAGTTTCATCCCCACCCAGCGCCTCTCGTATGGCGCCTTTCACTTTTCTGACTTTGAAGATGGAGCCGCGCCAATCATCCTGAATGCTATCCCGTACGGCTTGATCTAGCTTCAGCGCCAATTCGACGTTCCGCCCGAAGTTGTCGAACAGCGCCCGCTTGGCCCTGGTATCGAGCGCAGCCGGGTATGACGTCTCTGCGTTCGGGTTCTTCGCCCTTTCGGTCAACTCGCGGATCTGCTCCAGGTACTCCCGGTAGCTCATGGCCTCCTTCTTGCGCTGCTCGATCAGGGCGTCAAGAAGCTCGGACATCTTGTCATAGTACTTCGGGTTGACGGGGCCCTCCTGTATTATGAGCCTGCGCACGTTGTTCTCTATCGTCTCGGCTGCCGCGTTCTTGTCGCTGTTGAGGCCTTCCGGAAGCACGTCGACGACGTCGGGGCCGCGGGCCACAATGAGGTCGATCAGGGTCATGTCTTCGAACGCGGAAACTGTCTCGCTGTGCTCCGCGCCGATGTACATGTCTATCAAACGCCTCATCGCCGGCTCATACAACTTGAGGTCGATGTAGTCGCCGCTGTTGAGCTTCACGTCTCCGGAAACGTTTTGGAAGTGCTTGACTTCATCCCTTATGGCGGCAGCCTCGTCCGCGCTGTACCCCGCCGCATCCATATCGCTGGCGATGTTGGCGTAGGCCCTGGTGTAGGCCGCCGCAGCCGCGTAGAGGGAGAGCCGCTTAGGTTCGTTGTTCTTGATCTGTTCCATATTGCCCGGTTCCTCGGAGCAGAAGTACCGCCGGTATGCCGCCGTGTCCCTGCGGGGGTCCACGGGCTCGCACAACGCCTTGATCGCTTCCCGGGTCTCCTCCAGCCTCTCCCTGGCCTTTTCAATTCTGTCCTCCAAGAGTCCGGACACGTCTTCCGCGTCGTAGCCGCTGAACGCAGCCGACGTGTAATCCCTGACCGCCCCCTCAAGGCTCTTGAACAGGTCCTTGTAGTCGACGACGTACCCGTACTCCTTATCGTCGCCGTCCAGGCGGTTCACGCGGCAGATGGCCTGAAACAGCCCGTGATCGCGCATGGTCTTGTCGATATACAGGTACGTGGCGGAGGGCGCGTCGAACCCGGTGAGCAGCTTGTCCACCACTATGAGGAGTCGCATCTGCCCCGGCTCGTCGACGAACCTCTTCTTCACTTGCGTTTCGAACTCGTCGGCCTTCTTTACGGCCTCCTCGGGGGGCTCGTCGAACCAGTCCGCCAGCATCCGCCGGTACGTGTCGTACTGGCTGAGCCGCTCCGTGTCGCCCTCGCCCGTTTCCTCGCCCTTGATGCTGGTGGGCGACGGGTTGTATGATGTCACTATCGCGCACTTCCCGGCCAGCTCGGTACCCCTGAAGAGCTCGTAGAACTTGCAGGCTTCGTATATGCTGCCGGCCACCAACAGGGCGTTGCCGCGGCCATCCATCAGCCGGGGACGGGTGGACATGTCCATCTCGATATCGGCTACGATCTTGGTCAAGCGCTCACGCGAGCTGAGCACCTTCTGCAGGGTCCCCCACCGCTGCTTCAGCTGGGCTTTGGCGTGGTCCGTGAGGCCCCTGGTCTTCGCCTCAAACCACTCGTCTATCTTCTTCTGCGAGGTGATGCTCTGGTCGATGTCCCGCGCCTCATACCGCAGGTCCACCACAACGCCGTCCCTGACGGCCTCGTCGAACTTGTAGGTGTGTATGTAGGGGCCGAAGATCTCTATGCTCCGCCTCTTGTCTGCTCTCAGTAGCGGCGTTCCCGTGAAGCCGATAAACACGGCGTTCGGCAGGATCGCCTTCATGGCGCGGTGCAGCTGGCCGCTCTGCGTCCGGTGGCACTCGTCCACGAACACGTACAGATTCCCTTTGGGGCTGAAGTCGGTCGTGATCGCGTCCCTTACTTCCTTGACGTAGTCGGCAACGTCGTCTTCTTCCCGCCTCCTGCTGCCGAACTTGTGTATCAGCGAGCACACCAGCCACGGCGTGGTGTTGTTCAACACCCTGACCAGGTCCGCCCCGCTCTTGGTGCGGTAGATCTCCTCGCTGACGCCGTAGAAGACCTTCTCTATCTGCTCATCGAGTTCCGTTCGGTCGGTTATGATCAGTATCCGGGCGTCATGCGCCTTCTCCCTGATCCACTTGGCGAGCCACACCATGGTCAGGCTCTTGCCCGACCCCTGGGTGTGCCAGATGATGCCCCCCTCGCGCCTCTTGACGAACCGCTGGGCTGCCTTGACGCCAAAGTACTGGTTGTGCCGGCATACCTTCTTCACCCCGGAGTCAAACACCATGAAGTCGTGGATAACCTCCAAGAACCTGTCCTTGCGGCAGAGTTGGGCCAGATGGCGGTCCAGCGGGTTCTCTTCCGGGCCGTCCTCCTTCCACGTGAGGTAGTACTTCTCCGGGGTTTGTATTGTGCCGTACCGCAGGCCCTGGGTGTCGTTGCCCGCCATGACCAGCTGCTGTGTGGAGAAGAAGTGCTCGATGAACTCCTTCTTCTGGTTGTCAAGGTTCTGCCGGATTCCCTCTGAGACGGCCACGGTCGACCGCTTGAGCTCGAGCACGCCTAGGGCGATGCCGTTGACGTAGAGCACGATATCCGGGCGTTTGGTGTTGCCCTTGCTGTCCTTGGCGGGGATCGTGACTTCCTCCGCGATCGCGAAGTCGTTGTTCTCCGGGTGCTGCCAGTCCACCAGCCACACCGTTTCTTTATTCACGCCCACCTCGGGATTCAACTTCACACCGTAACGCAGAAGCTCGTAGACGTCTCTGTTCCGTTCATACAGGGTTTTACTCGTGTCGTTGGCGATCTTGTCGAGCTGGTACATTGCGCGACTGATAATGCCGTCGTCGTACCCGCGGCTCTTCAGCCAGTCTTCCAACATGTCCAGCTTCATGTTGCTGTTGCCGTCGCGATCGATCCAGTTCCCCAGGTAGCGATACCCCAGGGTATCCTGGAAGAGCCTGACCACCCGCTCCTGGGTCTTCTTCTCTCGCTCGCCCACGTCACTCATACCAGCCTCACCCTCCCAGTCAGGAGTTCCTGCATCATGCCCTGTTTGAGTAGACGGGTCTTGTCGCGCCTGCGCTCAAGCGCCTCGATCTCGGCGTCCATGTCGGAAAGAACGGAGGCAATGGCGCGTTGTTCGTCCAGCCCCGGTAGCTCCAATCGGTAATCCCTAGCCAGATTCCAGTCGGAACGGGGCATGTGCGTCCCGTACGCCATGCTGGCCATACTAATGAACTCTTCGGTGGCAACCAGGTAAAACAGAAACTCAGGGATGACGATCTGATGATTTGCTGCCAAGACCCAGAATTCGGTTGAACATACGCCTCCGCGATCGGCAAGCCAGTATTTCCGGAGATAGGCACGTAGCTTCCCAAATAGCACATCGCCGGTGTGGAAGATGGATTTCATAGAGACTTGACTGCTTGCAGAAGCATCACCCATCAGTTGTCCAGCGCCTGACGCGATATGTTCTAGCTCGACACAAAACTCACCGGCACCATCGGCCTGAGGGTCAATACGTTCCTTGCGAAGCTCGGTGATGTCGCCGAGCCTCCTTTTCTCCCACTCCCCGTAGAACCCTGGCAACCGCCGCCTGCCCGTGAGCAGTTGCTGCATGGCAGCCTGCTTGATATCCCGCTTCTTGGCGATGAGCTTGTCGAGGGAGCTTATGAGGGCGTCGACGTCGCTGAGGGCGGCGGCGATGGCACGTTGCTCGTCTATCGGAGGAACAGGTACTCTGTATTTCGAGATCTGTGGCGCTGTCAACTGCGGTACACCAGTACTCTCAACTGCAAACGAAACGCAATTGTTCAGATATTCAGCAAAGAACCGACCATCCAGGCTGATCTTCGGCACGAGAACAAGGACTCGACCTATAGCCGTGAAGTCGTGATCGCGGTAGTTGGCAGCTCCCAGAGTGCCACGGGCGGTCACAGTGATGGAACCGGACGGATGGTCGCCGTATGAGCTGAATCCGTGCAAACCTCTATTCGTGATGGCGTTTGAGTAAATAGGGAATGGGTGCCGTTCGTCCTGAATGATTACAGAGCGTGAGTAATCCATGTCGCCTCCGGCTTCAACGAAAAAGACATCTCCAATAGACCTTACCATCCACTCCTCTGGAATCATCCCTACCTCCGTTCGCTTGTACCCTGCCCTCAACTCCACACCGCCCCCATCCGCCTGAGGTGCTCGTCAACGCTGGAAGCTAGAGCCTCAACCTCATGCACGAGCTCTGGAAGTGTGGACTTGTAGCGCTCAGCCAACTCAAGAATGCGGGCAGTCAGCGTCTGCGATACGCGATGTAGCTCAGACTGCACATCCGCAGCCAGTGCGCCCATCCACTTCTCGTCGGCCACCAGCGTCTTGACCTCATCTTCAGTCAAGCTTGCGTATTTACCCGCTAGCTGCGCGTCTAGCTCGGCCCGCTTATCCCTGATCTCTCTGGCCGTGGCCGAGTCCTCATCCATCAGGCCCAGATACCGCTCCAGCACAGCCCTTTCGTCATCGAACTCCGCATCGCCCCTGATCTCTCTGAGCCGAGCCGTCAGATCGCCCTTGGTGATCTTGCCGTCGTCGATAACCGAGGACAGAAGCCCTTCTTCCCCGCCCTGCTCGTCTCTGAGCTCGTCCATCTGCTGGGCAATGGCGACACGCCTGGTCTCGAGTTCGTCGATCGCGGCCTGAGCGTCGGGGAAGTAGCGGGCAATTATCAGCGCCGGAGGTACCAGGTCTGCCTTGTACTTCTGCTTGCCCACCGTGATGTCGGGCTTTTCCTTGTCCTTACCCACCTTGACGTCGACCATGAGCCGCAGCCGGGCAGCCTCCCGCCACCCATTGCTAACGATCAAATAAACGTCGTCCTGCATCGTCTCCGCCCAGTAGGTCATCAGGTGTTGGTACACATCGTAGGGGTCGATCAGAGGCGTCCCGCGGAACACGCTCAGAAGGCTCTCCGACAGTTCGCTTATGAGCTCCCTAGGGTGATGTCCCGGGCCCAGGTCCTTCAGCTTCCGTACGTGTGCAGCGCGCCACCCGTCAAACAGGGCCGTCACCGACTGGTTGAACGCGTCGAACTCGGGATAGCCAAAGATCGTAGACCTGACGCTGCTGGCCGGGATCTTGAGTTGGCTGTACCCCGGCCTGTCAGCCGGTTCGAACAGCTCGGTGCGCAGGCTCGGGAACACTGCCCAGTACTGCGCCAGGCCGTCTACGTCGCGGTCGGGAATGCCGCCGCTTAAGTGCGCGTCGATATCCTGCAGGTCTTCGGGCTCGGTGCTGTCTATGTAGCGTGGGATGTTGAGGTTGAAGTCGTTCTGCTCTATCTCGTCGAAGGTGGCCATGTGGGAGTAGCCCGGAACCTCCGCCTGGCTGTTGAAGACGCTGACGATTCTGTGAATGTCCTGCGCCCTCAGCCGGTTCTTGTTGCCGTCCTTCACGAACCCGCGGCTCGCGTCGATCATGAAAACACCCCTGCGAACGGCGGCGTTCTCCTTGTCGAGCACCACGATGCAGGCGGGGATGCCTGTGCCGTAGAACAGGTTGGCCGGCAACCCAATGATCCCCTTGATGTAGCCACGCTTCACGATGTTCCTGCGGATCTCGGCCTCGGCGTTGCCCCGGAATAGGACGCCGTGAGGCATTACAATCGCCCCTTTTCCGGTGCTCTTCATCGATGCCAGCAGGTGGAGAAGGAATGCGTAGTCGCCGTTCTTCTTGGGTGGAATACCGAGCGCAAAGCGACCAAACAAGTCTTCAGTCGGGTTCAGGCCATTACTCCACGACTTGTTCGAGAACGGGGGATTGGCAACCACGAAGTCGAAGGTCTTAAGGCTGGCGTCACCCTGCGTGAACAGCGGATTCGATAGGGTGTTGCCCTTGCCTATCTCAGCCGTGGGGCACCCGTGTAGGATCATGTTCATCCTGGCCAGCGCGTGGGTGGCGTTGTCCATCTCCTGCCCGTAGAGGGCGAGGTCGTAGCCGGTTCTGGCGAGGGCCTCGTCGTGGGCCTTGATCAGGAGGGAACCCGACCCGCACGTCGGGTCGTAGATCGTCTGGCCGCCGCTGGTGGCCTCGCCCACGCCAATGACTTGGGCCATCACTCGGGAGACCTCCGCCGGGGTGTAGAACTGCCCCTTGCTCTTGCCCGACTCGGTGGCGAAGTTCTTCATGAGGTACTCGTACGCATCGCCCAGGAGATCGTCGTCCTCCGCCCGGTTGCCCCGGAAGTCCAGCTCGGGCTTGTCAAACACGGCCACGAGATTGGACAGGCGGTCGACCATCTCCTTGCCCCGGCCCAGCTTGCCGTCGTCGTTGAAGTCGGCTTGGTCGATGACCCCCTTGAGGTTGTTGGCTTCGGCCAGCCTGGCAATGATCTTGTTGATCTTGTCGCCGATCTCCTTATCGCCCTTCAGCGCCAGGATGTCGTCGTAGCTCGCGCCCGGCGGCACCTCCACCAGCGCGTTCTTCTGGGCGGCGTGCTTGTCGGACACGTACTTCATGAACAGCAAGACAAGCACGTAGTCCTTATACTGTGAGGCGTCCATCCCGCCCCGGAGCTCGTCGCAGCTGCTCCAAATCGAACTGTAAAGCGCGGACTTCTTGATCGCCATATGGCACCTCCTAGCGCCGTTAACGCACCCCGCGGCGTCCGGTCTATCGCTGAAAGCCGGGCACGCATCGGCACCGGCTGGATTGTTGTGTTTGGCTCCGCCCTAGACGGGCAAGCCTGCTTATGTGTGGTGTATTCTCATAACGCTCCAGATCTCCTCCACTTTTCACGGCAAGCGCCTCCAGGGACGCAGCTCCGATCGCGCCGCGCTGGGAGAATCGGTTTGTATGCGTTCATCTCCTAAACGTATAGATCATGGACGTCCACTTTCTAAACGTTTACTTCATCCCACAGTTGTCTTCTTGACCAAGTATCCACACCCTACGCCTCAGCCAGGATCCGCATGTGGACAAGCGATTCCACGTAGTACCCCCTCATCCTGTCGCTGGGCTGGGCACGGTAGCCAGGGTCGTGCTGGCACTTGGCAAGCTCCTCCTGCCTGATCTGCTCCAGGCGCTCGGGGCCCAGCTCGGCCATGCGGGCCTCTATCTGCTGCCTCTCGGCCTCCCTGCGCTGCTCTTCCGTGTCTATCTGCTGTGTTATCTGGCTGCTGGCAGCCGTCTGCCGCATGGTTTCAGTATCCACCATCCAGCCAGATTCCACAGCGGCGAAAAGCCACCCCGTAGGGTTCTCGATCTTGTTCTTGCTCCTCTTTCTGTTGTGCTCGCGGATGTAGTCTATATAGCGCTGGATCGTCTCGACGGTTACTCCCTTCCCGATCCATGCAGCCACCGTCACGGGGTCAATAGCGTAACCTGCTTCTTGAAGAACAGCAACAACGTCTTGTCTGTTGTTGTTGTTTTTAAAAGTACTACTGTCTTTTATGTGTCCCTTTGAGGGAGGTCCCTGTGAGGGACCCCCCGACTTTAGCTGGCCTTTCTTAGGAGGTCCCTTTGAGGGAGGTCCCTGTGAGGGACTACCTGCCGGTCCCCTTGGGGGAGGTCCCTGTGAGGGACTACCCTCTGAGGGAGGTCCCTGTGAGGGACTACCTAGCACCTCTATGGGCACGAAGAGAGTGATCTCTGTTCCCTCCTGGGTTGTCAAACCCTCCGTTATGAAGCCACGTTTTTTGAGAGAGGCGATAGACCGGATCACTGTGTTGCGCCCGAGCCCTAGGCTCTTCTGTATCGTTGATCGACTAACTACGCATGAAGTCTGGTTGTAGCCTATCGAGAGGCGATACAAGTAGGTATAGATCGCCCAGTCGCATAGCGAGGGGATGTGCTGCGGTAACATGTCCCACAGCCAGTTCGCAGCCCTAGTGAAGGAGCGTTCTGGTGGCAAGACAGGAGCAACAGGCACGGGTGTGCCATCGGAGTGATCACTCTCTGGGGGGAGACTATTTGCTAGGGGTCCCTGTGAGGGACATCCCTCGTTGGGACTACCCGTGGAGGGACCTCCCTGTGAGGGACTACCCTCTGAGGGACTACCATGAGTCTCGGCCTTTTCTTTCTCCAGACGCTCCACCACAGGATCTATGTAGCGATCCAGTAGAGAGTCAATAGTTACCTCAGTTTTCTTCGGCTTCGCCATCGCCTGCATCCTCCACCGCTATGGGATCGCCGCACTTCCGCATGACTTCTGCTGCCAGTTGTTTGAAGTAGCGCACCCCAGGTTGCCGGGCGTCATACTGAAAAATGGTCTGTTGGTGAGTGGCTGCGGTTTCGATTGCAGCGTTCGTGCCGACCACCGTCTCCATGATGCGTTCATTGAGCTTCTTCCTCAGGTAGTTATAGATGGTCATAGCATTGGTCTTCCGGCGATCCAGGGCGTTGATAACGATGCCGATCTCCTGCAGGTTGGGGTTCACACGCTTGGCTGACTTGACATACGAGTCCGTCATATCGATGCCGCGCACCGAATGCCTGTCGCAGAGAACCGGCACCATGTAATGATCGCTGGCAATGAGGGCGTTCATGGTGAGGAGAGATATCTCAGGGCGACAATCAATGATGATGTAGTCATAGCTATCATGTAATCCTACCGCTAGCCTGTTGCGTAACATCAGCATTGCAGCCGGATTTGTTAGAGGGTTTATAACCTGCTCGACCTCAAACAACCGCAAATCAGCTGGTATGATGTCCACACCCTGTACCACAGTCTTGTAGACGGCATTGGTGGGCAGGAAGTCCTCGTTAGTTAGAAGGTCATAGACGGAATATGTGATACGCTCGGGCTCAGGTACGCACATGTCTGTAAGATTGCACTGCATGTCCAAGTCGACGAGAAGGACGCGCTTATTGTTACGTTGGATCGCGTGGGCCAGGTTAAAGCTGATTGTGCTCTTACCTACACCGCCTTTGATGTTCAGAATAGAGATTACACGAGCCACGTTGCATCCCCTCATTCAAACATATAGTCGAAAACATTCAGGCTTACCATGCCCTGAGTCCTTCTGCGTAAGCCGTGTAGTTCCTCCTTTGGCAAGAGAAAAATCGGGAGATCATAGGGGCGGGGGCTAAAGGGGTATCGATGGGCTAATCGACGTGACGGTCGGGCTTCTGCGACGCCACGAGGGCGTAGACGGCCTGGGCCTGGGCCAGGATGATCCTCAGGTGATCTAGGGGCAACTTGGCGCATACGGCTAGGAGCTGTCCAAGGAGGTCATCGTACTCCGCCGAGGCCTTCAGCCTTGGCGCAGACGAGGGGTGCCATGCGGGGGTGGCTTGGTGCGCCGCCGGGAGTTCGCCAGCCACATCGCCC
>Ga0209097_10002420_pt1 | contig 15035 bp, 9 predicted proteins | sample AD_UKC052_MetaG_FD_184419 | JGI IMG/M metagenome (GOLD analysis project Ga0209097, IMG submission 184419) | Active sludge microbial communities of municipal wastewater-treating anaerobic digesters from USA - AD_UKC052_MetaG (SPAdes) (version 2) | ecosystem: Engineered > Bioreactor > Anaerobic >... | reverse complement strand
CAATTCGTCAAAGTAATCCTTGCCGAAAACCCGTTTGCCCTGCTTGAGCCGTTCATCGTCGAGCACAAACCCCTTGACGATGAACTCCCGCAGCGTCTTCGTGGCCCAAATGCGGAAGCGCGTGGCCTGATAGCTGTTCACCCGGTAGCCCACGGCGATGATGGCGTCAAGGTTGTAGTAGCGGGTCTGGTAGTTTTTCCCGTCAGCGGCAGTTGTTTCCAAAATGGAAATAACTGCATTCTCCACCAACTCGCCGGATCCGAAGATGTTCTTGAGGTGCTTGTTGATGGCAGGCACTTTGACCCCGAAAAGCTCCGCCAGGGCCTTTTGCGTCAGCCAGACCGTCTCATCCTTAAAAAAGACCTCAACCTTCACCGCCCCATCCGGCGCGGTATAGAGCAGGAATTGCTGGTTTTCGTTCATAAGCACCTCCCGGCAATCCGCTCGGCGTCCGGTATGCGTAACTCACCGGAGATGAGCTTGGGCAGGAGGGTGTCGCGCAGGGCGGCCAGAAGAGCTACCTCGTCTTGTAGCGTTCGAATTTTGGTGAAGGTAGGCTCAATGATCTTGTTGAATGCCGTGTTAACATCCGGCGTGGCCCGAACAATCGGGATAGCATTCATGTTTGTCTGGCTCAGCTTGGGCTGAACAGCACCTGTGACAAACGGCACAACGTAAACCTGCTGAAGCAGTAACAACAGGTGCTCGTCCGAAAGACCGCCTGAAGCCTTGAGCACGTGCGCGTGATTGTTGACCCAGAACTTGCCCCAGACATATTGCACTACCGGGTTGCCCAGGTCCGTCACGACCGAGCCGTCCTCGCCGACCAGTATGTAAATGCCATCGAACAAGAAGTCGTCCACGTAATCCACTATGCCTGCCGCCCCGTAGTAACGATAACCGCCTTGGCGTTTCGCCCGTTCGCGGCTCGATAGCGGGATGCGCTTTGAGTCGTGGATCTGGATGATGTGGCCGAGTTTCCCGACCTGCCACCCCTTCGGAATCTCGCCGAGTTCGGAGTCTTCGAAGGAGTCCGGGAAAAGGGCGGCGATTTCGGGTTTGAGGCCGGGCGGCTGCTGCCCGGCGGCCTTGGCGCGGACGGGGTCGAAGTCCACGAACCAGCTCTTGAAGATCGCCCGTGCCGTTGCCTCCAGTGTCCGGTTCATCGTGCGGTTCAACTCGATCTTATCGTCCAGCGCGCCCAGGATGCAGGCGATGGCTTGCTGCTCCTTGAGCGGAGGCAAAGGAATCACTGCATTCCCGATGTCTTCTGGCGACACCGCAGGATACGCCGCTCCCTTCTCCTGTGAAACAAGGTATTCAGTGAAGGATTGACTGAAGACGCATGCGTACAGGAATCGAGGGGCAATCATTTGCACTTGCGGGCGAAGCACAGCAAAACCCGTGGAGACCACCCAGTCGGGCCCAGGCTGGTCAGCAAAGAACATTGAACGTCGGTTGGGACGCACGGTTGAAAGGACAGTGTCGCCGCTTCGGATAAGCCGCTTCGCTCGGCTAGGTGCGTCCGCAAGTGCAAGCAGCTGAGGCGGAACCTGAATCTGCCCTTCGCCAACTGATGAAATGTCGACATAATGAATCTGCGTATGAGGCCAGCCTCGCCCGATGGAGTCGGGATTTATCTGTGCCACATCTACAAGGCGTGCTGTTCTCCAACCATCACCCCCCATAGCCAATATCCTCCAGGTTGGCCCAGATGATCTGATCGAGCTTCTCGGCCTGTGCGCTCTGCTCGCGCAGAGCGGTTGTCAGTCTGGCCATCTTTTCCTCGAAGGGTTCGCCATCGTCTTCCACCTCGGCCGCGCCAACATAGCGACCGGGCGTGAGGATGTGATTGTGGTGGCGAATATCATCGAGCGTTGCGCTTTTGCAGAAGCCGGGTATATCTTCATAATTCCCGGCAGACTTATCTCCCCGCCAGGCGTGGTAGGTGTCCGCGATCCTCTGGATGTCCTCCTCGGTGAGTTCACGGTGAACGCGATCAATCATCGTCCCCAGCTTGCGGGCATCGATGAAGAGTGTCTGGCCGGTGCGCTTGCGGAATTGTCCGTTGCTCTTATTGCGGGCGATGAACCAGAGGCAGACGGGAATTTGGGTGGAGTAGAAAAGCTGCCCAGGCATCGCCACCATGCAGTCCACCAGGTCGGCCTCGATGATGTTCTTGCGAATTTCGCCCTCGCCGGATTGGTTGGAGGACATCGAGCCGTTGGCCAGGACGAAGCCCGCCAGGCCGGTCGGGGCCAGATGATGAATGAAGTGCTGGACCCAGGCGAAGTTGGCGTTGGATGCGGGCGGTGTGCCGAATTTCCAGCGCTTGTCGTCCTTGAGCAGATCCCCACGCCAGTCGGAATCGTTGAAGGGCGGATTGGCGATGACATAGTCGGCCTTGAGGTCGGGGTGGAGGTCGCGGTGAAAGCTGTCGGCGTGCTCCTTGCCAAGGTTGCCGTCGATGCCGCGAATGGCCAGGTTCATTTTCGCCAGCCGCCAGGTGGTGTGGTTGGATTCCTGGCCGTAGATGCTGATGTCGCCAATTTTGCCGCCGTGGGCTTCAACGAACTTCTCTGATTGGACGAACATGCCGCCGGAGCCACAGGCAGGGTCGTATACGCGGCCTTTGTACGGGGCGAGCATCTCGACCAGCACGCCGACCACACAGCGAGGCGTATAGAACTGGCCGCCTTTCTTACCCTCGGCGCTGGCGAATTGGGAGAGGAAATACTCGTAGACCCGTCCCAGGATATCCTTGGATCGGTTGGCCTTGTCGCCTAGGCCGATGTTGCCAATGAGGTCAATGAGCTGTCCAAGGCGCTGTTTGTCGAGGCGCGGGTGGGAGTAATCCTTCGGCAGCACGCCTTTGAGGGACGGATTGTCGCGCTCGATGGCGAGCATGGCGTCGTCCACGACCTTGCCGATGGCCGGTTGCTTGGCGTTGGCCTTGAGGTTCGACCAGCGAGCTTCCCGGGGTACCCAGAAGATGTTCTGGGCAATATACTCATCGCGATCTTCCGGGTCGGCACCCTTGGCGCGGTCGGCATCGAGCTTGGCGTGCTGCTCTTCGAAGGCGTCTGAGATGTACTTCAGGAAGATCAGGCCGAGGACAACGTGCTTGTACTCGGCCGCGTCCATGTTGGAACGCATCGCGTCAGCCGCCCGCCAAAGTTTGCACTCGAATCCCAGGTTTGCGCCCTGGTTGGTTGTTTCAGTCATCACATCTGCTCCGCAATTCGTGTTGGTTCCAGCGCTGAGTCCGGGCCACCCGTGCCAAGCCGCAGTCAACCGTCCCCGCAGGCGATTGTTAACCTTTGGCACAATCTTTCGAAGACGGGTGGAATGCTATCAGTTGGGGTAAAAGCGCGCAAGCAGAACCAGGCTGCTCCGGGGCAATCTGATCACTAGCTGCGTTCCGGATCGTTGCGCCGACGGGCTGGAACCGGCAGGCGGCAGGATTCCCGCTCCACAGTCACCTGGCGGCGTGGCCAAACCAGGCGTTTGGGACGGGCGCCGGGCGGATCTCTGGCGTGTTCAGGTTGGCGGACCGGGTCGAATCCGGGCTTTACGCTTCGGCGAACAGGTATTCCAGATCTGTTTGGGAGAGGCTGCGGGCGAAGCCTTCTTCGCCGAGCACGTCGGCGATGGTCCGGGCTTTGCGCTGTTGCAGCTCCCAAATCTTTTCTTCGACGGTGCCGGGGGAGATCAGGCGGTAGGCGTTGACGGTGCGGGTTTGGCCGATGCGGTGGGAGCGATCAATGGCTTGGGCTTCGACCGCCGGGTTCCACCAGGGATCGTAGAGCACGACGTAGCTGGCCGTGGTCAGGTTCAGGCCGGTGCCCGCCGCTCGCAGGCTGAGCAGAAACACCGCCGGGCGGGGGTCGTTTTGGAATGCGCTCACGACAGCGGCCCGGTCCCGGGTTTGGCCGGTGAGGCTATGGGTGGGAATCTGGCGCTGGCGGCATTCCGCTTCGAGCAGGTGCAGCATCTGCACAAACTGGCTGAACAGCAGCACCTTCTGGCCTTCGGCGGAGAGCGCGTCGAGCAGTTCAAACAGGGTTTCGGTCTTGCCGGAGGCGGCGGCGTTGCCCACCAGCCGGGGGTGGCAGCAAATCTGGCGCAGCCGGGTGAGGGCGGCCAGCACATGGATTTTGCTTTTGTTGAGGCCCTGCTCGGCCACGGTTTTCAGCACCAGCTCGCGGCTGCGGCGCAGTTCGGCCAGGTAAAGCTTGCGCTGCGCGTCGCCCAGTTGGCAGTCGCGACGCTGCTCGATGCGTTCAGGCAGGTCTTTCGCCACCTGCTGTTTGAGCCGGCGCAGCAGCAACGGGCGCAGCCGGGCCGACAACCGGCGCCGCGCGATGCGTTGCGCCGCCTCGGACTCCTCGCCGCGCGGCTCGTAGGTTTCGGTGAAGCGGTCCTGGCGGCCGAGGTAGCCCGGCTGGATGAAGTCCACGATGCTCCACAGGTCCAGCAGGCGATTCTCCAGCGGCGTGCCGGTCAGCGCCAGGCGATGGGCGGCTTTTAATTGCTTCACGGACTGGGTGACCTGGGCTTCCGGGTTTTTGATGAATTGCGCTTCGTCCAGGACAATGGCCCGGAAGGCGAACTTTTGCAGCTCCTCGAGGTCGCGGCGCAGCAGGGCGTAGTTGGTGACGATGAGGTCGTATTGGGGGACTTGCCGGCGCAAGTTATGGCGGGCGGCGCCGCTTTCGAGCACCAGCACCCGGAGTTGCGGGGTGAAGCGTTCCGCCTCGCGCCGCCAGTTATGCAGCACCGAGGCGGGGCAGATCACCAGCGCCGGCTGGGGGTCTTTCCGATGCTGGTCTTTGAGCCACGCCAGCCACGCCAGCGTTTGCAGCGTCTTGCCCAGGCCCATGTCGTCCGCGAGGATGCCGCCCAGCCGGAGCCGGGTAAGGTGGCAGAGGAAATCAAAGCCCGCTTTCTGATACGGCCGCAGTTCCGCCCGCACCGCGGCGGGCAGCGGCATGGCGGGCAGCCCGGTGAAGTTCCGGATGCGCTCGCGCAAGGCCCGGGCCGCGGCGGAATCACAGAAGCGCCGCCAGCCGTCTTCGCCCAGGTGCGCCGCCTGCTCCAGGCCGAGGCGCTGGGGCGCCGCCGCCAGCCCTTCCACGCCCAGGTCGGCCATGGCCTCGTGCGCCGAATGCACCGCGTCCGCGTCCAGTTCGACCCAGCCGGCGTCGGGCAGTTTTACGAAGCGTCCGGTGGCCGCCTGGAGCCGCTGCAAGTCGGCGGCGGTGAGTTTCAGCCCCTCCTGTTCCCATTCGGCGGAGACCTCCAGCCAGTCAATGCCGCTGCCTTTGACCACGAGCCGCGGGCGCAGTTGGCGCGGCGCCAGGAACAGGCGGGAGAAACCGGGATTGCCCAGGTAATCGGCCTCCGCCGGGCGGTCGGCCCAGGCGCGGGCCAGCAGGCCCAGGAAGGTCTCATTGGCGTCGCCGACCCAGAGGCCCGGTTCGGGCGTGAACCAATCCAGCCGCCGCAGCCATTGCGTCGCGGGTTCCAGCCGCGGGTCATCCAGCAGTTCCGGCCGGGCGCCGTCCGGGCGCGGGGGATTCGAGGCGTGCCGTTTCCATTCGTGGCCGTTCCAGAACCAGAGGCTTTGGTCGCGCTGGCTTCGGGCGCGCAACTGCAGGCGCACGGTTTCGGCGAGCAGTTCGAACAGGAATTGCGGTTTGGCCGCGTGGCTGAGGCAGAGTTGCTCCCAGTCCACGCCCTGGCGGGACTGGGTTTTGCGCAGGTGCAGCAGCAGGCGGTGGCTCAGCTTTGCCAGGGGCAGCGCCGGCTGGGTATTCCAGAGCTCGAACACGGGCGGCGGCGGCGCGGAGCGCAGCAGGTAGAAGGTTCTCCCCGCCAGCGCCAGGGTTGGGTGGCGGTTGAAGAACCGCACTTCGCTCAGCGGATAAATCCCCCCGCCGGGCACGGTCAGCCGGTGGGTAAAGGCCAGGCCCGCTCCGCCGTTTTCCAGGTGCGGCGTCAGCTCGGCGACGGCGCCCTGGAATTCGAGCGGCTGCGGCGGTTCCTTGCCGAGAGCCAGTTCGAGCCGGGCGGTGTGGCCCCAGCGCGCCAGCCAGTGCAACAGTTCAAGGTCTGACAGCACCAGGGGCGTTTCGCCGTTCCGGCGATGGGAATGGGTTTCTGCCAGCCACCGGATGAATTCCCAGTCGCCGGGCGGGAACAGCTCCTGCTCGTGCGCGGCGCGCGTGGTCAGTTCCAGGATTTCGCCCAGCGTCCGGACCTTCTCGCCGGTGCGCGGGCGCGCCAGGCGCAATTCCACCGCCAGCCGGCAGCACGCGGGCTGCTCCGGGTCGGGTTGCGGATGGCAGATCGCCCGCACAAAGGCCCGCGGCGCGTCGAAGTGCGCCGGGGGCTCCGGGAAAAGCCAGGTCTCCAGGTGGCGGACCAACTGTTGCTCCCGCGCCGCCTGCTCGAGGCGCTCGAACCGGTCGCGGTTGGCGTAGACACTCAATTCCGTGGGCACCGGCCGCCGCGCGCGCAGAAACAGGAACGCCAGCTCCTCCAGGCGCGCCGTCCCTTGCACCGCCAGCAAGCGCGGCCACCAGTCGGAGTTGGGGAAATCCTTGCGCGACAGGCGGAGCTTTTCGAAGTAATCCTCGAGCAGGAGCCACGCCCGTTGCGAATCCGCGCAGCCGGCGAAGACCCGCAGCAATTTCTCCCGTTCGGCGACCACCGCGCTTGAATCGCCCAGCTCGCGCCGCAGGTCCGCCAGCGCGCCATAAGTCTTTGTCAGCGCCGTGTTTTGCGCGTCGTACTTCGATACCTGTGACGCGCGCGACCCGTTTCCGTTTCTCGGCAAAGCTTTAGCCATCTTCTGCACTGACCCTTTTCGGGGTCTTTCATCTGCGCATAGAACCAGATGGGGGTCAATCTCAAACGCCAAAATTTCGGCCGGCCGGGCGCAGTTCCGCTGGGAAAGTAGCCGCTTGCCGCGCCCCGCGCCTAGCAAATGCGGGGCAATTGCTCGCCGCTGGACATGTCGAGGATGCGCCGGGCGCCGATGGCGCTTTGCAGGAGAACGCGGGCGGTGGATTGGGGGGAGGCCTGGCCAATCCGGGCTGCCCCGGCGCTGACGGGATGCGCGCGCAGGATTTCCAGCGCGCGCGCGGCGTCGCGTTCCGGCACAAAAACGGCAAAGCGGCCTTCGCAGGCGACTTGCAGCGGGTCGAGCCCGAGAATCTCACAGGCGGCGCGGACGTCTTCGCGGACGGGAATGAGCTTTTCCTCGACCTGGAGGGTGAGGCGGGCGGCTTCGGCGATTTCATTGAGCACACTGGTGAGACCGCCGCGGGTGAGGTCGCGCAGGCAATGAATTTCGAGGCCGGCCTGAATGAGTTGCAGGACGGCCTCGGCGACCGGGGCGGAGTCGCTGCGGATGGCGCTCTCGAACTCCAGTCCCTCGCGCACGGCCATGATTGCCATGCCGTGCCGGCCGACGTCGCCGCTGACGAGGATGGCGTCGCCGGGCTGGACGCTCTGGGGCGCGATACGGAGCGAGTGCTCCAGGATGCCAATCCCGGCGGTATTGATAAAGAGGCCATCGCCCTTGCCTTTATCCACAACCTTGGTATCGCCGGTGATGATCTGGACCCCGGCAGCCTGGGCGGCCTGCTGCATGGAGGCGGTGATTTTCCACAGGGTCTCCATCGGCAGCCCCTCTTCGATGATGAAAGCGGCGCTGAGGTAGCGCGGGCGCGCGCCGGCCATGGCGAGGTCGTTCACCGTGCCATGCACCGCGAGCGAGCCGAGGTCGCCGCCGGGAAAGAAAAGGGGGCGCACGACATAGGAATCGGTGGTGAAGGCGATGCGCTGGCCGGCGAGGTCGAACACGCTGGCGTCATGCTGCGCTTCGAGCAGGGAGTTGCGAAAGGCGGGCACGAAGAGCTTGCCGATGAGCTGGTGCATGAGCTTGCCGCCGCCGCCGTGCGCCAGCAGCACGCGCGGATAGTCCTGGATGGGAAACGGGCAGGCGGGCGTGAACTTCGCCGGGGTGGTCATGGTTCGCGGCGGTAGCGGTAGTAGGCGGCGCAGGCGCCTTCGGAGGAGACCATGGTCGCGCCGAGAGGATGTTCGGGGGTGCAGCGGGTGCCAAAGGCGGGGCATTCGTGGGGCTTGATTTTGCCTTGCAGCACCAACCCGCTCTGACATTCGGCGGGTTCGGCCACGCCGCGGCCCGCCAGGCCGAACTTGCGCTCGGCGTCGAAGGCGGCGTAAGCGTCGCGCAGGCCCAGGCCGCTGCGGGGGATTTCCCCAATGCCGCGCCATTTGCGCGGGGTGACCTGGAAGACTTCGCGGATGAGCTGCTGCGCCGGGGAGTTGCCGGCCTGGCGCACGGCGCGGCGGTATTGGTTTTCGACCTCGGCCCGCCCGCTCTCGAGCTGCCGCACGCACATCAGCACGCCTTGCAGAATATCGAGCGGCTCGAAGCCGGTGACTACGATGGGCACCTGATACTTTGCGGCGAGGGGGAGGTATTCCTCCCAGCCCATGACGGCGCAGACATGGCCGGCGGCGAGAAACCCCTGCACGCGGCGGTCGGGCGCGTCCAGGATGGCCTCGATGGCGGGCGGCACCAGCACGTGCGAGACGAGCAGGGAGAAATTCCGAAGGCCCTGGCGGGCCGCCTGGTAAACCGCCATGGCCGTGGTGGGGGCGGTGGTCTCGAAGCCGACGGCAAAGAAGACAACCTCCCGGGCGGGGTTTTGCCCGGCCAGCTTTACGGCATCGAGCGGGGAATAGACGATTCGCACATCGCCGCCCGCGGCTTTGACGGCCAGCAGGTCGGTGGTGCTGCCGGGCACGCGCAGCATGTCGCCGAACGAACAGAAAATAACGTCAGGCCGGGCGGCCAGTTCGAGGGCGCTATCAATCAATTCGAGCGGGGTGACGCAGACCGGGCAGCCGGGGCCGTGCAGGAGCGTGACCTGCCGGGGCAGCAGCTCGTCCAGGCCGAACTTGACGATTGCATGGGTCTGGCCGCCGCAAACCTCCATGAGCAGCCAGGGGCGCGTCGTGATGCGGGCCAATTCGCGCGCCAACTGGTGCGTGCCGCCGGCCTCGCGGTATTCATCGAGGTATTTCATGGCGGCGATGGCCCCGGCGCCGGGGCCGGCGCGGCGCCCGCCCCGGCTTCCTGCAGGTCGCCCAGTTCCTGCATCTCGCGCAGGTATTCGAAGATTTGTTTGGCCTCCGCCTCGTCCACCCGGCTGAGCGCAAAGCCGACGTGGACGATGACGTAATCGCCGATCACGGCTTCGGGCACGTAGGCCAGGTTGACTTCTTTGAGAATGCCGCCGAAGTCCACTTTGCCGGTGCGCAGCAGCGGGTCTTCGCCGCTGATGCTGGTAATTTTACCTGGAATAGCCAGACACATTATCCCCCAACCTACACCGGGGGCGGCAATCCGGCAATGTCGCGCGGAGCGGGGCGCTGAATTCGGCCGGGTCAGGACGGCAGCAGGCGGGCGTTCGGGCTCAGGGCGGCCACGATCTGGCCCAGCGCGAGGCCGCCGTCGTTGGGCGGGACGCGCTGGTGCCAATAGGGACGGAAGCCCGCCTCCCGCAAACGGCGCACGGCGTGTTCGGTCAGGCAGCGGTTCTGGAAACAGCCGCCGGAGAGAACCACGCGCGGCTGGCCGAGCCGCCGGGCAACGGCAATGATGGCCTCGACCAGTCCCTGATGGAAGCGGGCGGAGATTTGGCTCACGGGAACGCCGCGGTCCAGGTCGGCCAATATAGCTTCAAGCATGGGAGCCCAGTCGAGGATGAGCGGCGCGCGCGAGGAGGAGCGGGCCTCGGGTTCCGAGCGGATGGGCAGTTCGTAGGCTTCGTCCGCGGAAGCGGTGTCGGGGAGGGCGAATTCCAGTTCCATGGCCGCCTGGCCCTCGTAGTGCGCCCGTTGGCGGCCGCCGGTGAGCGCCGCCACCGCGTCGAACAAGCGCCCGACGCTCGAGGTCAGCGGCGAGTTGATTCGACGGGCGAGCATGGTTTTGAGCGGGGCCAGTTCGGCGGGGGTGAAAGCCCGCAGCGGGGCCAGGTGGGTCTGCGCAAAGGCGGCTTCGCCGAGCGCCTCATACAGCAGGCCCAGGGCCGCGCGCCGCGGTTCCCGAGCCGCGGAATCGCCGCCGGGCAGGCGGAAGGGGCGGAGATGCGCGGCGCGCGCGCAGGCGGTTTCCGTGACGAGGAAAAACTCGCCGCCCCAGACGGTGCCGTCGAGGCCGTAGCCGGTGCCGTCCCAGGAAACCCCGAGCACCGGCGGCGCGAGTTCATTTTCCGCCAGGCAGGAAAATACATGGGCGAGGTGATGCTGAACGGTGAGGAGTTGAGGGGGCGGGGTTTGGGCCTCCTCGCCGTGGCGGCCCCGGGCGGCGAGTTCGTGCGCGAACTGGGTGGAAAGATAATCGGGGTGGGCGTCGGCGGCGATGATGGATGGGCGCGCGTCGTAAAGGGTCTGGAAGTCGGCGATTACGCGGCGAAAGGCCGCAAAGGCCAGGTCGGTTTCCAGGTCGCCGATATGCTGGCCGATGAAGACCTGCGGCCCGACGGACAGGGCGATGGCGTTCTTGAGATGCGCGCCGACCGCCAGCACGGAATGGCCCGGAGCCGATCGCGGACCGCCCAGGGAGACCGGGAGTTGAATGGGCAGCGGGGCATAGCCGCGGGCGCGGCGCAGAACCAGTTCGCGCCCCGACATCAGGCGCACGATGGAATCGTCCACATGCCGGACGATGGGGCGGTTATGGACCAGAAAGAGATCGGCGATGCCGCCAAGGCGGTCCAGGGCCTCGTATTCGTCGGTGCAGATGGGCTCATCGCTCAGGTTGCCGCTGGTGGCCACGACGGGAAAGCCGAGGGCGGCAAGCAGCAGATGATACTGCGGGGCGTAGGGGAGCATTACGCCGAGATTGGGATTGTGGGGGGCGAGCGAGGGGGCGAGGGGAAGGGCGGAAGGCGCGGGGCGGGGAGCGCGGGCGCGGCGGAGCAGGACGATGGGGGCTTCGGGAGATTGCAGGAGCCGTTCCTCGAGCGGTGAGACCTCGCACTCCGCCCGGATGGCCGCCAGCGACGGGAACATAAGCGCGAAAGGCTTTTCCTCACGGTGCTTCAATGCCCGCAGGCGGCAAACGGCGTCTTCATTGTGCGCCGCGACCATCAGCAGAAAGCCGCCGAGGCCCTTGACGGCGACGATTCGGCCCTGGCGCAAGGCCTCCGCCGCCGCGGCGATGGGCGCGCCCGCGGGCGCGGTTGCGGCGGGCAGCGGTTTTCCGCTCCGGTCCCACAATTCGAGCCGCGGGCCGCAGGCGGGGCAGGCGTTGGGCTGGGCGTGGAACCGGCGGTCGCGCGGATCGTCGTATTCGGCCTGGCATTGCGGGCACATGACGAACGCCTTCATGGAGGTATTCGGGCGGTCGTACGGCAGCGATTCGAGGATGCTGAACCGCGGGCCGCAATGGGTGCAGTTGGTGAAGGGGTAGCCATAGCGGCGGTTGCGCGGGTCAAAGATTTCAGCCCGGCAATCAGCGCAGGTGGCAATGTCCGGGAGCACCAGCGCCGTCCGGGCGCCGCCGGGGTCGCTGGGGCGGATGGCAAACCCGGCATAGCCGGCCGGGTCAAGCCAGGCCGCCTCGAGACTTTGGATTGAACTGCGCGGCGGCTTTTCCGCCGGGAGACGCAACCGGAACTTCTCCAACGCGGCGCGGGGGCCCTCGACTTCAATGAACACGCCCTGGGCTGAGTTGCTGACCCAGCCGGCCAGGCCGCTCTCCACGGCCAGCCGGTAGATGAACGGCCGGAAGCCGACGCCCTGCACCGCGCCGCGCACGACAATCCTCAGCCGGACGCTCGAGCCCATCTCACGCATGATCCCAGTTCCCGCCGGGCGCCGCCGATTCCCCCTGCCCAACCCATGCTTTCTGGCGGTTCATACTCGCGGGCGTTCAATCGTCGCGGCCGGCTTCGTGAACGCGGATGAAGCGTTGGAACACGAACAGGCCCACGGGAGCAATCAGGGTGCTCAAGCCAATGATGAGCCAGAGCGTTCCCGAGTGGCGGGGGCCGGTGGCCGGGCAGAACCGGTCGAGCAATACGCCGGAGAGCGGCCCCACCCCGATTTTCGCCAGGAAAAACGGCAGCGAGGACATGGCCATGTAGGAGGCTTCCTGACCCTTGGGCGCGATGGCCGCGGTGTATTCATAAAGCCGCGGCGAGTAGAAGGACTCGCCGATGGAGAGGAACAGGACAAAGAGGAAAATCATCACGTAGTAGGGGTTGACCGTGCCGCTCAGGCCCAGCCAAACATGGGCGATGCCGTGGCCGAACCAGCCGTCGGCCAGCGGCCGGAACCATTGGGGCGGGACGGCCATGATGAAAACCGACGCCGCCGCAATGAAGCTGCCGAAAATAACCATGCGATAGGCCGAGATCCGCTGCGTGAGCACCCCCACCAACGGCGCCAGAAACACAATCAGGATATTGTTCAGCCCGTAGAGATGCCCGACGGGCGCGCCCTCGCCCAGTTCGCGAATGCCGAAGGTCGGGTAGGTGTAATCCATATGCACGAAAATCATCTTGATAAACACGGCCAGCGACAGAAAGGCCAGGAACTTGTAAAAGCCGGTCTGCCGCCACAGGCCGGCGAAGATGCGGGCCGTATCGCGCGCGGTATCGCCGATCGTCAACCGGAGCACCCGCAAGGCATTCTGGCCGGGATATTTCACCTGCTCCGGCGTGATGACAACCCCTTGATCCGTGGCTTCGACCCCTTCACGGAGCCAGAAGTAGATGATCAGGAAGCTGGGGATGGACAGCGCCAGGCTGGCCAGCAGAATGGCGCGGTAGGTGCTGAGCTGCATGCCGAGCCCGGGCAAAGTGAAGCCGTCATGCTCCCCCAGCTTCGCGCGCAGGGCATCGAAAATCAGGACGCCGATGAGGAATCCCGCGTTCATAATGGCGTAGAAGATGGAGAAGGCGATGGAACGTTGCGCCGTGGTGGTGTAGCGCCGCAGGGCGGCGATGGTCACCGGCGCGCCCATGCCCTCCCCGAGCGCCAGCACGGTCAGGCCGACCCCCAGCGCCAGCCACTTGACCGTGGTAAACGTGATGAAGACGCGCGAGATGATGCAAAGCGCGAAACCGAGCAGGAACGTCTTGCGCAACCCCAGCGCGTCGGTCAGCGATCCGACCAGCACGATGCAGAGCGTCAGCCCCGCCGACCACAGCAGCACCACCAGGCCCGACTGGACGTCGTTGTAGCCCAGGTCCGAGGAGAGCCAAAGCCGCAAGGTGAAGTTCACCACCCGGTAGGCCAGGTTGCTGAACAGCACGATGGCAAACACGATCCATAACTCGCGCACCGCGCCAAAGAGCACGGTGAACTTGCCCAGAAAGCTCCGCAGCGGGCCGGGGGACGGCGGGTTGTTCGGGTCAGGCATGGGGAAGCGGGGGGACGCGCCGGCTCAGGGCGGGGATGCGGGCGCGGAAAGAGGATTTTCCCGCCGGCATTTTAGTATGGACTGCAGGCATGACGCAGTGTAGTCTTGTGGCCCGAATTGCAGCAAGCGTATGACTGGAATTCTTTACGGCCCGCAATCCGGCGGCTTCCGGAAGCAGCCGGTGGCCTCACCGCCCGGCTTTCGCCGGGAGGGGGGGCGGGCGTTTACGCTGATCGAGCTGCTGGTCGTTCTGGCAATCATTGGCCTCCTGGCCAGCCTGCTCCTGCCGGCATTGGCCCGGGCCCGGGAGGCGTCCCTGCGCGTCAAATGCGCCAATCATCTCAAACAACTGGGATATGCCATCCGGATGTATGCCGACGACAGCAACGGCCGTTACCCCATGCGCGCGCTGGCCGGCTACTGGCCCGCGGCATTGCTCGAATACTACCAGTCCACCAACATCCTGCTCTGCCTGTCCGACCGGCGCCGCGGGCCGCCGCAGACGGATTTTGCGGCGCAGTTGGCGGCGGACCGGGCCAACCGCAGCTACCTCATCAATGGGTGGAATGATTACTTCGGCACCGCGTTAAATGCCGCCAGCGCCATGCGCGAGGCCGCCGTGATTTACCCCGCGGAAACGATTGTCTTCGGCGAAAAGAAGAATTCCGTGGCGCACTACTTCATGGACCTTTGCGAAGACCACGGCAATGACCTCGACTCCGTCGAGCAGGCCTGCCACTCCGCCAGCCAAAAGAGCGTCTATTCCGGGGGCGCCAACTTCACTTACGCGGATGGCAGCGTGCGCTATATGAAGTATGGAACGACGGTCTGGCCCCTGAACCTCTGGGCCGTAAGCACCACCAACCGCCTTCTCTTCGCCTGGCAACGGTAGCGCCCGCGCTGCCCGGCAGGGTCAGTGGAAGCGCGCCGCGGCAGACCCCATACCCTCCCGCGGCTTTCCACCCCCGGCAACCCACCAGCCCCCGGCACTATCCCGATCCCTGCAGGCCGCGTGCCCACACGCGGCGCTCCGCACCGGCCTGCCACCACCACCCCCCAAAAATTGCCCTTGCGCGAAGCCTCCCTGCCCGCCAGCCTTCCTCCCGACCCTTGGGGTGGGGGCGGCTGGAACTCCCAGCCCAGGGAACGGCAGGAAGCGGAGTCGCTCTCCGGCCCGTAATAGACAAGCAATTAAAATAACCATTAGAGAGGACAGACATTATGAAAATACTATCTGCTCCGCGCACGGGCAGTCTGGGCGCGGAAACATACTACCAATCCCCCTTCGGCGTGTGCGCCCGGCGGCGCACCGTTCCCCGGGACCGACCCTCGGAGCGCAAAGCGGCCGCGCGGTCGTATTTTGGGATATCCTCGCGGGAGTGGGGTCTCAAGCTCAGCGAAGCGCAGCGCGAGCGCTGGAACGCCGCGGCGCTGCACGTTCCCAGCCGGCCCTGGATGGGGCAGTATTCGCACTTAAGTGGGCAACAGTTTTGCGTCCAGATCAACAGCACCCTGCGGGGGCTGGGTCTGGCGCCGGTGGAGGAACCGCCCGCCCCGGTGGTCT
>Ga0209097_10002417_pt1 | contig 15039 bp, 9 predicted proteins | sample AD_UKC052_MetaG_FD_184419 | JGI IMG/M metagenome (GOLD analysis project Ga0209097, IMG submission 184419) | Active sludge microbial communities of municipal wastewater-treating anaerobic digesters from USA - AD_UKC052_MetaG (SPAdes) (version 2) | ecosystem: Engineered > Bioreactor > Anaerobic >... | reverse complement strand
GTGTTGGTGTTGTCGTTCTTGTCCTTGGACTGGGCGAACAGGGCTTGACCGTAAACCGACCACTTGTCGGCAGCGGTGATGCGTGCGGCGTCCAGGTTGATGTTCACGGTGCTGTTGCGGGCGTTGCCGGAGGAGAACGAGGCGGCCGCGCCACCCACGCCACGCCACTGGCCGTCCGCCTTGATGTCATCGGCAGCGGCCGGGCCGCAGGCCAGCAGGGCGGAGACCGCCAGCAGGGAGAGCTTCTTCATGGAACTTCCTTTCTTGCGCATTGGGCCCTCGCGGGCACGGAAAGCGCAGAGGATAAGAAGTCGGCTGTCACGGAGGTGTCTAATATTCCTCATGGCACAACTGTTTGCGCCTGTGGAATTCTGTATCGGTTTCCCCTGGGGGTGACCCCCACGCTCGCCGCTATGCGGTTTGCTGCCCCCCCGAGGGAGCGCATTCATCATGGGGCGGCCCAAGATGAAAAAGGCCCGGCACCGCAAGGGGGCCGGGCCTGGAACTGCTCGGGCGGACGCCGGAGATCAGTCCTTTTTCATCGGGCAGGTGTTCATGCCGAGCAGCGGGTAGACCGGGCAGAAGCCGGTCAGACCGGTGGCCAGGGGCACCACGCCGATCCAGGCCCAGGTCGGTCCGCCCAGAAGGGCAGCCCAGGCTACCAGGGCCACGCCGCCGCCAATCCGCAATACTTTGTCGATACCGCCCGCGTTCGCTTTCATGATCGCCTCCTCGGCACATTGGTTCAGGTGGGCGTATTGGAGCATCTGCCGCCAGGGGGCGTCTGTAACCTTGGTTACAGAGCCGGGGGCTCAGCCGCCGGCCAGGCGGCGCAGGCCGGCGGGGTCGAGGATCTCGATCTGCTCCCGCGAGAGGGCGACCAGCCCTTGCTCTGCCAGACCCTTGAGCAGGCGGCTGACGATTTCCCGCACGCTGCCCAGTTCGTCGGCGAGTTGCTGGTGGGTGGTATGGAGGCGCTGACCCTTGCCCAGCAACAGGGCGGCGAGTCGCTGGTCGAGCTTGCGGAAGGCCACTTCCTCGATCAGTTGCATCAGATCGGCAATGCGCTCGGAAAACAACTGGAAGACGAAGTCGCGGAAGGCCTGTTCGCCCAGCAGGGCCTGGAAGTCCTCGTTGGGCACGACCAGCAGGGTGGTGTCGGTTTCGGTGACGCCGCGGGCGTTGTAAGGCGCCTGGCCAAGCAGGCAGGCCGAGGAAATGATGCAGGTTTCTCCTGGCGTGACGCGGTAAAGAGGCAGTTCCCGCCCGTTCGGGGCCGCCTTGACCACCCGGATGCTGCCCGAAATCACGAAGGGAAAGCCCCGGCATGCCTGGCGTTCGTCGAAGACCGTGGTGCCCGCCGGCAACTCGAGAAATTGGGCGCGGGCCTGCAGGCGCTGGCGCGTGCGGGCGGTCAGGGTGGCGAGGATGGGGTAGAGGGCGATCAGGGTGTCGCCGGCAGGGGCTGTGTTCATCGGAGTTCGACAACGACGGGAGTGTGGTCCGAGGGGCGCTCAAGCTTGCGCGGTTCCTTGTCGGTGTAGCAGGCCGCGCATCTTTCCACCAGAGGAGGTGACAGCAACAGGTGGTCAATGCGCAGGCCGAAGTTGCGACGGAAGGCGCCCATCCGGTAATCCCACCAGGAGAAGCTGCGCTCCTCCTGCTCGAAGAGGCGGAAGGCGTCGCTCATCCCGAGCGCGATCAGGGCCTGGAAGGCTGCCCGTTCGGGCACCGACACGTGGATCTCGTCCTTCCAGTCCGGGTGGGCATCCCGGTCTTCCGGCGCAACGTTGTAGTCGCCGGCCAGCACCAGCTGCGGGGTAGCCTGCAGTTCGGTCTTCAGCCAGGCTGTGAGGGCTTCCAGCCAGGCCATCTTGTAGGCGAATTTGTCGGAGCCCACGGCCTGACCGTTGGGGAAGTAGCCGCACACGATGCGCACCCCGTCGAGGGTGCCGGCGATGATGCGCTTCTGCTCGTCGGCAAAGCCGGGAATGTCACAGGTGACGTCTTCCAGCGGCTTGCGGCTGAGGATGGCGACGCCGTTGTAGGTCTTCTGCCCGTTGAACACGGCCTGGTAGCCGGCGGCTTCGATTTCAGCCAGGGGAAAGGCCTTGTTCTCGCACTTGAGCTCCTGCAGGCACAGGGCATCGGGCAGGTGGGCCGCCAGCCAGTCGAGCACGTGGGGCAGGCGGACCTTGAGGGAGTTGACGTTCCAGGTGGCGATTTTCATGTTTGCCGTAAGTGTCAGAGGTAAAAGAACAACAATTTGCCTTGATGCTGTTGGCTACACGTAAAGCTACACACAACCAACCTGACGCATGCATTGTGCCATTCTTGGTATGTTGTCGTGAGTTTGCAGCACCAATGGCCCACGTAACCTTCCGATAGGCTGGGACCATCGACTTACGTTTCATGAAAGAAAATCTATGGTCTGCTGATGATGCGCAATAGATTGTTCACTCCAAAAATACGTCGGCCAGAGTTCTCGCAACAATATATGCGGCCGGATTCTCCATAACAGCCAGCGCCTTGAAGTGCGCCTTGCCGCACTCGATCTTGGCGCGCTCCTTGTTGCGCAGGTCGTCGGTGAACAGGCTGCTCTTGGTCTCGACCACGAAGTACAGGCGCTTGGTGCCATCCTTGTTGAACAGCACGGCCCAGTCGGGGTTGTAGTTGCCCAGCGGGGTGGGCACCTTGAACCAGCCGGGCAGCTTGGCGTACAGCACTACGTGGTCGTCCTTCTCCAGCGCATCGGCGAAGTCACGCTCGGTGGCCGAGTCGTAGACCACGTGCTCGTAGATCGAACGCTTGGTGTCGCGCAGCATGTTCGTCAGGTAGCCGGTCAGCTCTTCGGTCTCGAACAGCTCCTGGGACCAGGCTGCATCGTCGCCCAGGCGCTGGTAGCGGATGCCGTCCACCAGGGCCATGCGCTTGCAGCGGTTGATGATCTCGGCCGCCTGCTCGATGAACTGCTGAGGGTTGCGCTTGAAGTCGTCCAGCCGCTCGCACTCGGTCAGGATCTTGACCAGTGTGCGCCGCGTCAGCTGGGTGCGGTCCTGCAGGTCGGTCAGCAGGTCGGGCAGTTCGATGTCGGCCTCGTCCAGCGTCACCGTGTAGGCGCCTTCCTTCTCGCGCGCCTCCACGCCGGCCTTGCCGATGCCGATTTCCGCCTTGCGCCACTGCAGCCGGGCGCGGGCGATGTGCAGGTCACGGGTCAGCGCGGCGGTGCAGTCGCGGATGAGCTTGTCGTTGTCGAACTGCACGCGGTACGTGGTCTTGTGCTTGATGCGGTCCCACAGCGCCTTGAAGTCCTCGCTGAGCGTCACCGCCTTGCCGTCGGCGCCCTTGCGCAGCGGTACGGTCTCGCGGTCGTCGCGGTTCTTCACCTCCACGCGGCCGGTCACCTTGCGCAGCAGCTCGGCCACCTGGCCCCGGTACGGCTCGAAGGCTTCGGGCAGGGCCAGCTTGCCGTCCTTCAGGGCGGTCTTCAGCGAGTCCTGCACCTTGCCCTTGGCGTCGATGTGGCCGGCAGCGCGCAGGTGGTCCCACAGGGCCTTGGACTGGTCCACGCCCAGCGGGGCCACCTTGCCGTCGGGCGTGGTGATGGCGATGGTGGCGAACTGGTGTTGCTCGACGATGCCGAACCGGATGCCGGTGTCGGCCTCGATTTCCTTCTGCAGTTGGTCGGCGAACTCCTGGTACGACTCGGTGGCAATCACCGTCAGCCGGTTCACGTCGTGGCCATAGACGCGCTGCCCGTCCTGATTGACGCACAGGCGCAGGCCACGGCCCAGGGTCTGGCGGCGCTCGCGCTCGCTGCCCATCTCGCGCAGGGCGCAGATCTGAAAGACGTTGGGGTTGTCCCAACCTTCCTTCAGCGCCGAGTGGGAGAAGATGAACTTCAGCGGCGTGTCGAAGCTGAGCAACTTCTCCTTCTCCTTCATGATGAGGTTGTAGCCGCGCTCGGCGTCGGCACGGCTGGTCTCGTTCTTCAGGCCACCTTCCTTGTCCAGCTCGGGGTCGGCCCAGCGGCCCTTCTTGTCGATCGAGAAGTAGCCGTCATGCACGGCCGCCGCTTCCTGGGCCAGGTCCACCTCGCCGAACAGGCTCTGGAAGGCCGGCAGCTTCGCGGCCCGCCGGTACTCCTCCTCGAAGATGCGGGCGTAGTCGCCCTTCACCGGGTTGCCGTCCTTGTCGTACTGGCGGTACCGCGCCACCGACTCGATGAAGAACAGCGACAGCACCTTGATGCCCTTGGGCCGCAGCAGCTTCTCCTTCTCCAGGTGCTCCTTGATGGTCCGCCGGATCATCTCGCGCTGTACGGCCAGGGCGTCCACCTCGCCATGGGCTTGGCCCAGGGCCAGGTAGACCTCACCGCCGGGGTAGCGCAGCTCCATGAACTCTTCGCCCTTGGCGGTGTTGATCTCGCCCACGCGGAAGTCGGCATACACCGCGCGCTTGGCCAGTTGCTGCAGGTCGTCGCCGTCGTTGACGGCCAGCACCTGCGGCTTGGCGCCCGTGGCGGTCTGCACGTGCAGCTCGACCTTGGCCGAGATGCCCTTCTTGTTGCTCACCTCCAGCAGGCGCACGTAGGGCTTGTTGAAGGCGTCTTCGATGGTGGCTGCCGCCACCTCGATCTGCTTGACCAGTTTGCGATCGTAGGCGTCCACCGCGTCCAGCCGGTACACCATGTGGTGCTTGTTGGCGTGGGTGGCCGAGTACCGCAGCGTGCACAGCGGGTTCATCGCGTCCAGCGCGGCCTTGCCCGCGCCGCTCAGGCCACCGTCCACGCTCTGGGGCTCATCCACGATGACGATGGGCCGTGTGGCGCGGATGAGGTCGATGGGCTTCTCGCCGCCGGTCTTCTCGCTGTCCTTGTAGAGGTTGTTCACCTCCTTCTTGTTGATGGCACCCACCGTCACCACCATGATCTGGATGGTGGCGCTGGTGGCGAAGTTGCGCACCTGGCCCAGCTTGCTGGAGTCGTACAGGAAGAAGTCCACCGGCACGCCGGCGTACATGCTCTTGAAGTGCTCCTCCGTGATCTGCAGCGACTTGTAGACGCCCTCCTTGATGGCCACCGACGGCACCACGATGACGAACTTGGTGAAGCCGTAGCGCTTGTTCAGCTCGAAAACCGTGCGCAGGTAAACGTAGGTCTTGCCGGTGCCGGTCTCCATCTCGACGGTGAAGTCGCCCGACACCAGCGTGTTCGACGGCGCCAGGCCGTTGCGCAGCTGCACGCTGCGCAGGTTGTCCAGCAGTTGGTCGTCTACCAGGGTCAGCCGGTTGCCCAGGCCCTTGTCGGTGTCGGCCACGCCCAGGGTCAGCTGCTGGTCCGGCAGCTTCATGGTGACGGTGAATTCGGTGCGGCAGATCTCCTGGCCTCGGAACAGGTCGCAGACCGACTCGATGGCCTGGAGCTGGTAGTCCAGGTTGGGCTCGAAGTGAAGCTTCATGGAATCGGCCTCACAGACTGCGCACGTTGGCGATGCCGTTCTGCTCCAGGATCGCGGCCATGTTGGTCTTGGCTACGTCGTCGACGAAGGCGCTGTCACGGAAGACACAAGTGGTGTCACCGGCCGGAGCCAGCTTCTTGTGCCAGGTGGCGATTGCCTGGGCCAAAGGCTCAACCTCTGCTGCATCAATCTGTCGGTCCAGGCATGTCAACAAGATGCCTCCGCCAATGGCATGCACCGTTCTCCCGACCAAGGTTTGAGAATCAATGTTTACGCACAAGTCCAGCCCGAGTTTCAGCAGCAACTCCGATAGGACGTCATCGGCAGTGCGATCTTTCAAAATGTGCTCTTCTTGAGCAAGCAATGTTTGCTCCAAATTACGAGAATCGGGCATCCATGCTTTTATATTGGAGGGTGCCAATCGGTAGACGCGGAATCCAAGATCGATAGGCGCCGCCAAAAGTTCTTGGCTCATTCGAGCTGACTCTCGTCGCAGTCTCTCCTTTGTAAGCTCGGCAATATTTCGCGGCTTTTGTAGTTGATCGCAGTATTCCGCAGCGGCTCGCTGGTTGATGTTTTCTAGAAGCAGGGGCTCGGGTAACTGAACGAGAATAAATCTACGTGATTGACCATCGCCAATACCTTGCTGCATGGTCGCCACTGCTGTTGACCCGGATCCCGCGAAAAAGTCCAGACATATGTCCCCTTCGCGAGTTACCTGCTGAACAATTCGTTGGAGTAATTCTGTCGGCTTTGGAAAGGTAAAGACGTCGGCTCCAAAGCATCTTCTAATTTCTTCTGTTCCATGTGCGGTGTAGATTCCGTCAACTATGCTCCTAAACGCGACGAACTCATCCTTCATATCTGCACGGAACTTCTTCTCGCGTGGTCTTCCATCGTCCTTGCGTGGAAAAAGAATGCACCCTGTCCGAATTAATTCACTCATCCGCTCGGGCGAGTAGCGCCAACCCGTTGAAGGATCAGGGGGGAACTTTCGGCCCGTACCGGGTTCTTCGATTACGTAGTGCAGGTTCGGGCGCTGCTCCTTAGTGGCTAGCCCAAGGAGACTCCTACTCATCCAAGGGCCGCGAGGGTCGTTGTCAGGATTGGCAAATTTTGTTTCGTCTCGTTCAATTCCTCGCAGAGAAAACTCTGGCGACTTCGCGTAGGCAATGATGTACTCGTGGTCAGTGGAGACGTTCGTAGTGGCGCGTGCATCCGTGAATTGCCGCGCCTTCCAAACAAACTGAGCCACAAAGCACTCCTCGCCAAAAACTTCGTCGAGAATTCGCCGGATATTTGCGGCTTCGCCATCATCACAAGAGACAAATATCGCGCCATCGCTGGTCAAGAGGCTTCGCGATAGGCGAATGCGCGGATACATCATGTTGAGCCAGTCGGTATGAAATCTACCGCTGGCTTCTGTGTTGCTGCTAATCTTGCGGCCGCTATCTGTTTGTCCCGTTATCTCTAGGTAATTTCGCACTCCATCCTGAAAGCTATCAGGGTAGACAAAGTCTTTGCCAGTGTTATAGGGCGGGTCAATGTAGATCAGCTTCACCTTCCCTGCGTAGCTTTTCTGAAGCATCTTCAGCACTTCGAGGTTGTCGCCCTCGATCACCAGGTTCTTCGTGGTGTCCCAGTTCACGCTCTCGCCCGGACATGGGCGCAGCGTGCCCATGCTGGGCGTCAAAGCCAGTTGCCGTGCGGTCCGCTTGCCGTGCCAGTTCAGGCCGTACTTCTCTTCGGCGTCGGTGACCGTCGCGTCGCCCACCAGCGCCTTCAGCACGTCCAGGTTGACGGCCGGGCCGTTCGGCCCCTCGGTCACCAGATCGGGGAACAGTGCCCTGAGCTGGGCCACGTTGTTGGCCACCAGGTTGGCGGACTGGGCCTCCGGGCTGGTCGCTTCGATCTTCTGCATGTTTTGGTCTTTCATTCGGTCGTCTTTGCTTGTCGGGGTGTGCGCGTCATAGCAGCGCACGGGCCGCGTTCAGGTCAGCCTGCAGGCGCTGCAGCGCCAGATTCAGGTCCACCTGCTTGGCGATCTGTCGTTCCTTGGCGGCCTGGTTGCGCAGGCGCGCCGCTTCTTGTTCCAGCCGCTGACACAACCTCAGGGCTTCGCGCTGTGCGGCAGTAGCGCTAGGGCCACTGGGTAGTCGGAAGTTCCCAGTGATTCGAGCGGCCTCCGCAGCGGTCAGGCAGTCCATCCAGCCCTGGTACAGGGCCATCAGGTCTTGATGGGGCTGACGGTCCAATGCCAGGGCTTCGAGCAGCGCGCCGGCCGGTGGAGCAGCTGTCCCGGTGGCATCCACCAGCTCGCTGCGGACGAGTTCACCGTCGACCACCACCTTGCCTGCTTCGTTCTGCGCCGCTCGCTTGTGGATCAAGCTGATGGCCAATGCTGCCGCCGCTGGCGGCACACGGTCGTCTGGCGGGGTGGCATTGCGAGCCGCCAGAGACTGAATCAGCACCACGGGGTAGGGCACGGCCCGGTGCACCAGCTCGGCCAGCCGCAGCAGCTGCGACGCCTTGCCATGCGTGGCGCGTACCTGCACGGCCAACACCGCGACTTCCAGGTACTCGCGCCCGTCCGCACGGTGCTCCGGTATCGCCACGGTGCCCGGCTTTAGCGCGGCGATCCACTGCAGCTCCTCGATGCCGTCGGTCAGCAGGCGGCGGTCGGCTGCCGTGGGCGCACCGTGCTCGGCCAGCATCTTCTTGGGGACGCGCTGGTCCACCCTGCAGGACACGGGCAGGCGCAGCGCATCGACCAGCTCGGCAGTACCCAGCACGTTCAGCCCCCGACGCGTGCACGCGCACGTTGCTCGACGCGGGCCCTGAGGAGCGCTTGTATCTGCGCGTACAGGCGCGATTGGACATTTGCCCGGTCGGCGATGGTCACGCAGAGGGCGTAGGGTTCCAGGCCTTCATCGACATCTGACCACGTGGCGTCCTGGCGGGTGACCACCACGTAAAGCTGGCCTCGCGGGCGCTGCCGAAACGTCCACCGCGCAACCTGCAAGGTGCCAGCCTGGCGCACTTTCCCGGGTAGCGAGCGGTTGGTCCCGTGCTCGGGCATCCCTTCGTCCCGGTTGTGTTGGAAGGCCGCCGACAACTCATCGAGGTCGTTGGCCAGCACCAAGCTGAACTTCAGCTTGGTCATGCGGTAGTCCAGTCGGGTCGTCCGTACCACCGGGCTGTAGGCCAGGGCAATCGTGACCTCGCGCGTGCGTCGTCCACCATCCCAGAACTCGTCTGGGATGGGGACCGAGTAGAACTGGCAGCGGTCGTTGCCGATCTGCTCTTCGCAGATCAGCGTGACGACGTTGTCCAGCGACTGCTCCAACGCGGCGTCGTTGATGCATCCGTAGCCCACAAGTCGCGTGAGCTTCTCCCGACCCTCGGCGTTGTCGTTCGGGTTGAGCAGGGAAACCGAGGGAGATGGCCATCCAGCATGCGCGCCCAAGAGTGCCCGCAGAAGGTTGTGGCTAGCGTTGGGCACGCGGCGCAGTAACTTGGCAGCCCGGTGGGCAACGGCCGGTGCGGCGAAGCTTGTGCCGATCTCTTCCCTGAAGGCCGCACCGCCCGCAAAGCCGCCATTGGTGGTGGCGACGCCGAGGCCTCGGTGGGTCGTGCGGCCGGTCAGCTGAACAACGGCCAGGTTCCCCGCATGCTCGACGAAGTCAGGTTTGATGGCGCCGTTGATGGACGGACCCGAACGAGTCAGAGGGAAGGGGTGTCCCGCGCGGGCGATGGGCCTGTCGTCGATGAGGTGGGGGCGTACCTGCTGGCCTCGCGTCGCCTCGTGCCGGGCGATGCCGCCCACCGTGACGGCGTTGAGCGCCGTCGCAGGGTCCAGCAGCCGCGCGTGATCTTCCAGCAGGTACCCCGGGAATGCAGCGATTGGGTCATGCGGCAGGGCCTCCAACGTGAGATTGCCGGTCGAGACGACGAACAGGACCCCCAGCTCGCGGGTGAGCCGATCCAGCGTGTAGGCCAGGCCACGGACATGCCCGTGGTCGTAGACCTTGTTCAGGTCACCGTAGCTGAGGTTGAAGACCTTGCAGCCGAACTCGACGTGCAGGTCTCGCACGGCGCGCTCGACGGCGTTCTCCACGAACTCGGTCTGGTCGTCGCCATCGTGGTTGAACACGCGGCCGGACACAACGAACAGGCTGGGGATGAAGCCGCCGCCTTCGATGGCGGCCTCGATGTCACCGTAGAGCGCGAGGCCCGCCACTGAGGTGCCATGCCACGGGTCAGCGTCGTCCGGGCTGCGGTGCGGCAGGACATAGCCTTGGGCGTGTCCGACGGCGGGGGCAAGCAGCGGTTGTCCGGTCACCAGCCCAGAGTCCAGCACGGCGATCCGTGGAGCATCCGCCCCCGGCTGGGCCGGTTGAGGGAAGCGGTTTACGTCTGCCGTGACCGTTCCAACGGCCAAGCCCCAGCGGGGCGGCAGGTCGACTGTCCTCGCATCGCGGTAGCGAAGCACCTGTTCCGCTGCCTCGCGGCTGCAGCGCAACCGGACCATGAGCAAGGATGGGGACGTGACCCGGTCCAGAATCTCCGCGCCTTGCTCCCTGGCGAAGGCCGTGAAGGACTCCATCGTGGATTGCCGGCGAGCTGGCAGGTCCTGCGGCCAGAGCTCGACATCCAGGGTGCAGAGGCCTTCTTGCGGCAGGCCTTGTTCAGCCAGTGCCGAGCCTTTCCGGTCCTCTGGCGTCCAGTGCTCAAAGGCGTCAATGACGAACAGCAGTTCCTTGCGGGTCACGCGCCCGTCGCGCGCCAGCGTGGCAAGGCGCTCTTCGACCAGGTTCAGGGCTGCCGCCGTGGCGAACGCCAGGACGACCTCGTGGCCCTCCTGGCTGACAATCTCCAGGCCATCAATCAGGTTGAAGTCGGGAAGCTGACGCTCGCCTTCGCGCAGGCGGATCTTCAGCAGCTTGCGGTCGTCAAAGCCGCCGAGGTCCTCATTCGCTGCCACCTCGCGCACGGCGCGAAAGCTCCGGAGCAGCGCGTTGCCGTGGCCTCGGGGATCCGCGGGGGCCGGCGCGCCGAACCCGCGCTGACGATGCCTGTCGGTGACAGGGGACTCTTTTTCTAGTCGCAGGTGCTCATACGCCATCCAGTTGCCTCCCTAGGCCGCTCAGTGGGGTTGTCGGTATTCCTTCGCCAGCGCAGCCTCTAGGTGGGCCTTGGCGAGGAACTCACGGTTGGACAGGACCATGTCCTTGACGGTGCGGCGAAGCACGCGCTCGATGTCGGCATGGGACAGGCCCTTGAAGAGCGCGGCGATCTTCGAGTCGTCGGTCTCGAAGTTCCGGCGCACACCGGACAGCTTCAGGGCCAGCAGGCGCTTGGTCTGTTCCAGGTTCGGAGGCTCGAAACGGATGACCTCGTCGAACCGACGCCACACCGCCTTGTCCAGCAGGGTCTCGTAGTTGGTCGTCGCAATCAGGATGCTCGGGCCCCGGTACCCATCCATCATCTGCAGCACCGCGTTGACGGAGCGCTTCAGCTCGCCGTGGTCGTCGCTGGCGCCGCGATCCTTGCTCAGGGCGTCGAACTCGTCGAACAGGGCGACCACGGGTCGTGCCGACACGTAGTCGAAGACCTTGCGCAGGTTGGCCGAGGTTTCGCCCAGCAGGGACGAGATGACCGAGTCCAGGCGAACGACCACCAGCGGCAGTTCGAGCGCGCTGGCAATGACCTCAGCCGCCAGCGTCTTGCCGCAGCCGGGCGGGCCACAGAACAGCAGCCGCTGGGCGGGTTGCAGCCCGTGCGCCAACAGCACGTCGCAGCGCCGGTGCTCCATCAAGACCTCGTCCAGCGCGGACTGGGCCCCATCGCCCAGCACGATGTCGGTCTCATCCCGAACGGCTGGCCGCTCTTCCACCAGGGCCAGGCCGCTGTCCTTGTTGATGGGCAGATCCTTGGCCGGCAGCAGGCGCAGGTGGCCCCGGCCAGAGTTCGACCGTTCTCCGTAAAGGAGCCGCTCTAGGTCATTGGCCAGGAGGTGGTGCTTCTTCTCGCGCTCTTCGCGGATGACGGCCTCGGACGCCGCTTTGAAGCTGTCCGAGTCTCCTTCGATGCCGGCCTTGATCAACTGCCTGAGCAACTTTGCGTTGGACATACTTCACCTGTCCTTGTCTGAATGTTCGTTCTTCGGTCCCCTGGCGCCGTCCGGCGGCAGGACCACCAGGAATGCCAGCACCTCGAAGTCGCCCGTGCCGGCGAACTCGCCTTTCATCGCATGTGTGCCACCCGGCGAGAACAGGCTGGCGACCGCACGCTCTTCGTTCTTGCCGACCACCGAGGCCACGGCCGAGGCCAGCAGCTTCTGGGCGTGACGCATGTCTTCGCCGTTGTGAGTCTGCTTGTCGTGCCGGTGGCTCGCGCCGAGGTCGGGCAGCTCACGGCCCAGCGCCAGGCGCTTCAGGCGGTCCAGAATGCGCTTGGCCTGGGGGTAGGCCAGTACTGTGGTGCCGTCGTCGCCCACGTGCGCCAAGTAGATCGGTGCCAGCGGGTAGTCGCCCGCACCGGATCCGGCCCGCGCCTTGGCTGCCCCAGGGCCCTCGGCACGCAGGCAGAAGATGATGCCAGGCTCGATGTCGGCGTCGATGCTGGTGGTGACCGCGTGCGCCCCCAGTGGCAGCCCCTCCAGCACGTTCGGGTGGTCCCGAAGGAACTGGGCCAGGTCGATACGGAAGTCGGTCAGCGTCAGGTCGGTGATGGACACGCCGCTGCTGAGGTCTTCCATGTCGATGACCGAGTCCTGCAGCTTCAGGAGCTGCTTGCGCCGGTACTCCAGGTCGTTCATCGGGTCGCCGGACTGCTGCTCGATGAGGTTCTCCTCACCGGTGGCCGACACGTCCAGCAGCACCATGCGTCCGCTCACGCGCTGCTCCAGGTTGATGTACTCGTCGAGCGCGATGTTCGGCCAGAAGTTGACGAGCTGGATGCTGCGGTTGGGCGAGCCGATGCGGTCGATTCGGCCGAAGCGCTGGATGATGCGAACCGGGTTCCAGTGGATGTCGTAGTTGATGAGCCAGTCGCAGTCCTGCAGGTTCTGGCCCTCGGAGATGCAGTCGGTCGCAATCAGCAGGTCGATCTCACCTTCGCCGGCCATTTCAGCCGGGCGCTCCTTGGCGCGCGGCGCGAATGCCGACAGCACGCTGCCCATGTTCTTGCGCAGGCCTGGCAGCGTGGTCTGGATGCCGGCGCTGCCCGTGACCAGGGCGGCATCGATGCCGAGCGCGGCCTTGGCCCAGGGCGCCAGGTTGGCGTAGAGGTACTGAGCCGTGTCCGAGAACGCCGTGAAGACGATGATCTTGCGGTTGCCTTCGTTGATGGGGTTGCGGCACTTCTCCTCGACCATGTCGCGCAACTTGGCCAGCTTGGCGTCGCGTGCGGCGTCAACTTGCTGGGCTGCAGTGAGCAGCGTGTCCAGGCGGTTGCGGTCCTCTACCAGGTCCTGCCGCCACCGGATGAGGTCCACGTCGCCCAGCAGCACCTTGACCTTGCGGCCGACTAGTAGCGCCTCGAAGGCCGGGTCGTCAATGTCCACGTCGGCGATGTCCAGTTCTTCGATGCCGTCGCCGTTGGCGGCGTGGTCGGCATGCCGCTCGATCTGCGCGAGCACCGCCTCCACGTCGCGGAGCTGGCGTTGCACCGTCAGGGCGAACGATGAAACCGCGCTCTCCATGCGCTTGAGCACGTTCACCCGCAGCAGGTGGATGAGGCTTTCCTCGCGGTCGGCCTGGCGGAAGAAGCTCTCGCCGCCTCGGATCTCGGTGCTGTACTTGGCGTCGTAGGCTGCCTGCTTGTGCGGCAGGACGTAGCGCAGCGGCGCGTAGGCCGCTAGGTTCAACCGGCGGATCTCCAGGTTGATGTCCTTGATGGCGCGGAACTCGCCCGCGCGGTCCACGTCGGCTTTGATGTTGATGGGCGGTCGGCGGTCGGGGAAGCGCCCCGTCTCCTGGGTGCCGTAGTACTTCTGGATGTGCCGGCGTGAGCGCGCAATGGTCAGGTGGTCCAGCAGGGTGAAGTAGTCGAAGCCGAGCATCTCGACCAGGCGGCTGGGGGTGCGCTCTTCCTCCTCCAGGCCGAGCCAGCGGTTGAACTGAATCTGCGCCTTGCGCGTGGTCTGCTGGATGCTGTCGATGCCGTGGTCGGCCAGCGCGGTGTCATCACCCTCGGTGGCGAAGGCGATCTGGTTGCGCAGGTCGGTCAGCCGGTTGTTCACCGGGGTGGCCGACAGCATCAGCACGCGGGTCTTCACGCCCTCTTTGATGATCTTGCGCATCAGGCGGTCGTACCGGGTCTCGGTGCCTTGCCGGGGCGACTTCTTGTTGCGGAAGTTGTGACTCTCGTCGATGACGACGAGGTCGTAGTTGCCCCAGTTCACGTGCGACAGGTCGATGTCGCCCGAGGTGCCACCGTCGCGTGACAGGTCGGTGTGGTTCAGCACGTCGTAGTTGAACCGGTCCGCAGCCAGCACGTTGCGCTTGTCGTTGGCCTTGTAGAGCGTCCAGTTGTCGCGCAGGCGCTTGGGCGCCAGCACCAGCACGCGGTCGTTGCGTAGCTCGTGGTACTTGATAACGGCCAGCGCCTCGAAGGTCTTACCGAGGCCCACGCTGTCCGCGATGATGCAACCGCCGAACCGGGCCAGCTTGTCGATGGCGCCCACCACGCCGTCACGCTGGAACTTGAAGAGCTTCTTCCAGACCACAGTGTTGCGGATGCCGGTGGCCGACTTGACGATGCGCTCTTCGTCGAGCGCGTCCTCGCGGTCGCCGAACAGGTGGTTCAGCATCAGCGCGTAGATCGCAAACGGGGCGCGGTGCTCGCCGATGTCTTTGAGCTGGGCTACCAGCGTCTGGCGCGCGGTGTCGTCCTGCCCCGTTGACTGCGGAAGCGTCTTCCACTGCTGGTCGAACCACTGGGCCAGCATGGCGGCCTCTGCAGGGTTCTCGGAGGCCTGCGTCAGGCTCATCGGGTTGCCGGGTGTCAGCCCCAGGCCCTCGGTGCTCAAGGCGACCGAGCCCATCACAACCTGATCGGGCACGCCCTGGGCGTCGCGCAGCACGGCGGTGCCTTGGGGGATCCGGCCCGGCGCCCGGCGCACTTCCACTTTGCCCTGCAGCCACGCGGCGCACTGGTTGGCTAGCCAACGTGTCTGAAGTCGGTTGCGTGTCGTGCGGTCACCTTCACCGCCCTGAAGCTCCAGGTCATGCCCCTCGGCAGGCAGGATGAGCTGGGTGCCGTCGAGGCGAGCCAGGGCTTCCCGCAGCTCGGCGTAGGCATGGAGCGAAAAGGTCGGTGTCATGAACGCCAGGGACTGCCCCGGCTTGAGGTGCGGACACAGGAGGTCAATGGCGCGATTAGTGCCGCGGTTATGAATCAACTTCATCAATAGCGTGTCACGTGCTGTGTCGAACGAAGAGGGTGGAGATTTTCATGGGGTGATTCAGGTCCTCAGCGCTTGCCGGCCGGGTAGCCGGCGTTGTCCAGCAGGCTATGCCACAGGGGTTCGGCGAGGCCGGCTTCCACCTGGCGGCCGACCACCAGGGTCGGCACG
>Ga0209097_10002412_pt1 | contig 15051 bp, 11 predicted proteins | sample AD_UKC052_MetaG_FD_184419 | JGI IMG/M metagenome (GOLD analysis project Ga0209097, IMG submission 184419) | Active sludge microbial communities of municipal wastewater-treating anaerobic digesters from USA - AD_UKC052_MetaG (SPAdes) (version 2) | ecosystem: Engineered > Bioreactor > Anaerobic >... | reverse complement strand
ACAGGTAAGACTGACGGCCCGGGATAATGAAGAAACCCCCGGCAGCAATAGCCGTCAGTATAAAATTGAAGCCAATATAACTATAACCCGTTTCGGTGATTTGCACCCCGATAACTTTGTAAAAAAGCCATGCGGTAAAAAAGCCAAGCAGGGAAAGCGTAAAGGCGATGCGGGAGGAAAAAAGCAAACCCACAGCCATGAGGATGCCTGCCAAAAGGTTGTACTGAAAAAAAATAGCGGCCAGGGAAAGCAGGTAGGTTCGAAAAACTGCCGGTATGGAAAGATTGTTCCACCATTCGTAAAGCCGCAGCAGGGGCTGCCCGCCCATCAGGTAAATATCGTTGAGCAGGTAAATGCCACGCTCGTTCAGTCCGATGGTGGTAAACTCCCTGCCGGCCAACATAAGTGTCCACAGGGTAATGATAAAAGGCAGGCTGAGGTGCGGCAAACCATATTTGCCAATAATGCCCTGTAAAGCTACCGCGGTAAACAAGGCAAGGATACCGGCAACCACCACAATAAAAAAAAGCATTCCGCCGGGTTGAAAGTACACGCCAAGTCCCAAACCCGTAAGCAATGCATTAAATCCATAATATCCCTGTTTAACCTGATTCCTGTCGAGCCCCAGCAGCATGGCGGTTACGTTGGCGGTGAGTACGGCTACCAGTCCATACAAGCCCGTATAAAAATCAATAAACGTAACCAGGAACAGGATGATGGCAAACCAACTTTGCGTAGAAAAAAATATCTGCCCGTAACTATTGAGCATACTCTTTACAAACCAGTGGTCCGAAAAGAATTTTGTGTATGATAATGGTATGCTTTTCACCTTAGAAAAAATCCCTTACCTGTTTAAAATTTCTACTCCAGTACGAACGCCTGCAAGTGGGCTGGCACTAGTTCCTGCCGGTTCAGCACTTCCAGGTCTTCTGCCCGGCGAATAATGTGAGCTGTTCCCTTCATGTCAATCATTACCACATTTGGCCGCAGGGTGATGAACTGCATCCATTGGGTATTATTGTAGGCACCGGTTCGCCTGATCACATAATGGTCGCCTTTTTTTAGCAAAGGAAATTGTACTGCCGAGCGTACAACATCTATGTTCATACACAGGGGGCCATACAGGGTGGTATCCTCTGTTTGTTCCGATACCGCCGCAGCCGGCCGTATATCGTGCTCATACCAAAAGGCTGTGAACAGCAAATTGATGCCGGCATCAATAATAGTAGCCCTTCTTCCATTGCTCAGGCGCTTATTGGCCAGCACGGTACCGGCAATATACCCGGCATCATCAATCAATGCACGGCCTGTTTCCAGCATTAAAAGCGGGTAGTTTTCGGGCTTTATTTCAGACTTCATCAGGGCAGATACAATGGCCTCTGCAAAATCGTCAAACGATGGTGCCGTATCGGAACCTGGATAGTACGCGCCGCGCAGGGTATTTTTAGAAGCAAAACCACCTCCAAGGTCAATATACTCTACCGCATTCCTGTATTTCTTTTCAAGGCTTACGGCAAGCGCGGCCAGTTTTCCGGTGGCAATACGATAGGCTTCGGCACTCATCATATAGGTGCCGATATGCGTATGAAGGCCCACCAAATCCAGCTTTTTACCCAGCATAATGCGGTTGATGGCATCCCAGGCTTCGCCGTTTTCATAATTAAAACCAAAGCGGTCCCACATGGGATAAATACCTACATCCATATTTACCCGTATAGCTACCCGCGGGCGCCTTGTTACCTGCCCGCTTAGCTGTATTATTTCATACAACTCATCAAAGTGATCAATATGCAGTACAGAACCATTTTCAATAGCTTTTAGCAAATCCGCTTCACTTTTATCGGGCCCGTTGAATAAAATGAATTCACCCGGCACACCGTTTGCAACGGCCTTGTCGTATTCAAAGCCCGAAACCACTTCGGCCCATGCTCCTTCCTGGTGAAAAACTTTACAAACTGCATTGAGGTAATTGGTTTTATACGACCAGGCAAACTGCACGCGTGGATAGCGGGAAGCAAAAGCCCGGTATGCATCCTTATAGGTTTTGCGGATGGTAGCTTCAGAGATTACATACAGCGGTGAACCGAATTCGGCAATGAGTTGGGCTACCGGAATACCATCAATATGGGTAATGGGATCCAGGTGGGTATGCAGGCCAAACTTGCTGGGCAAGCCAGCATTAATGCGTTGTATGGTCGGCCGTTCAAATGGTAATTTAGTCATGGCTTTGTATAATATGGTTTACAATTCTCCGAGTGTGGAAAGTTTTTCAAATGCATCGAGGTTACAGATCATGTCGTAAGAGTAGCGGATAAACATCTTGCCCACATCATAATGGGTATAGGGCTCCACCTTTTGCCTGAGTGCCAGTTTTACCATGGCTTCGGGCAGGTTTTGGCCCGCTGCTACCGCCAGGTACACCCAAGCCGGCAACCGGGGGTTAATCTCAATCAGGTATAACTCATTTTTGGCTGTGCGGATCAGTTCCAGTTCCATACCGCCCCGCCATTTGGTGGCCGCCATAATTTTATGGGTCAGCTCCATCATGGAGGGATCATCGAGTGTAATACCACCCCATGCCTTCCCCTTATCGGTAATATATTGCTTGCGCATAGGTACGGCGCCAACGGTGTTTCCCTTGCCGTCGCCCAATGCAATTACGTTTACTTCCGTTCCCTTTACAAACTCCTGTATAACAATGGGCAGGCCCCATTTGGCGCTGATCTTGTTGAAAAACAGGAGCGCCTGATCCATATCGTAGGCAATATAGGCATCGTAAAATTTACCCTTTACCACATAAGGAAACTCCGTCTTTTCCCGCAGGTTGTAAATATCGCTGTGGCTTGTAACCGACCAGCTATCGGGCACATGCACGCTATACTTTTTTCCATAGGCAGGCAGGTTGGTTTTGTGCCGCTCTTCAAATTGCTTCAGCGTGGGTAAAAACATGCTGATACCCCACGACTTCAGCAGCGCCTCCGATTTCATAAACGTAAAAAGTTCAGAATCGAAATTTGGAATGAGGACATCAATTTTCTCCCTTTCGTGAATGTAGCGGATTCGTTCAAGCAGCGGCTCCACCCCTTCGCCGGGATAAGGCACTTTGTAGGTTTTGTCTACAAGTTCGTGCATATAGGCCCCCGGCTCCAGGTTGTCGTAGGCAAGGCCAATAATGCGTGGGGCAAGGGATGCAGATTCGCGCAGGCCACGGATCACGGGGATGCCCGGACCCGGACTGTCAATGTTATTGAGGCCCGACACAGCAATGGTAACAGGTAGTCTATCCATTTTCTTCAACAATTTGCATTTGCTTAAGGGTGACAACAAAATCGTAGAAATACCTTTCAAACGTAGAGGCTTCAACATCGAATTTTGTGGTCATATGGCCGGCAATTTCCACATCGGATTTGCCGGATTTAATGAGGTCCATGATCTCCTGCCCCACCGGGTTGAGGGAATAGGAATCGCCTGTGGAGGCATCAAATACAAAACCCGAATCGCTGAGGGCCACACTGCGTTTGATTTTTACCTTCATAATAAGATGTTTATGTTACAAAAGGAAAATGGCAAACCTTTTAAAGCGCATAATCCATTGATAATGATGCGGGTAAAGGTCGGCCATCCCCAAGGGGTGGTAAATGACAAAAGTCACCGCTGTGGGTGACTTTTGAAGTGTCCTGAAAAGCGATTTCCTGATTTTTTACCCTGCCAGCGACACCCCGATCAACTTTCCAATCCCAAACGTAATAGCCGCTGCCATTAACCCAAATAAAACCTGCCTGAAACCCGAAAACCAAATGCTTTTTCCGGTAAATAAAGTAATGGCGGCACCAATTAAAAATAAACCGGCTGCACTTCCTGCTACACTGAATATTATTGCTGTAAAGCCCGAGGTAAACATAAACGGAATTACCGGAATAACAGCCCCAACAGCAAACAATACAAAGGAGTAAACGGCGGCTTCCATAGCTGATCCTTTCAACTCATCCGCATTGATACCTAATTCTTCTTTTACCAGGATTTCATGTGCCTGTTCCTTGTTCTGCATAATGGAAGCCGCCATTTCTGCCGCTTGTGCCTCAGGTATTCCTTTTGCCATATAGATTAGCGCAATTTCCCGTTGTTCCCCCTCCGGATTGGTTTCCAGTTCATCCATTTCGAGCTGCATCTGGTTTTCGGATAACTCCTGCGAACTTTTTACCGAAATCCATTCGCCAAGTGCCATGGATAAAGCGCCGGCCAACAGCCCGGCCACACCGGCAAGCAATACGCCTTCTCCACCTGCGGTAGCGCCCGCTATGCCCATTACAAGGCTGAAATTGGAAACGAGGCCATCATTGCCGCCCAATACGGCTGCACGCAATGCATTGCCGCCTACCGAGCGATGGCGTTTTTCGAATTTTGCCAAAATACTGCCTGAAACATTGGATGCATTTTCAGCAAGCGACCGAAGGATGGTTACATGGGTGGTTTCAGTACCCGTAACCGGTTTGTTGTTTTTTGTTTTACCGGCAATCAGTGCATTGGCAATGCCTTTCTCTGTATCCATCAGCACGCCCAACACATAATCATAACCAAATACTTTGCCAATCACCGTAAGCGCCTTTGCCCTGAATGATGGAAGCGGCATTGCAACCATGCCCTGCTTAGCCAAAAATGCCTTAGCATGTCCCATTTCAATATCACTCATCTGCTTGAAAATATGTGCGACAGTTTCATCTGTTTCATTGTCTTCAAGTATCTGATACAGGTAAGATGCATCCACCTCGGTTTGAAGGTTTTGTTGACTAATTCTATTTGCAGGCATTCCATAATAATTAAAAGGTTACAAAAAGGGTTCCTGCATGGAGGCAGGAACCCTGAAATTACAGGTTCTAAGGGTTGCTAGTCATTGTCTTCTTCGCCTTGTTCGCCTCCGCTGCCCTGAGCTGCGGCAGTGCCAATTTCAGTATGCCTTATTTGGCCACCGAGGTAACCAGTTTGGGCAACTAACCCAAAACTTACCAGAGAAAAGAAAAGGACCACAAAGGATAAGGACTTCGAAAGGGAACTTTTGGAATAGTCAATAAATAATCCGATTAAAGAGATAACACCTAAGGCAATTAAACTGATTAATGCGTATAAAGCAAAATCTTCATGCTGACCGATAATGCGCTCTGCTACACCTGGTATATTCTCCACACCTTCTTCTGCAGCTTCGCCGGTTAGGTAAGTTATGCCTGCACCCGATGCAGATAAAATGAAAAGTAGATAGGCGGCCATTTTTGTATGTGCACTTTTAACCCACATACCATAACCAAGCACAAATAATCCTAATACTGACCCAAATATGGGCAGATGTGAAATAAGCAAATGCAGATGTAACTGATTCATATTATTTATAAATTTTAAAGATTGGCCACTTTAATAAACCGGTCTCCATTGGTCATGGATATACCGCAACGCTTAGCTGCGGCAGTAGGATAGGTATTACCACAGGTCGGGCACAGAAAATACACCGATGCCATATCTTTAAAGTTATTGGCTTCAAGGGCAAGTATGGCCTGCTGATAGAGTTCCCTGTGTTTCTTCTCGGTTTTATACGCGTAGTTCAGGCTTACCATTGCAAGCTGTATGCCGGCGGCATCTGCTTCCTTCAAAAAAGCAGGATACATTTCTTCCACTTCATAAGCTTCACCCTTTACGGCATAGGCAAGATTTTCTTTGGTGCTGTTTACGGTAACCTCCGGCGTAACCGGCTCAACGGTAACCCCCAATTCCTCCAGCACAACTTTGTGGTTTTGCGCATGAATATTCTCCGACATAGAAGCTGCTTTAAAAAGCATGGCTATTTGCGGGTATCCTTCATCAGATGCCTTCTTTGCAAATGCTGCATAACGAGCGGTGGCATTTGTTTCACCTTTAAAGGCAGCCTGCATATTGGCGATGGTTTTGGTTTTCGCCTCCTCCGTGCTCATTACCGGGGTATTGTCAACCTCCTTTACTTCACTTTTCTCTTTCGGTTCCTTCAGGTCGCCATCACCCTTACCGGCATTATTGCACGCAGCAAAAAGCAGGCCCGAACCCAATAACATTAAGAAAAACATTTTTCGGTATAACATAAAATTAAATTTAATTACGAATAAAAATTAACATAAAACGTCAAATGTGAAACGGCGAAAGGATTCATTATCCATATAATCAGTCATCATCCTTTTCTTCTTTTTCATCCTTTTCATTCTCTTCCTTTTGTTCTTCTGTTTTTGCAGCAGTTGAATCCTTCTTATCTGTTTTCAGAAGCGTAGCAGTGTCCGATGGTTGCTGCATGGCCGCTTCCTGTGTGGTGGTTTCTGTTTTTGCAACCTGTTCAGTGTTGCATGCTGCAAACAGTAATGCCATAGCTGCCACCATACATCCTCTTGAAAAAGGTTTACTTTCCATTTTTTTTTGTTTTATTGAATGATGAATAACTTATAGCACAAAGATGCCCCGGTTGTTCCCCGGGGCATCTTTGTGATTCATTAAGATTAGCTAAAGATTTCTATGCAAACGATAATGAAAAAATGGTACTGCCGGGTTGGCTTTGTGCAGAAATATTCATATGCTGCAGTTCAGTCAGCCTTTTTACAATAGCAAGCCCAAGCCCGCTGCCAGGCGTAGCCGAACTGCGTGATTGATCGGTACGGTAAAAACGATTGAATATTAAAGGGAGTTGATCGGCCGGAATACCCGGGCCATCATTTTCAATCTTCATAGTATTTGAATTGGCATTCCAGGAAAAAATAATTTGGCCCATTACATCCCCATACTTAACTGCGTTTCCAGCCAGGTTGTCTAAAATGATGTCCAAACAAAATTCATCTGCCTTCACCGCTGCATCGCCGGGTATATTATTGATAACAACCATTTTCTTTTCAGCCATTTGCTTTGAATGCTTACCTATCGCTCTTTCAACAGCATCATTCAGCACACAGGCATGCTGCCCCAATTTTACTGATGATTCAAGCCGCGCAAGCTGAAGCAACTGATCCAGCAGATCATTTAGTCTGTCTGTTTGACCAATTACATCCTTTAATTTTTCCTCATATTGTTCAGGTGATCGTTTTTTTCGCAGTAATACTTCCAGCATACCCCTTATGGCTGAAAGCGGCGTCCTGATTTCATGCGATGCATCGGAGGTAAACTGTTTCTGCTGTTGTATGGTTTTTTCTATCCGGCTAAGCAATTCGTTTATAGCGCTTGTTAGCTGGTATATTTCATCCTTATGTTCAGGCAAAGGAATCCTTGTTTGAATATTGGCATCGTTTATACCCGATGCTGATTTTATTAACTGGTGAACAGGTGCAATAGCGCGCGATGCAGCCAGGTAAATAACGATATAGAGAACGATTAACAAAAGCGGGAATGCAATACAAAGCGTAACCAGCAGGTTGTTCAGCACATGATAAGACTCCTTTTGCGAAACCCCGATGGTCATTTGGCCAATTACCTTTCCTGCTTCGTTAATAATGGGAAATTGCCCAAGCCTCAAACGTTGATTACTGATCTGAATGTTAAAAAAGTTTTCTTCTGATAAATCCGGATCAAATAAAAAATTATTGGATCGCAGGTTAACGGATTTAAAAAGCACGCTATCCCTGTTGTCGACAATCTGTATAAAAGTAGGATTTACTTCTACGTTTTTATGCTCAGCCTCTTCCCATTCCGGCATATTATGCACCACTATTTTATCCCCCTCCCAGGATATTGCGTTTAACACATCTTCCCGTTCCAGGTAAATATCATTATCGAGGTGCCGGTAAGAGCTAAGATTGACTACTCCATAAATAACGGCAAAAACCAAGGCGGTGGTAATAGCCACTGCCGTGGTATTAAAAAGTGCGATCCTTTTTTTTAAGCTCAGCATCATAAATCATCATTTACCCGGTAACCCACCCCCCGGATGGTTTGAATAAATGATTCGCTGCCGGGTTGATCCAGTTTTTTTCTGAGTGCATTGATAAAAACATCAATTACAGAGGTATCCTTATCAAAATGTATGTCCCAGATTTTCTCAATAATCCGGGTACGCCTGCATACCTTCCCTTTATTTCGCAACAGGTATTCGAGCAATGCAAACTCTTTTTGGGTAAGTTCAACCTGCTTCCCACTATTAGTTACCTGATGCACTTCGGTATTCAAAACAATACTGCCAGTTCCAAAAATTGTTTGTTCGCCCTGCAAATTGCGCAATAAAACCCTTATGCGTGCAAGCAGTTCTTCAAATGCAAAAGGCTTTTTAAGGAAATCGTTGGCGCCCGATTCCAGCCCAAAAACTACATCATCAACCGTATCTCTTGCAGTTAAAAAAATAATGGGAACTGTTTTGTTCTCTTTTCGGATGGCCCTGCAAACTTCAATACCGCTTAATCCGGGCATCATCCAGTCGAGTAAAATAATATCGTACTCATTCAGGTTCTGCAATACCATATCAAGCCCCTGCCTTCCGTTATAAGCAACGTCTACGGCAAAACCTTCCTCTTCCAGGCCATCTTTCAAAAATCCGGCAATAGCTATTTCATCTTCCGCTAAAAATATCCTCATAACAATAAATTACAGCCTTACCGGCCTCCTCTTACACCCAATCAACTGGCCTAAAATTCAGGCAAGCCCAGTTCTATACCCGCACCATGCTTAAATACCAACTGTCCCCCAAGATACCCGGTTGTTCCAATAGCGCCAATCACCAGCACAAACAAAATAAAACCAACCACGCGTACCCAGGCTTTGTTCAATTTAAAAATATACCTGCCAAGGTACAATAAAGCTGCTAAAATACTCAACCATAATGCAACGGTAGCTGCCTGTTCGTGTAGCTCCATGGCCGCACCTAACGAACCTTCGTCCATTCCGTCGCCGGCAGACTTACCGGCAAAGAAAGAGCCAATGGTACCCAGGGTGCCCAGCACCAATAAGTAAAAAGCAGTTTGGCTGAAAAATTCCTTTTTATAGAAAAAGGATACCAATTCCGATAAAAATCCTACTACAAGGAGGGCTATTGGAAAGTGAACCAACATGGCATGGAGATGTGTTGCTGAAATCATGGCCGAATTTTTCAGCAAAATTGGCACCGATTCAGCGGGATGAGGGTTAGCCCTTGCTTAAGATTGGCTTAAGAATGACGACTATGGCCGTGGCGCGCACCTTAGAGCGAGGCATATTTGGGTTTGGAATTCGGTGCGTGAAGGCACGCGTCAAGGCGGTGGAAATGCAAGGGGCTGCTCCCCTTGCAAGGCCCCGGCGCATCTCCGTTTTGGTTTCGTCGAGGCACACACCTTGGCTTAAGAAAAGATGACGCCTTTAGTGAAGGTATTAATACGTCGTCGTCATATCTTCATCCACGCAAATAATAAAATCCGCCTTACCCAGGTGTTCTTTTTCCAGTTTGCTGATGTCTTTTTGCGAAACCGTGGAAATGGTGGCAATTTTCAGGGCAGGATTTGCGCGTTTGAGGTACCAGTTTATGCCATCAAAATAATCAGAATGGTAGGCACCGTTGTAATGGATGAGCAATTTACCAGGCTGCCAGGCCTGCAGGCTGAAATACGCCATGGTAGCATCCTTGCTTGCCTGTGCTTTGGGCATATTGGAACCACCGTGACCGCCCATCATTTCAATCATTTTTACGTATCCCGGCAAGGTAGAATCGTATGGCATGGGCAGAGGAGCCATCCAGGCCTTTTCGGCAGGGGTTAAAGCCTCAAGCGCTTCAAATCCGCCTTTTGATACCATGGAGGCATACTTGCGCGGAATATTGGAGGCTACAAAAGGAAGTTTGTTTGCTTTGGCAAAATTTACCAGCGGTGCGTAATCGGTTTTATAATTATTCCAAAGCCTTACCGTACTATCCGGCATTTTGGCTTTGGCATCGGCCAGGTAAATGTTCAGGCCTTCCTGATTATCCCGCTCAAACATTTCGGCAGCCATTACCAACTGCCTTTTGGCATGTAACTCTTTGGTAACAACCAATTGCAGCCAATGCGAAATGGGATTGTTGTGGAACTCGCCAAACAGCACTATATCCTGCTTTTCAAGCAGTTTCATCATTTGCTTATGGCTTGCCTTTTTGCCATTGGCATTATACAAAACATACGCAGCCTTTTGCTGTGCTAAAGCACTTAACCCCATAAAACTGATGATTAAACCAAATAGAACCTTTTTCATAAAGGCAATAATAAGAACGTTTACATTAAGTTTTGTTTAAATCCTTCATCAGTTCATTTTTCATTGCCTGTATTCCGGCAGCCAGTTCCTTTGCCGAAGCATGTGAAAGCAGCCCCAATGACAATTCAATCAGATCGAGATGCTCAATCTCCCTGGTCCGGTTGTTATCGTTTCCTGCCCAATCCCACAATTCCTGGTAGGCTTTTGCAACCTTTTTTACATCATTACCCCTTATGCCCAGCAAAAACCTGGTAAGCAGCAGGTTAGGATAAGTTGCCCTGTCCCAGAAATTATCTATCCGCGCCTTTTCCGCTTCATAATTCTCTAAAAACTCTTTGATTTTTGGTTGAACCTCTTTTACAAATGGTGCATACTCATCTTTTTTGGTTCCGGCAGAAGTTAATAAGAAAATGGCCTGCAACTGTACCCAATTGGTAAAGGGGTAAGCCATACTGCTCTTATCAAAAGCTTCGCGGTAGGTTTGTGCTGCAGCCTGCAGTGATTGTAATGCTTTTGCTTTTTCCTTGTTTCCATAAATGGCAATTTGCCGTTTGTGTGCACTTGCAAGCAAACTTAGCCTTTCCGAAGTTTTTCCAAAACGGTTTAGTGCTTTCAGGTCCTCAATCACACTTTCCATTTGAGCGGAGGCCCATTCACTTCCCTTGTTTTCCAACTCCTTATTGATAAACTTTACCCGGGTATTCAGGTATTGCTCCAGCGCTGAAACCGTAAACTCTGCCTTTTCCGAAGCCGCTAAAATCCTGAATTTCTCAATTGCATCCTCATACCTGTTCAGCATAACGAGAAGCCTTGCTTCACGCTCCCTGATTACCGGGTTGGAAATTCCTGCCCTTTCAGTTGCTTCCATGATTTTTTGCAGTAATTTCAGGTCACGCTCATTGTTTCTGTTGCCTGACTCAATCTGGTTGATCAGGTTGATCAGTTTAATCTCAGCCTCTTCAGCCATCACAAAATCCATTTCCTCCCCGGCAGCGGAGGATTTTCCGTTATCCAGTTTAAAAAACGGATCGCCGTAACACTGATAGGCCCCCCAGGTATTGGAACGGTTTCCATGCTCTGTGTACACTTTTTTCCTGGCTTTTTTTACCGCTTCACCAAAACTGCTTCCGCCAAACATCTGATGGTAAAATTCTTCAGCAAATGTCAAAGCTGCCGAATCATCAACCGCCCAGCCTGCAGCCACTACCACTTTTACCCCGTTTTCAATCAGTTGAGTACCAATATTGGCTGCCAGTTTATACCTGTCCTGGGTCAGTTCCTCTGTATTAACATCGGTTTTCCCTAAAAAACAACAGTTTACAAAAACCAGTTCGGGCACCGTTCCCATCTGTGCAATTTCAGCTACAGTTAAAAAAGCGTCCTTTCCTACCACCATACCGGTTGCCGATGGGTCATCAGCATTAAAAACCCCATGACCGGCAAGGTGAATTACCTGGTAATTATTGCACATCATTGCTTTAAAAATTTCGGAAGCGGAACTGTTGAATAATTTCTCCGTTTGATAATTATGAGCGATCAACAGGTCATAAACATGCTTGCCTTCTTCGAGCGCTCCCGGCAACTGTGCATAAAACTGCTGCAAATCGGGGTCGGCTACTACGAGCGCCCTTTTCTCGGGAGCCGCATAAATACGAAGCCTGTAATCCTGGGTAGCCAGTTGCCGAATCATGCCGGCATGCACACACAATGGCATATCATTTCCAGTAGTGTCCTGCATCAGTTCCCAGGGTATGGCCGCTGCGTATTTATCTACAATCCAGTTGATATTTCCCTGCCGTTTTACCTGCTCTTTAAAATCATTGGGTATCAGTAATTCGTACAGTGTTTTACCATTACAGGGCGACCAACGGTTATTGGTTCCCATATCTTCAATCAAATGAAACAAGGTTTCACTTGCAGTTAACAGGGTTCGTTTCTCTTCCCTTGCACCAGTTGTGGAAATGGTCATAACAATTGCCCGCCGTCTTGGTTTTTTTTCGCTCTCCACCGTCTTTTCATCTTCCTTCCTTACGGTGATACGGGTCCACCAGTCAGCGGTCATATCCAGCGGAATCCGCACCTGCTGACCTAATTTCTGCCGGGTGGTTTTTTCGGTAAGAACGATATTCAGCGAGCGGTTTTCATCCCTCTCAAAAGCCCTGATGGAAGTGATGGCACTCAATGCCCTGTCGCCGTACAATTCAATCACTTCCACTTCTTCAATCACCCTTACACCGGGACCATAGGTTGCCCGAATATTCCGGTTGGCATTTTGTATACCAAGCAGTACAGACCGCATAGATGATTCGATGGATAACCCGCCATACGATCCGCCAATCACCAAAGAAGATATGCCAATTTTAGGCCGTTTTTCAAGATAGGACTGGTTTTCTCCTTTTACATTTAAAATAGAAAGGTATTTGGCTATGCCCTTTTCAATGGTTTGCATCAGTGTGTAACCGGTTAATTCTCCTTGTGTACCCAACCCTACAATTAATGCTCCCTGGAAGCCATTATCTGCTCCTTTGTCTGTTAAAATCACTTCATTGTCGCCAATAAGGCCGGGATGAAGCCCAAGCCGGTGACGGCGGGAAATTTCACCGCCCAATTTTTTATCAACCACCCATTCTGCAGAAATGATCCCATCATGGGCAAAATGACCGACCAGCACGGGGTACCGGGCAAAACCGAGGTCGCCATTGGTAACGGCCACGTTCAGCGGCGTTTCAACGGGCTGATACTCATCTGAAGCGGATAAGCCAAGCAGGGTTTTTTCAACGCCTTCTTCGCTGAAATCAAGGTCATCAACCGGGCGGGAAACAAAAAGTTTTTCGATTCCCCGAACCGCGGGCGGGGTTGCGCGGAGTTTCGTTGTTTGTCCCGATTGCAGTGCATCGCTGATTGCAGCAAACAAACTTGTATCATTCGCCAGTTCGCCATGGGTAACGGTGGAGTAATATACCTTTCCTTTCCGGATAAGTTCTGCAGGAATTCCGGTGGCCCAGGTTACGCTTTCATCGCCCTCTGCCGTACTTAAAAAACGGAGCGAACCACTTTTATCCACGAGGTAACCGCAAGGGGTTGATTTACCCTTACGGCCAGCCCCGGCTATATAAACCACATTCTTATAATCAATGTCCTTTCCTTCTTCCAGAATCCTCTTCCGGTATTCGCCAAAATGTTTTAAAACCTTTGATGAAGGAATGGGCCAGGCTGCATCGCCAGAAGCTGCCCGGAGTTTTTCCCACACTTTACTATCAGCAAAATCATTTTCGGCATCAACCGAAAGGGGAAGCAGGCTTAACAAGCCCGGCATGTTGGAAAAAACTTTCAGCAGGTCCTTTTTTGAATTGCGGATATCAATAGTGGCCAGTTTTTTTATGATATCATCAAAACCAAAGAGTACATAAGGTATCCTGAATGACCCACCAAGCGGCGAACCCAGGAAAACAACCCTGAAACCGGGTTTACTATTCAGTTCTTCCCATGTTTTTTTATGGGAAAGCATAAAGTCGCGCACAAGTACCCCGCCCATTGAGTGGCCAATAATCCGGATAGGCTGATTGTACTGCATCAACTCCCTCAGTTTCGTGTCAAAGGCTTCGGTACACGCATCAAGCGGTTTACGCCAGTCAAAGGGAAAGGTAACCACATCATAAGTGACAGAAAGATAATCGGCCAGCCTTTTGTAGGAAGTTTTAATGAGCGAATGCGCCTTGATATGCCGGTTATTATCACTGCTGTATTCAAGCGCGGTAAGTTCGCCCGCCAAAAACCGGAAGTAATTTATCCATACAATATTATCTTTTACCTGAAGATTGCTTCCCATTATACCCGGCAACAGAACAACAATCGGTTTTTTGCCGGTCACCTCATCCAGAAAAACTTTTCCGCCATCAAGGCCAAGTACCGCATTTCGGTCAGCTACGGACCGCATTTCGGGCCGGATAGGTTCAAACATGGGCAGTCTTCCTTCGCCCGAAAAATTGAGGGCGGTGGTAATGGCAAGCCTGCTGCTTTCGTTGGTAAAATAGCCAAAGTGATTGGTTTCAACGGTTTGCTCAAGGTAATAAAACCCTTTTCCCGGCTGCCTTCTTGCCCCCTGATACATACTTACCGTATTCACCACAAGGTCGTTTCCTTCAAGATAGAAAAGCTTGCTGGCAATTACAAGCAAACCTTTCAGTTTTAAACTAACCCGGCTGTTACCTGCAATAACCATGAGCGGGGTGGGTATTAAAATCGTGCTGCCCGGATAATTGAGTGCTTTAATAAAGGTCGATTCCGGATTTTGGGCCTCAATACCCGGTAAGGCATCTGTATTGTCCTTGGTTTCAATCAGGGCAAGAATTAATTCCTTGAAAGCAATGTAAGCAGGATTAGCATTTTGGCCCGAAACCACCCCCACAAGATTCATGGTTATATTAAAAAAATCATGGATTCTTTTGCCGGCAAGAATGGTGCCACGCGCCGGGCAGGCCACCCTGATTTGCTTACGGATGGTAATTTTTTTACCCTGCATGATCTTTTCTATTTCCCGGATCACAGGAATTTCGTAAGCCCGCCCTTCGTTTTGAAAACAATTAATTTCATTGCTGTCAAAGCCCCTTGCATCCGCTGCAAAGCGACATAAAAGGTCGGCTACAAGGCCTCCCCGTGAATGGCTGATGAGGTCAATATTTGCTTCTGCCGGCAGTTTTTCAACCAGTTTTAGTATATTGGTAAGCGGACTTTCGGTAAGCGTGCGGTGCTGCAGCGCAAGTACATGGCCGGGCTTATATACATCCTGAATATGCATCCATAATTTAGACCCTTTCAGTTCGGAGAAAGACCCTTTGGATGAGGATCCTGTACCATGTATAAAAAGCA
>Ga0209097_10002411_pt1 | contig 15056 bp, 9 predicted proteins | sample AD_UKC052_MetaG_FD_184419 | JGI IMG/M metagenome (GOLD analysis project Ga0209097, IMG submission 184419) | Active sludge microbial communities of municipal wastewater-treating anaerobic digesters from USA - AD_UKC052_MetaG (SPAdes) (version 2) | ecosystem: Engineered > Bioreactor > Anaerobic >... | reverse complement strand
TGTGGAGCGGGCCATCCGATTCGGCCTGGCGGTGGGCGCCACCATCGCCCCGAAGAGCATCTTCGCCCGCAAGAACTACTTCTACCCCGACCTCCCCAAGGGCTACCAGATCAGCCAGTACGAGCTGCCCGTGGTGGTTGGCGGCCAGATCCATCTGCTGGTGCCCGACGGCAAGGGCGGCGCCTATGAAAAGGTGGTCAACCTGACCCGCGCCCACCTGGAGGAAGACGCCGGCAAGAGCCTGCACGAAGACTTCCACGGCATGACCGGCATCGACCTCAACCGCGCGGGCACGCCGCTGCTGGAGATCGTCTCCGAGCCCGAGATGCGCTCGTCCGCCGAGGCCGTGGCCTACGCCAAGGCCTTGCACGCTCTGGTGCGCTGGATCGACATCTGCGACGGCAACATGCAGGAAGGCTCCTTCCGCTGCGACGCCAACGTGTCGGTACGCCCCCGCGGCCAGGCCGAGTTCGGCACCCGCCGGGAGATCAAGAACCTCAACAGCTTCCGCTTCCTGCAGCAGGCCATCGACTTTGAGGTGCAGTGGCAGATCGACCTGATCGAGGATGGCGGCAAGGTCCAGCAGGCCACCGTGCTGTTCGACCCGGACAGCGGCGAGACCCGCGCCATGCGCTCCAAGGAAGACGCCCACGACTACCGCTACTTCCCCGACCCCGATCTGCTGCCGCTGGTCATCGACAGCGCCTGGATCGAACGGGTGAAGGGCGAGCTGCCCGAGCTGCCCGCCGCCCTGTCGGGCCGCTTCCAGGGCGAGTACGGCCTCTCCGCCTACGACGCCACCACCCTCACCGCCAGCCGCGAAGTGGCCCAGTTCTACCTGGACACCGTCGCCGCCGTCGGCAGCGCCAACGCCAAGACCTGCGCCAACTGGGTGATGGGTGATCTGGCCGCACGCCTCAACAAGGCCGAGCTCGACATCACCGCCAGCCCGGTGAGCGCCACGCAGCTGGCCGGCCTGGTGGCGCGCATTGCCGACAACACCATCTCCAACGCCATCGCCAAGAAGGTCTTCGAGGCGCTGTGGAACAAGGAGGGCGACTCCGCCGACGCCATCATCGACGCCCAGGGCCTCAAGCAGGTCACCGACACGGGTGCCATCGAGGCGATCATCGACGAGGTGCTGGCCGCCAACCCGAAGTCGGTGGAAGAGTTCCGCGCCGGCAAGGAGAAGGCCTTCAACGCCCTGGTCGGCCAGTGCATGAAGGCGAGCAAGGGCAAGGCCAACCCGGCCCAAGTGAATGAGCTGCTGAAGAAGAAGCTCGGCTGACAGGGCATGAGTAAATCGACTGCACGGTCCGATTTCGCGCCTGGAGGGGTGACTTCCGTCGCCCCTCCGCAGCCATCACGGAAAATACGGCAGTAACGCCTTCGCCGCTTCGATGCGGTGTTCCGCGGCGGCGCCCGGGTCGTTCATCACGGCGAGCAGGAAACTCTTCGGATCAACGAAGCCACCGCCCACGGCCAGACCCGCATGGGGCTCCGCACCCGGTACGGCCGGCGGCTCCATCACCAGCCCGGTCATCGGCCCCGGCGGGGCAGGCACCATCGCCACGCCGGGTTCAAGCACACTCAGGGCACGCAGAAAATCGGCCGCCCCGATGGACTTGAATCCCGCCAGCAGTTCGGCCTGGCGCTCCGGGCTGGGCGCCATGTCGAGCCAGGTCTCGTCGGCGAACATGCCCCCCATGGCCGGATCGATGAAGGCCGTCCACCGCCCTGCGCCGGACTCGCTGGCGGGCGCCAGGGGCACGTCCCGGGCGGCGGCCGATGGTAGCAAACTCAAGTGGGCGGGCTGAACACCCGCCAGGAAACGCGCCCGCAGCCCTGCCAGAAAGGCCTCTGCCCGGGACAATGGCACCGGATCAGCCAGGGAGAACCACACCCGGAAGCCTGCGCTCCCGGCCACCGACACGGCCGGAGGCGGCAGGTCAAGCACGTTCACGACGCCCTCGCACAGGGCCGCCACCGGCGCCCAACCCGCAGCCGGGGCCAGACCGATCACCATGGTCCACACCCGCTCGTCCGCGCTCACCAGATCGAGCGCAAAACCTGCCTCCGGCAAGGCATCGGGCAGATCCTGACCCGGCCGGCCGAAAAGCCGTTGCAGTTCGGCACTCAGGGAATGCATGACCATCCTCCATCAAAGTTCATCGATGCGGCACAAATGTACAAGTCTGCCACCCGCTTGCAAAGCCATGCAGGCAGCCCATCCGGGCGTTCCGGCAGGCGGGATCAGAAGACGCCATCCAGGTACGCCAGCAAGGCCTTGATCCGCGCCGGCTGGTAACGCCGGCTTGGGTATGCCACATACAGCGGGCTGGCATCGTAGGTGGCATCGGGGAAAATATCCACCAGCCGGCCCGCATCCAGATCGCCCTGCACGTCGAGCCGCGACTTGTAGGCGATACCGCGGCCTTCCAGGGCCCAACGGCGAACCATTGCGCCATCATCGGCCGCGCGGTCGCCACTGACCGTGATCTCACGCTGCAGCCCGCGGTGGAACAGACGCCACCGGTTGAACAGCTCGCCATTGCGGTAGAAACAGATGCAGTTGCGCCCCACCAGCGCCTCGAAGGATTCCGGATGACCATGGCCTTGCAGGTAGGCCGGCGAGGCGACGAGCACCCGTCGGTTGTCGCAGAGCTTGCGCCCGACCAGATTGGAATCCTCCGTGAGCCCATAGCGCAGCACCAGATCGATGGGGTTGCGGTACAGATCGATGAGACCGTCGGAGAGGTGCATCACCAGGCGCACCTGGGGATGGCGCTGACGGAAGGGTTCGAGCAGGGTGTCGAGGTGGTCACGACCCAGATCGGAGGGGGCGCCCAGGTGAATGTCGCCGCTGAGCTGCTCACGTCCCCGCCCCAGGGCGGCCAGACCTTCGTCGAGGGCCTGAGCGGCCTGGACGCAGTAGCCGAGAAAATCCTCGCCAGCCTGGGTCAAGCGCAGGGAGCGGGTGGAGCGCTCGAAGAGCTGGCTGTCCACCCGCTGCTCAAGACGTTTGAGGGCCGCGCTGGCTGCCGCAGCGCTGAGGCCGAGGGCACGACCGGCAGCACTGATGCTGCCCAGTTCGGCCACCCGGATGAAGAGCTGCACATCGGGGAGATGGAGCATTTTCAAAAACTGTTTGATAGTTCGTCAAATGATAGGCTAATTCTCAATCAATCTCCGGTTATCTAGACTGGGGCATCTTCACTTTCGACAACCGGTCGCCGCCATGAACGACACCCTCTTCCGCCCCTTCAACCTGGGGGCCATCGTCCTGCCCAACCGCATCGTCATGCCCCCCCTGACCCGTGCCCGCGCCGCCCAGCCGGGCAACGTGCCCACCGCCATGAACGCCGCGTACTACGCCCAGCGCGCCAGCGCCGGGCTGATCATTGCCGAGGCCACCGACATTTCGCCCGACGCCAAGGGCTACTCCCTGACGCCCGGGGTACACAGCCCCGAGCAGATCGCGGGCTGGCGCCAGGTGACGGATGCGGTGCACCAGGCTGGCGGGCGGATCTTTCTGCAGATCTGGCATTGCGGGCGCATGTCCCACCCGGATCTGCGCGGTGGCACGCAGACGGTGGCACCCTCGGCCATCGCCTTTCCGGGGCAAATCTGGCTCGCGGGGCCGGACGGCCGGGGCGGGATGGAGGATTGCCCCATGCCCCGTGCGCTGGCAACGGCGGAAATCGCCCCCATCGTGGCAAATTTTCGGCGGGCGGCGCTCAATGCCATTGATGCCGGTTTCGATGGGGTGGAAATCCATGCGGCCAATAGCTATCTCATTGACCAGTTCCTGCGCACCACGTCCAATCAGCGCACCGACCAGTACGGCGGCAGCCGCGAGAACCGGCTGCGCTTCCTGCTGGAGGTGACCGACGCGGTAAGTGAGGCCATTGGCCCCGCACGAACCGGCGTTCGCCTGTCCCCGCGCAACCAGGCCCGGGGCATGGATTGCCCGGACAGCATCCCCACCGCGCTCGAAGCCGCCGCCCTGCTGCATCGGCGGGGCGTGGCCTACCTGCATTTCAACGAACCCGAAGAGAACCCGCCCAGCGTGGCCGCCGGGCAGTTCCGCCGGCAGCTCCGGGCCGTCTTTCCGGGGCCGGTGATCGTTGCCGGCGCCTACACGGCCGAACGGGCCCGTCAGGCCCTCGCCAGCGGTGAAGTTGATCTGGTGGCCTTTGGACGTGCCTTCATCGCCAACCCGGATCTGCCTGTCCGTCTGCGGGACGGCCTGCCCCTCAATCCGCCGGATGCCACCACCTTCTTTGGCGGAGACGCCCGTGGCTACCTCGATTACCCCTGCCTCGCCCCCAACAGGGAGCAGCTAGCATGAAGGCCGTCGGCTACCAGCAACCCGGCAGCCTTGACCGGGCCGACGCCCTGATGGACATCGAACTTCCCTGCCCCGTGCCCGCCGGCCGCGATCTGCTGGTGGAGGTGCAGGCCATTGCGGTGAATCCGGTGGATACCAAGATCCGCAGGAGCGCAGCACCGGGCGAGGGGAACTACAAGGTGCTGGGCTATGACGCCGTAGGCATCGTCCGGGAGGTGGGGCCGGGGGTCCAGTTTTTCCGCCCGGGTGACGCGGTCTGGTATGCCGGCGCCATCGACCGCAGCGGCAGCAACGCGGAATACCAACTGGTGGACGAACGCATCGTCGGGCGCAGGCCCGCCAGCCTGTCCGCGGCCGAGGCCGCCGCCCTGCCGCTCACCGGCATCACCGCCTGGGAGCTGCTCTTCGACCGCCTGCAGGTGCCCCTGGCCGGTCAGGGCGACGCAGCCAGCCTGCTCATCGTCGGCGCGGCGGGGGGCGTGGGCTCGATCCTGATCCAGCTGGCCCGCCAGCGTACCGACCTGACCGTGATCGCCACCGCATCACGGCCCGAAAGCCGTGACTGGGTCCGGACCCTGGGCGCCCATCACGTCATTGATCACCATCAGGCCTTTGCGCCCCAGCTCGCGGGCCTGAATGCACCACCTGTGGACTATGCGATCAGCCTGACCCACACCGACCAGCACTTCACCCAGTTGATCGATGCCCTCGCCCCCCAGGGCAAGCTGGCCCTGATCGACGACCCGGAGCTGATTGATGTACGCCTTCTCAAACGCAAGAGCCTGAGCCTGCACTGGGAGCTGATGTTCACCCGTTCCCTGTTCCAGACCCGGGACATGGAGGCCCAGCACCACTTGCTCAACGCGCTGGCCGACATGGTGGACCGGGGCGTCATTCGCAGCACCGTACAGGCTCACCTGGGGCCGATCTGCGCCAAAAATCTGAAAAAGGCCCATGCCCTTCTGGAAGGCGGCACGGTTGTGGGCAAGATCGTGCTGGAGGGCTTCAACTAGCCCCCGCCATCAGCCCTCCTGCGCGCCGCGACGGAGCCAGCGCAGGAGGGTGGAGTACAGACGGTCGGGCTCCACGGGTTTGGACAGGAAATCGTCCATGCCGGCGGCCATGCATTGGGCCCGGTCTTCGGCAAAGGCGTTGGCGGTCATCGCCACAATGGGCAGGTGTTGTCCGGCCTTCAGGCAGCGGATTTGACGGGTCGCCTCGAGGCCATCCATCTCGGGCATCTGCATGTCCATGAGAATCAGGTCGAAGGCCGAGCTGCGGACCATATCCACAGCCACCGCACCATTTCCCGCCACCGACACGTCTAGGCCCGCATCCTGCAGAAAGAGCCGCGCCACCTCCTGGTTCACCGGCTCATCCTCCACCAGGAGAACATGGGCCCCGGCATGCTCGCGGCGCAGGATCGCCTCGGCACCACCGGCGCGTCCCGGGGCCGACGGAAGCGGAACAGCGCTCTCGCCAAGACCCAGCCAGGCCGTGAACCAGAAGGTACTGCCTACCCCCGGGGCGCTGTCTGCGCCGGCCTCACCGCCCATCAGTTCCGCCAGGCGCCGGGTGATGACCAGTCCGAGCCCGGTTCCACCGTACTTGCGGGTGTTGGACGCATCCCCTTGCTCGAAGGCCCGGAACAGCTTGGGCAAGGCTTCCGGGGGAACACCAATGCCGCTGTCGCTGACCTCGGCCCGCAGCAGCAACCGCTCACCCTCCCGGGCCGCGATACGCACGGCCAGGGTGACGCCACCGATTTCCGTAAACTTGACCGCATTGCTGGCAAGGTTGAGCAAGGCCTGGGTCAGGCGCGTGGCGTCGCCACGCAGCAGGTACGGCGGGGGTTCGCATTTCACCACCAGGTGCAGACCCTTGGCACTGGCCTTCTCCTGGATCATGGATGCAACGTTGGCAACGAGGCTTTCGAGGGCAAAGCAGCCCTCCTCCAGGAGGAATTTCTCGGCCTCGATCTTGGACAGATCAAGGATGTCGTTGATCACCGCAAGCAGGTGATGGGCCGCCGTATCGATCTTGCTCAACTGCTCGGCCTGGGCAGGGCTGACCCCTTCCCGCTGCATGATGCGGGCCATGCCGAGCACGGCGTTGAGCGGCGTGCGGATCTCGTGGCTCATGTTGGCCAGGAAGGCGCTCTTGGCCCGGCTGGCGCTCTCGGCCACCTCCTTGGCCAGGGCCAGCTCCCGGGTCCGGGCCTCGACCAGGCTTTCCAGCTGGAGGCGATGGCAGGCCAGCTCCTCCTCGTTGCGCTTCTGCTCGGTGATGTCCTGCTTGATGCCGAGGTAGTGGGAGACGCTGCCATCCGCGCGACGTACGGGAGAAATGATGGCCGCCTCCACGTAGACCTCCCCGGTCTTGCGCCGGTTGATCAGCTCACCCCGCCATACGCTCCCTTGTTCGAGGGTGTCCCACAGATCCCGGAACACGTCGGGCGGCGTCTCGCCGGAGTGCATGATCCGCGGGTTCTCGCCCCTGACTTCGTCCAGCGTGTAGCCGGAGGCCTCTTCGAAGGCTTTGTTGACATAAAGGATGCGCGCATCAAGATCGGTGAGCACGATGCTGCCGGGACTCTGCTCAACCGCCGTAGAGAGCATGCGCAACTGCTCTTCCGCACGCTTCCGTTCGGTGATGTCCGAGAACAGGCAGGCAAACTGCCCGGGACGGGGTGAATAGTAGTGGTTCTCGTAGTATCGCCCGGTAGCGGCCACGTAGCCTTCGAGGCTGGCGTGCTGCCCCGACAGCGCTGCCCCCACATGGGCCTTGAACCAGAAGTCCTCCAGCCCCGGAAAGAGCTCGCGTACGGTGCGGCCGATGACCTGCTCGCGGCTCAGGCCCATGATGCGGCTGTAGGCCGGATTGACGTCGACGAAGGACCAGTCCACCGGCTCGCCCGCATTGTCGAAGATCAGCTCCGCCAGGAAGAAGCCCTCCTGCATCGACTCGAAGAGGTCACGAAAACGTGCATCGGCGGCGAGCTGCTCATCAAGGGCACGCTTCCGTTCGGTGATGTCGGTGGAAATGCCGCAAAGGGCATAGATACAGCCGTCTTCCCGGCGCAGGGGCAGCTTGACCGAAAGATAGCTGCGCGACTCTCCGGAACGGCGATCAACGTTGGTCTCCTCGATCTCGACCCGCTCACCGTTTTCAATGATGCGCCGGTCGTTGGCGCGCAGGGCAAGGGCCGTGTCTTCGTCGAAGTACTCCGCGTCGGTGGTACCAGCAAGCCCGTCCCTGCCGACACCGAAGAGTTCGCACACCGCCCTGTTGGCATAGGTGTAGCGGTATTCGTCATCCTTGATGTAGATGAAGGCCCCGACGTTGTCGAGAATGGTCTCCAGGATGGCATCGCTTTGCCGGCGCAGGGCCTCGGCCTGACGACGGGCGGTAATGTCGAGCACGATGCCGATGTAGCTGCCCACCCGGCCATCCTGTCCGATCACGGGCTGCCCCCGACACATCAGCCATCGCGGCCCGTCGCCCGCCGGTAGCCACACCTGCCACTCGGCTTCGAATCCGACGCCCCTTTCCCGGGCGGCGTTGATCGCCGCCTCGACCCTGTCCCGGTCATCGGGATGAATGGATACCCGCCAGGCCTCGTAGGAAGGAAGGCACGAATGGGCGGGAATGCCGTAGAGATCCCACAGTTCGTCAGACCAGTAGTTGTTGCTGGATTCCAGGAACCACTCCCAGGAGCCGGCCTGGGCGGCGTCCAGCGCCAGGCGCAGGCGCCTTTCACTGGCCCTGAGAAGCTCTTCCGCCAGACTGCGCTCGGTCACGTCGGAAACGGTGGCCAGCACGTGATCCACCCCATCCAGCTCCAGCCCGCCCAGGCTGATTTCGATGGCGATCTCGTCGCCGCCCTTGCAGCGACCGCGCAGACTGCGCCGGGACATCAGGGCATGAGCCTGCTCGGGAGCCGTCCGGTACAGCGCCCGATGATTCCCATGGGCTCCACGCAGGGCATCGGGGACCAGCATGTCCACCGACTGGCCGGCCAGTTCTCCGGGTGCGTAGCCGAACATCCGCTCCAGGGCCGGATTGACCAGCACCATCCGCCCGGCCGGATCAACCACCACCAGGCCTTCCACGCTGGAGTTCCAGACCTGCCGGAAGCGGGCCTCGCTGTCGGCCTGGGCGGCCTCGGCCCGATGCAGGTCGGAAATGTCGGTAAAGGTGAGTACCGCCCCCGCGCTCTCCCCCATCTCGTTGCGATAGGGGTCGATCTGCATGAGGTAGTGGAAGCCCCGTTGGTGGACGTGCTCCACCCGGGACTCGCCACCATCAACCACCGTACCCACCCACTCGCGAAGCCGGGGCAGGTCCAGGTGGCACGGCACACCATAGAGGAACTGGCCAATGTCATTGGGCAGCAGTCCGAAGATCCGGCTGGCCAGGGGATTGAAGCGGGTCACCCGACCATCCCTGTCCACCACCACCAGGCTGGTGCGGATCGAGTTCTGGATGTTGCCCAGGGTCGCGTTGAGCTGAACGTACTCGAGGGATTTGACCCGCAATTCGTCGTTGAGGGTGGTCAGCTCTTCGTTGGAAGCCTGCAGTTCTTCGTTGGAGGACTGCAACTCTTCGCTCGAAGACTGGATCTCCTCGTTGAGGGATTGAAGTTCCTCGTTGGAGACCTCCAGCTCTTCGATCACCGTCTGCAGATGGGCGCGGGTGTCGGCCAACTCCTGACGCAGGCGGGCGATTTCGAGCAGGGCATCGGCGGGTGGCAGCCCCCCGCCCTCCAGCTCGGGCAGAGTGGTCTGAACCGGACTCTCCTCAAAACTGATCAGCATCGCACCGGCAGCATCGTGGGGCGGCGCCAGACGACGCAATACCGGACGCACACGCAGGGTTTCCTCACCGATCCGGACCAGCACTCCGCCGCCGTACAGCACATCGGCCTTGTCCTGGTGCATGCGGTAACAGAGCGTCTTCACCTCCCCCCGCAACTCGGGCAGGCACAGGGAGAACACCGAGAAATCGGCACTCGCAACAGGCAGGGAAAAGTAACGCCGACTCGCTCCGAAGAAATGCAGCGGCGCAAAAGCCCCATCCACCAGCACGCCCGGCGGACCATAGGCGTCGAGCATCAGGCTGCGGCAGTGCTCCACCAGACCGTGGGCTGGATCCGCTTGCGCTGCCCGTGCAGTAGCCGGTCGAGGCAACTGCTCGGTCGGCCCCAATCGTGGGGTGCGGGCCATGCGAGCCCCTGCTGCGGCCCTTCGCCGAAAGAGCTTCACGGCCGGATCAATGGCCTCGAAAAGCCCTCCCGTGGCCCCCACCGATTCCGACTGGCCCAACAGCAGCAGGCCACCGGGGTTGATGGCGAAATGGAAGGTTCGGATCAGTTCGGCCTGCTGGGCCGGTTTGAAGTAGATCAATATGTTGCGGCAGCTGATCAGGTCCATCCGGATAAACGGGGGATGACCGGTGAGATCATGGGCGGAGAACACGCACATCTCGCGCAGGGTCTTGGACACCCGCCACCCGCCTCCCTCGGGACGGAACCAGCGACTGCGGCGCTCGGGATCCAGGCCCGTCAGATCAGCCGCCGAATAAACGCCGGCGCGGGCGAGATCAAGGGCCTCCTGGTCAATATCGGAAGCAAATACCCGCAGATCCTGCTGGGCAAGCCGGTCGCCCAGCATCTCGGCGAGCAGGATGGCGATGGAATAGGCCTCCTCTCCGGTGGCGCAGGCCGGAACCCAGACCCGAAGGGCATCCCCCGGGCGCTTGGCCGTCAGGAGGGCACGCAGGCTGCGCCCCAGCACGTCGAAGACGGCACCATCGCGAAAGAAGGACGATACCGAGATCAGGAAACTGTGCTGAAGAAGGCCAGGCTCCCCGGAATTGGCCTCGGCATAGGTGAGGTAGTCCTCGAGACGGTGGAAACCCAGGCTGTGGCTGCGTCGCACGGCCTGACGCCGCAAGGTGCTTTCCTTGTAGAGGCTCAAATCCATCCCGGTTTCCCGGGAGGTCAGCTCAAGCAGCGCACGAAAGGCGCGGTCCTCTGCTTCGGCACCTTGCCCCATCCGGCTGTCGAGCCGGGCACCGATATCGTTGAGCCATGCGGCAAGGGTCTCAAGGGCGTCCTCGCCTTCCTCGTCCAGATGCAACACCACGCCGCCGGCTGCACGGATAGCCGCCGCGCCCGCGGTCTCCTTGCTGCCGCCCCTCATCGGCAGAACGACGACTGCCGCCTCACCAAGGAGGGCAGCCAAGGATTCGAGGAACGGGTCCAGGGATCCGGCGGCACCGTCACCTGCGCCGGTGGGCAACACCCCCAGGCGCCCCCCGCTAACCGCCAGCACCATCCCCGGGGGGCAGACAGACAGGCCATCGACCGCCGGAATGTCGCCGTCAGCGGCGAGACTCACCGGCAGAAGGCACTCGGCCCTCAATTCGTCGACGGGCAGCGGATCCGCCAGCACGAAGGCCGCATTCCCCTTGGGCTCGACTCTCCGGAGCAGCGCCCGAACCCGCCAGGGCATCTCCGCAAACCCTCCCAGAACCACCAAAGGGGGCCAAGAACCGCCTTCCGGCCCATCGGTGCCGGCCAATCTAAATCCCGTCATAGCGTCTTGCCCGTCACTGATCACAGGAAACTGTTGTGCGATGGTATGCCGAAGCAGCAAGGTTTTCCAAGGCGAAGGGCCAAGCGGGTTTCCTGCGGTATGACGCCCCTTGCGAAACCTGCCCGGACGTTCCATGATGAGGATATAAACTCAATTGGAGACTTCAATCATGTTCCGCACCCTGGCACTGATGCTTGCCCTCGCCTTCGGCTTCACCGCCGGCGCCCAAGCCTGTGGCGACAACGCCAAGCACACCAAACCTGACATGAGCAAACCGGCGGCCCCCAAGACGGGCACCTGACCGGACGAAAGAACAAGGGCGCCCTCGAGCGCCCTTTTGCCGGTGGGCGCACCAAGACACGCAGCGTCCCGGACAGAGGGTCAGTGCCTGGCCTTTCGCTCCCACCGGAGCATTCCTTTTCAACGCATCGGCCATCAAACCCATAAAAGGAGACACCTATGCCCAACAGAACCCTGCGTCAGGTCGTGGAAGGTCAGACACTCATTTCCGCCGTCGCCGACACCTCCGTCCGCGCTGCAGCCATCACCATGGCCAACAGCAAGGTCGGCGCCATCATGGTGGTGGACGGATCGGGGCAGCTCACCGGCCTATTCACCGAGCGCGATGTCCTCAACCGGGTCGTGGCGAAGGGACTGGACCCGGACAAGACCCTCCTGTCTGCCGTCATGACCAGTTCCCTGCAGACCGCCACCCCTGACAAACCGCTGGCCCATGCCCTCCATATGATGTTTGAGGGTGGCTTCCGCCATGTGCCTGTGGTGGAGAACGGACGTCCGATCGGCATGGTGTCGGCCCGCAACGCTCTGGGGCTGGAAATCTGCCAGTTCGAGAAAGAACTGAAGGATCGCGATCACATCGCCGAGATTCTCTGACGGCAGTCCGGGCATCCAACCCTGCAAGGGCCCCTAACGGGGCCCTTGTGCCATGACTTGGCCAGGCACGAAGCGCCAGTCCCCGGCGGAAATCGCCTAAGATGACGCTTTACCCTTACGAAAGCGTCAAGCCCATGTTTTCCGGAATCGTTGCCGCCACCGGCCGCATCCTGAACGTATCTCCCCTCGAAGAAGGCGTGCGCCTGACGGTGGACGTCGGCAGCCTGGATCTGGACGATGTACAGTTGGGCGACAGCATCGCCAACAGCGGCGTGTGTCTCACGGTGATTGCCCGGGACGGAAACACGGTCCAGTTCGACGTATCCCGCGAGACCCTGAATTGCACGGTGGGGCTCGATGCCCCTGGCGAGGTGAACCTCGAGAAAGCCCTCCGCCTGGCCGACCGCCTCGGTGGCCACCTGGTGACGGGCCACGTGGACGGCCTTGGCGAAGTGCTCCGCTTCGTCCCGGTTGGCGAGAGCCACGAACTGGTGATTCGCGCACCCGAAGCCCTCGCCGGCTACATCGCCCGAAAGGGATCAATCACCGTGGATGGCGTCAGCCTGACCGTAAATCAGGTGGATGGGTGTGACTTCTCCATCAACCTGATCCCCCACACTGTCCAGGTGACCACCCTGCGCCGCCTGGCCACCGGCAGCAAGGTGAACCTGGAGATCGACCTGATCGCCCGCTACTGCGAGCGCCTGCTCAGCATGGACCGCAGCGCGAGCTGACCGGAATCAGCCGCGCTTGCGGCGAGCCAGTCCGCCCATCAGGCCCAGGCCCAGCAGCGCCAGGGCCGATGAAGTGGGTTCCGGCACCGTGCTGGCGGGCGGCGTGGCCGCGTCGGGGAAGCGGGCCCGTCCCAGCCCGGAGAAGTCGAAGGCCAGCGCCGAATCGAAGACTTCGTCGCCCCAGTTGACGACGCCAAACTCCAGAACGAAGTTGCCCGCGCCGGTAAAGGTGTAGTCGGAGTGGATCCAGCCCGACGGACCGCAAGTGTTCGCTGCATCCCAACAGAAGCCGCTGGATACCCCCAACGGATCCCACACGGTGCTCGCCACATTGAAGCCGATCGAAGCGCCGTCATTGAGCACGGCATCGAGCTTGTCCGGCAGGCTGTTGTCCTGCTGGCGCTTCAGCACATCCCCCGGCACCACATTTCCCCGCGCCGAGTTGGTGCTGCGGGCGGTGAACAGCCACGCCGCCGTGGTGTTCGTGCCGGCCGTCACCAGTCGTGCCCAAGCGTAATCTTCGTAGCCGCGGCCATCGGTGGAGATGTAGTTGAAGTTCAGGGACAGGGTGTCGTTGGCCTGGGCGCTGAAGACGCTGGAAAGCGCCGTGGAACCATTGTTCGCAGCTTCATTGCCCTTTCCATCGGTCTTGAGCAGCAGCGGCGACACACCCGACACGCCGCCGGCTGTAGACACGTAGCCGAAACGGGCGTTGCCCGCCGGCGAGGTGGTGACAGTGCTGTCACCGGCGATCAGGCCGGTGGCGCCGGTTGCGGCCCAGGTGGTGCCATCGAGGGACAGCGCCGCCGCGTGGGCGACCGGGGCGAGCGCCATGGCGACAAGGCCCCAGGCCAGCTGCGCTGAAGAAGACCGGAATTTCATTGTGTTTCCCCTCTCTTTTTGTCTCGTCCATCAGGACGTTTCGGTGCGGTGCCGCTTGAACGGGGGAACACCCCTGCGGCGCCACGGCTCGCAGACAAGCGCAAACCCCGTGCCACCGCGCCACGCGTCCGCAACCCACTGATATATATGACACTCTATCCAACAAACCGCGCTTGACCGGAATACCGGGGCAAAGAGCCCAGACAAATCGGGGTATTTCCCCCACTTCTGGGGGCTGCACTGTCAGAGGTCATCTGAAGGGCCGCGCGCGTGATCCCGCCAACGCAGCTGGAAAGGCTTCCGGTGGATAAAGTCGCGCTCCGCAGCCCGGGTGTGGGAAAATGGCTCGCCAACGAAACGCAAAACAGGCTGGCAGCCCCCCTCTCATCGGCAGGGCGCCCGGCCACATGCTCATGAATCGCAGAAGATCAATGAAGAACCCATCGTTGCGGCACATCATGCCTGCCGCCCACGAGCACGTGCGCCTGCAAGGGCAGAGCCATTCAAACGTTGCCGGAGAATCCTTGCCATGAGCGCACTCGCCCCCATCCAGGACATCATTGCCGACATCAAGGCCGGCCGGATGGTCATCCTCGTGGACGAGGAAGACCGGGAGAACGAAGGCGACATCGTCATCGCTGCCGAGTTCATCACGCCGGAAACCATCAACTTCATGGCCAAGCATGCCCGCGGCCTGATCTGCCTGACCCTGACCGAAGAGCGCTGCCGCCAGCTCGGCATCAACCACATGGCGCGGGACAACCGCAGCCAGTTCAGCACCGCCTTCACCGTGTCGATCGAAGCGGCCGAGGGCGTCACTACCGGCATTTCCGCCGCCGACCGGGCGCGTACCGTGCAGGCTGCGGTGGCCCGCCATGCCAAGGCCAGCGACATCGTCCAGCCGGGCCACATCTTCCCGATCATGGCCAAGCCGGGCGGCGTGCTCATCCGTGCCGGACACACGGAGGCCGGCTGTGATCTGGCAGGCATCGCCGGGCTGGAACCGGCTTCCGTGATCTGCGAGATCATGAATGATGACGGCACCATGGCCCGCCTGCCCGAACTGATCGAGTTCGCCCGCGAGCACGGCCTCCGGATCGGGGCCATCCGCGACCTCATCGAATACCGCGCGCGCACCGAGAAGCTGGTGGAAAAAGTCAGCGAAAAGAACGTGGACACCCCCTACGGCCCATTCCGCCTGTCGGCCTTCGAGGACAAGACCTCCGGCGAAGTGCATCTGGCCATGGCCTATGGCGACATCCGCCCGGAAGTGGATACCCTTGTACGAGTCCATGAACCGGTATCGGTGCTGGACTTCCTCGATCCCGCCAGCGGTCGTCACAGCTTTCCCGTCGATACCGCCCTGAAACGCATCGCCGAACACGGGCATGGCGTCATGGTGCTGCTCTATCGCCCCCAGACCGGCCAGGACCTCCTGGCCCAGCTATCGGTGGACACCGAAACAAACCGCCCGGCCCAGAAATGGGATCCGCGCCTGTTCGGCATCGGCGCCCAGATCCTCGCCGGCCTCAACGTGGGCCGGATGAAGATCCTCGCCAGCCCGCGCAAGATCCCCAGCATGGCCGGCTTCGGCCT
>Ga0209097_10002404_pt1 | contig 15112 bp, 11 predicted proteins | sample AD_UKC052_MetaG_FD_184419 | JGI IMG/M metagenome (GOLD analysis project Ga0209097, IMG submission 184419) | Active sludge microbial communities of municipal wastewater-treating anaerobic digesters from USA - AD_UKC052_MetaG (SPAdes) (version 2) | ecosystem: Engineered > Bioreactor > Anaerobic >... | reverse complement strand
CTTTACTTGCAATCCTACAAAGATATTGCCCCGCTGGCGCAGGGGGTGTACTTTAACCCCGCTGGCGCCAGGCTGTCCAACCTTTTTTTCGCCGGTGTATCTCTTGAAACTAAAAATCATGGATGTAAAAATGAAGCGTGTTTTAGTTATCCTTATTATTTTTATTGTTTCCTGTAAGCATCAGGGCAATGAAAACAAACCGAACAATTCTAAACAGAAGGAAATTATTACGGAAGAAAAGCACGAAACCAAAATAGAGATATCGACAATGGATACGATTAAAATTGTTGAGCAATTACAAGGAAAATGGAAAGAGGCTGAATATCCATACCGTACAGTAGCATTCGTGAAATCAAATGTTAAATTTGTAGAAGAAGGGACGGAAAGAAAACCCATATTTGAAAAATTTGAGATTTCAGCAAACTGTCGATTCGATAATAATAATATAAGAGATTTAAAAACAAGTGATATCATTTTATCATTGCCAGAAACCAAAAGATGTGAAAAACTGAAGATTTCTAATGATACACTCACTTTTAGTGGATTTAAACCCTACACCGGAAAGGATTACAACATTGTATATTTAAAGATAAAATAGTAAACAGGGAATGGCCGGGTCGTTTTTAGCCCCGCTGGCGTATAGGCTGGCCAACCCTTAACCCGAGCCGCGCCGGCGCGTCGTACGCTGTCTCTTGATATCCGATCAGGTCCTCTTGATATCAAATCAAAGTTTCAGTACCACCTTTTAGGTCGTTTTGAGAAGTGTTTAGGTTGTTTGTATAAACGTTCCGGTCTTTTTGAGATGTGTTTAGGTTGGTGAACCCAAACGAATAGGTCATCGATTGAAAGTTTTAGGTCCGAGGCCCAAACGTTTCGGTTGCCGACCTAAAAATTTGGGTCGGCAACCGAAACACTTCTCAAAACAACCTAAACACATCTTTATTGGACCGGAACGGATTATTGCAGTAGAGGATAACTTCTCCAATGAACCCAAATGGATGTCCATGGAACGGGAACACATCTCAACAAGACCTAAACACATCTCGATAGAACCGGAACGTTTAGGGCTGGAACCCAAACACTTCTCAAAAAGACCTCGCTGGCGTATAGGCTGTCCAACCTGCTCAGGGCCTCATTCGCCAGTAAGACCTGAAAAGCCTGCCTTGCGTACATTCAAATAAACTGCTAATGGAATTCGATTTAAACAACAAAGTAGTACAACTCTGTGCAAAAGGCATGGAACTGGAAGGGCTCGCACAACCGGAAGAAGCCGCAAAAGTTTTTGACGAAGCCTGGCGCCTTGCAACCACCGATCTGGAGAAGTTTACTGCTGCTCATTACGTGGCCCGGCATCAAAATAACATTTCCGACAAGTTAACGTGGGACGAGACGGCTTTACGACACGCGTTAAACATGATCGATCCTGACATGAAAGCGGCCTTACCTTCTCTATATTTGAACGTTGGAAAAGGCTACGAAGATTTGAACGACTGGCACAATGCGCACCGAAACTATCAGGCAGCCTTATCTTGCTCCGGTTTCCTGCCCGACGATGGATATGGAAATATGATCAAGGCAGGTATCCGTAATGGACTCGATAGAATTATATCGCCGGCGTTGGAAAAGTAAAGTTGTCAACTGTTCGCACCTCGTAAATAACACCGAACACCGAATATCGAACTCCGAACTCCGAACCGAACGTCGCCCTTGGCGGAATCGCCCACAACGGCTGAAAACTTATTACATTCAACCATTTACACTTTATTCGGAGTTCGATATTCGGTGTTCGATATCAGGGTTGTACGAAGGATTTGTTTGGCTACGCCCCTCGTAGAGGGATGGGAACGCGGATTGAGCGGATTTTTGCGGATTAGAACGGATTTTTAGTGGCCTTGCGGCCACTTCTTTTTGATTTGTACGGATTAAAACCGCCTCCGGCGGGTGGATACGCATGGCATACGCATGGAATGATGCAATGGATCGAAGTTGAGTTTTGCTTGCTTTTAAAGGATCGATTGGATCTACGTCCCGCCGAAGGCGGGCCAAATCCCCTTTAAAATCAAGAAGAAGTGGCCGCAAGGCCACCAAAAAATCCGTTTTAATCCGCAAAAATCCGCTCAATCCGCGTTCCCATCCCTCTACGAGGGGCGTAGCCGAACAAATCCTTCGTACAACCCTGGTTCGATATTCGATATTTTTTAACACCGAACACCGAATATCAAACACCAAACCGAATGTCGGAGTAAACATTCCGTACACCCCTAGCGGGGACGCCAAGAACGGCCCCGGCCTCGTGGTGTATTGCCTTACTTTCCAACCATCAGCCGCTCCATGTGTACGTTGCCCCCGATTTCCAGCCGAACGGTATAAATACCTGCCGGATGGCCGGACAAATTCAAGGGGAAAGGCTGCCCATGGTCCAATGCCAGTTTCTGATACAAGACAAGCTGCCCCAAGCCGTCGAATACTTCAAGAAAACCGTCGCCTTCCGGCGCTTCCGGAATCACAAGGGAAGTAATGCCCTGGGGAGCAGGATTGGGGAAAAGCCGTAATCCGGATCGCTCATCCGCCTCGTTTTCCACACTGACGATGGGCGAATACACAAAACGACCATCGAGGTCCGTTTGCTTCAGGCGGTAATGGCTGGTGCCTGTAACAGGTTTTTCATCCCAAAAAGAGTAGTTGTTTATCTCGTCGGTCGTACCCATACCAGGCACGAAGCCGAGGTTGTTCCAGCTGCGGCCGTCAGCGCTACGCTCCACCTCGAAGCCCTTGTTATTTTGTTCGGTGGCGGTATTCCATTCGAGCAGGATTTTGCCGGAGTGTGGGGTGGCAGAAAAACGAACCAGTACAACCGGCATGGCAGTCGCCCTTCGAATATTGGCCCCGATTTGCATGAGGACTGGAAAAGAAGGTTCCGCACCCGATGTGTTCCAGCTCATATTCACAGTGCCGCTACTATTGGAGGCCCTGCTGGTGGAAATGCGGTGTGCCTGGGTAGACGAGGCAGTCGTTTGGGTAGCCTCCTGGGTTTGTCCACTTCCCGCCGTTAAGGTCGGTGGTGTCGGGTACTGGCCAAAGCCGGCAGCCGCATCCACCGCCATGTCGCCGGGGCTGCCGGAAACAGAAATAGCAAGATTGGATGGTATCGTGGCGATGTCGCTTGCTAAGTTATTCATAGGATTTGCCTGATCTACTCCCCGATAAGAAGCGGCGGTCAATCCACCATATTGAAAAAAGCCCGACCAGGTTGCCACTATGTTGCCGCTAATAGTAGAAGCCACTGTACCCAGCGGAAGGTACCACAGTTCCATGCGGCCACCGCCGTTGGCTACCGGGTTACCCAGCCTGGTCAGATTTTGCCCGTTGTATGTGACGGAGAAAACCGTTTGAGTTTGGCTCGATCTTGTAAAAACTACCAGCAATTTGTTAGTACCTGGAGCCACATTGAACCCGAACATCGTCAGGGTACCAAAATTCGTTGCATTAGCGGCGACTGCCATGGCTACGCCATTTCCATCGGCAATTACCTGTGCGTCCAACTTTTCATGCGCACAAAAAAATAAAATAACAAGCAAAGAGGTGATTGTCGTTTTCATTAAACATTATTATGAAGTGAAAAATCAGGTTTAAAAAAATACTTTCCGGAGCAATTTGCCGCCCAACCGCTAATCCCGCTCCGTTACCATTACCTTTTCAAAATACCGGTCCGCAGTGCCAGTGCAAAATTGCGGCGGAGGACGAAAAACGGGGTTCACTGAGGTTTCAAAAAGGTATACTGAGGTTGCATGTTTGGCCCTTGTTGGCGTCCGCGCCAATATCAAGCAATTTCTGGCGTCTCCCACACACACTCATTCCACCGTTTGTTGTCGGCGGGGACGCCAACAACGGCCAAGGAAACCCAAACATAAAAACAGATGCGCTGGCGCGGCAGATTAACCTATCCCATAATCCAGTGGAACGCCTGCCCCAGCGGGGCAACATCTTTGTAGCAATCGTCAGGGAGCATATGTACCGGCCCAGCGGGCCGGTATCTAAAAACGGGTGAGCAGAAGGCAAAAGCATATTCCATTGATCAAATAGATGCCGGCCCGCCGGGCCGGGAAACGAACTTTACCTGCAATCCTACAAAGATATTGCCCCGCTGGGGCAAGGTGTGTGTGCTAAATGGGCCGTTGCTGGCGTCCCCAATAGGCACATAGAAATATAGTCCCTATAGTACACTCCGCTATGTGCTCTATGTGCCTATGTGGTTGATAAAATGTCGCGCCCGGCAAGTAGAACACCTGGTTTTGAATGCTTCGCAGCCTTTTTAACCCATTATTCGTATATAGAACAAATCACAACGTCCATCAAAATAACGCTTTCCAGTGAGCCGACTTTTCCTCCTTGTATATTGCTGCATGTTTCTGTGTCCGTCATCTGCTGACGCGCAATCGGCATCCTGGAATTACGACAGCAGCCAGGTAAGAAAGTGCATCCGGAAAATTGCCGCCCGAATAGAGAAAGAAGGGGAAATAGATGATTCGGCTGTTGGTTATGAACTCGTACGTACGCCACAGTTCGATCGTTTTGTAAAACTGACCCAAAAAGCCCGCACGAGGGAATTGGTCACACTAACAGCGCACCGAAATCCGGCAGTACGCTGCTATGCCTTCCATGCTTTGGTAAAACGCCGCTACGAAGGAGTACAGGATATATACAGTATACATGCAGATGATACCGAGCCTGTCATTTTTTTTCAAGGTTGCATCGGAAGAAAAGTACCCGTGGTCAATTTTATGTGCTGGCTCATTTATGAGCAAGACTGGGACTCGGAATGCAATAAAATAATATCGGATGCTTTTGAAAAGATGAAAGCCAAAAACGCTTCGGGGCATTGATCAAATACCGCCGGCGCCGCCCCACCCCTTCCACACCCCGAAAACCCCGTCAAATGGACGTATCCGGCGGGGTTCCGGACACATCCTGCGCTCTGAAAAACCTATTGGGCGGGGTAGAAACACCCCACGACCCTTCAATTTGTTTAATCTTTAGAACAATATAAATAAAAATAGTTAAACAAAACATGAACCAACCCGGGAATGTCTTGTTTCAGATACACGTTGTATATTCGACGGTTAACAAATCATTCTTTCATGGAATCGTTTTTTTTAAAACCAGTATTCCTTTTTGCCGGACTTGCGGCCAATGACTATGTTGGTTTCACGTTTTTTATTGGCTACATGGCCATGTTTGCGGCGTCTGTCTTTTTCTTCTTCGAGCGCCAGCAAGTGGAAGGGAAATGGAAGACCTCGTTACTCATCGCCGGTTTAATCACGATGATCGCTTCTGTGCACTATTATTACATGCGCGACGTGTGGCTGACCACAGGTCAGTCGCCCACCCAGTTTCGTTATATCGACTGGATCCTGACGGTGCCGCTTATGTGTGTGGAGTTTTACCTGATCTTAAAAGCATTCGGAGCGAAAATTGAGTTGCTCTGGAAAATGATCGGCTATTCCCTGTTAATGCTGGTAGCGGGCTATCTCGGAGAAACCGCTTTTCGCTCTAACAGTGTGCTGTGGGGGATTATTTCCTCTTTGGGCTACGCCGGTATCGTGTACGAAGTATGGTTTGGTTCTGCGCGCAAACTGGCCGGCAATTCCAACAATCCTAAACTGCAATCCGCCTTCAAGGCATTGTCCTGGTTCGTGCTCGTCGGCTGGGCGATCTATCCGATCGGCTACATGGCTATCGAGACAGACGGCTGGCTGCGCAACGTAATCGACGTACGCAACATGGACCTGATTTACAACATAGGTGATGCCGTGAATAAAATAGGCTTCGGCCTGGTTATTTATAGCCTCGCGATCAGCTCTACTGCCCGCACCAATGCCTGATAAACGGCCATAAAACACGCTGAGGGCTAACAGTAATTGATTTACTGTTAGCCCATTTTTCTTCCCTCCCGGAACTCTTGGGCACACAAGCAATCTTATGTTTGATATTCGCAATTATAGCATTTATGCCCCCGTGGTGACGATTACCCTTGCATTTGGCGCGGCGGGTTGGTATTCCATCGATTTCCTGCAAAAGATTCAGTACCCTCTGCTTGTTGTCCTGGTATTGCTTGTCGGACTCCCCCACGGAGCCACCGATTTTCTGTTGTTCCGTCGGCTGCATGGTCCGGCACTACGCAATAGCCAGGTGTTCCGTTTTTTCCTGTTCTATGTGTTGTCTGTGTTGGGGTATCTGTTGGGCTGGATGTTCATCCCTGCAACCGCACTGCTTGTTTTCCTGGCGATATCGGTGTATCACTTTGGCCAGTCCAACTGGCAGTATGCGCAACTCCCCCGCCGGGTAGCCTTCATATCCAATCTGGCCTGGGGATGTTTCGTGCTGGGCGGCGCTTTGCTGTGGCATTGGAACGAGAGCAGCGTTGTCATTTCCCAGTTGGTTGGAAAAATACCGGGCTGGTCTGAACCTGCCATGGCTACCTGGCAGTGGATGATACTTTTGTTGAATATATTTTTGCTGATTGGCCTCCGGCTATCAGGTCTGATCAACGGGAATCAATTCTGGAGGGAACTGGGCAATTTTTCGGTACTGTCATTTATGCTGTTCCACACCCCCATGCTGGTGGGGTTTACCCTCTATTTTACGCTGTGGCATTCACTGGGGTCATTACTCGATCAAGTCACCTTCTTTCGCCTTCAATGGCCTTCTTTTTCCCTCTTGCAGTACTATCGCCAGGCTGCCCCGTATACCTTGCTGGCCATAACAGGTTTGCTCGGTCTGGCGCTCGGCCAGTCGTATCTGTTTTCAGAAATCTCATTCGTCAGCCTCTTTTTTATATTGATTTCCTGTATGACGCTGCCACATATTCTTTTGGTAGAGGAAAGTTATAAATGAACCGGGGGCGTTTAGTACACCACATTTACTAAATTTTGAAAGGTTCGTAAACGTGGCAGTTGCAAACACAACTATCCCATATATTGCCGTCCAAACAACATAAACCCGCCTCCTGCCGGAGAGGATTTACCACGGTACTGATCGAGCCCCGTTTCTCCGACGTATCGCTGCACAAGTGCTTTCAAGCGCACATAAACCAGTCATATCAACTATCGGGACATTTCGGATTTGATTTTTTTGATATTTGCATCCCCACAAATTGTACTTTGCAGCGTTTTAAAGGGCGTTTTCCGGCACAACGGGTGCGAATAAGGAATGGTATAGCCAGCCGGAGTACCGCCGACAAATAAGAAAGAATACCTCTATCGTTTTAAATAATTAAAAATTAGAATTGTATAAAGCCGGTATAGGTTAATAGAATTGTTACACAACTAAATAATATCAGGAATATGGAAAATGAAATCGACTTCCTCCTTTCTCTTTTTACAGAAACCGACAATATGGAACCCATTCCGCCGAGCGTGCTGGAGCGGGAAAAAAACTGGGCAAGCGGCTGGTTGTTTTCAGGTGACCCGATAAATCAAAAATTGCTCACCTCCCCGGAAGTAGCGTCAGATACTAAACGTTTAATAATAACCGCTCAATTGGAACGATTAAAAGATAATCGCTTGTTTTGGGAGACGCTGGTTCAATATAAAGATGATCGGAATGAGATAGCAAGCCAGCAAACCGAAGGCGCCACTACAAGAATAAATACAATAGAAAACAGTACACTCAACGTAGGCAAGAGTGCGCACATTGGTAATAAAAACAACGTCAAGGTAAACATCCACCTAAATGAAGAGAAAAAGCCGGAAATCCGATGCCCACATTGTAACGCGCTGGCTCCGGTTGATTTAATTGAAGGTCAGCAAAATGAAGAAGCATCATTTGGAATTAATTGTCCCAGTTGCAAAAACCGTTACTATCCGATTTCCAATCTTGCCGGAAACGTATCGCTTTACAAATCGCTCTCTCCGCGGGATTCCGAAACCTTCAATCATTTGGTAAATGCAATTGAAAGCGACCTTAAACTAGGGAATGCACAAAAAGCATATGAACGTTGTGAACGCCTGAAAGAGCAATACGGAAAAGAAGGCGCTTTATATGAGTACTGTGCATTGACCTATTTTTATGCAACTCCGATCGATCATATTATTCATAACTCTGCACGTTTGATTTTTGTTTACCTTGAAGATGCCAAACAACGCAACCCAAACTCGGAAACCTATTCATATATAGCAGGAACAATCGCATTAGGATATGCGCAGAGAGTAAGAAGTTACCTGGATTATGAAAGAAGCAAAATACCGGTAAAACGCAAGCCAAGTGTTGCCAAACCCGGCAAAGCGGAATTGGACTCTATTGAAAAAGATTATCGTCATGCCGTAACGCTTTGGCGCAGCAGATTACTGCGAACTTTGGACGAATATGAAACTGCATACCGGATTTTTCCGATGGACGACTTTCTAAAAGCGGGGGTTATGGAGCTCTGCGGTCATAATGGGACGCCTTGGTTCAATCTGCGTTTCGAGGCAATATTCCTGCCTCCTGCCAATCAGGATATTATCGGATTTGTGTGGGATTATTATCGCCTGAAAAGTAATATGAAAAACTTTGATGGAAAAACAAATAACCGCCCGGAAGAATTGTTAAGTAATTGGTATCAGCAAACGCGTAAAAACCAACAGGACTATGCTTTGCCTGACATATTAATTGGTGAAGAAACCTCTATAGGAGCATTCACTATAAAAAGCCGTTTGATTAGAAATGCCTGGATTTTTTGGGGAGCATTTTTTGCCTTATTCCTTTTAGGATTTCTAATCGGCAATACTTACACCGTTCTATTTTCCGTGATTTTGCTTGCACTCGGAGTTTTCAAATTCAGGGAAGTAAAAGAAAGTATTATGGGGCTCGTTCATAATCTTTAAAAATGTGTTCGGTATTTTTGATGGAAGCGCTGACGCGCCGGCCTGGCACAACAATTGTCGTTTCAGGGGCGACATCATAAATTAAAAATCAATAAAACATGCTCGGAATATTTCTCCTTTACTTCATCGGTGAAAAATTTTACAAACTCGCCGCATTATTCGATAGAAACAAATGGGGTTATACGATTCTAGGTATTGCCGCTTATTATATAGGAACCCTGGTTTTCGGGGTACTGTTTTGGATCGGTATGGATCTGTGGAGCGATACGTCTGCGGAAGAAGTGAATTCAACGGTTATCAATATCGTCGCTGTTCCATTTGGGTTGCTGAGTTGTTACGGGGTGTATATGTTACTGAAAAAGCAGTGGGAGAAAAGCAGCGTCGAAGATCCGGGTATTCTGGATGACATGGATATTTGAGCACAGGGCATTTTCGATATTCGGTGTTCGATATTCGGTGTTCGATATTCGGTGTTAAAAAATATCGAACACCGAACACCGAATATCGAACTCCGAATGAAGTGTAAATGGTTGAATATAATAAGTTTTCAACACGCTCCTAAAAGGAATATCTCCCTCCCATTTCCAGATGCAGGTCAAGCAAGCGGGTTATGGGCGTTTTTTCGCGTTTAAAATCTCTGAAAATAACCCTTACGCCGGGCTTCGCAAACAAAAACAGGTTTGGACGAACCCGGAATTCCACCCCAAAAGACATTCCGATGGTAGGTTTCAGGTATGTGCTGATGCCTGCCTTGTTCTTCGTAAAACTGCTGAATCCAAGTTCTCCATCCGCTACCCAGTGAAACGTTTCCGCCTTGCTATGCCACCGGAAGCCGGCAAGGTATTGAAATGCCTTTTGCTGGGCAACGTCCGACACCCTGTAGTGTGTGAGAGAAGGGTCGTATTGATATCCGCCGTTCCCATCCTGTTCTGAAGGCCATTGAAGCGGCCCGATCAGATCAGGTATTTTCCACAAACAATATCGAACACCCAGTTTAAATTGCCACTGGGCACTGGTATTTCGTGCCAGCTCCAATCCGATCGCATAACCTATGGGCGAATTTCCTTTGTCCTTGTCCACGTCATCAGCCCAATAATAGACCGTACCGGGGCCTGTCAATACTGAAATACTATACTTCTGCGCAGTGAGCCGCAGCGAAAGAAGAAACAGTAAAACGCTGAACAGGAACAGTTTTTTCATGGCGGGCAGGTTTAGGTTACAATTGATTGACAAGGTACCGCCCTGGTAGCAGAATTCGGTGTTCGATATTCGGTGTTCGGTGTTCGGTGTTAAAAAATATCGAACACCGAATATCGAATATCGAACTCCGAATGAAGTGTAAATGGTTGAATATGATAAGTTTTCAACCCTGGTTACTGGATCATGACTTTTTCAAAAAACCGGCCTGTGGCTCCCTCTGCCGCTACGAAATAAATACCCGGCGCCAGATCCCGGACATCCCAGGTATGAGTACCGGCGTCCAGTACAGCCGAACGCAGAACCTCACCGGTACTGTTCATCAGGCGGACGTTTACACCGTCTTTCGCAGTCTCAGGCAAAACCAGGGTCAGAGCGCCGTTGCTCACCGGATTCGGAAACACCCGGATATCCGATTGCCCAGCCGCACCTGTAATTTTTATATTTAGTATTTTAGAAAAGTCCTCTCCGCCATCCTGATCCATCTGGCGCAGCCGGTAATACAGCGTGCGACAGGCAGGGAATTCATCCAGCGTTTTTTCATCGGTAAATGTGTAAAACGGTTTATTCTCATTTTCCCGGCGGGCCGGCACGAAACCGATTGACTGCCAGTGTGAACCATCCGTACTGCGCTCCACCTGAAAGCCCAGGTTACCTGTTTCCAGGGCCGTTTGCCAGGTCAGAAAAATAACGCGGTCGCTTTGTTCTCCGCTAAAAGAAAGCCACTCAACCGGCAATACCAGGGAGCAGGTGGCACCTGAAGCCACATCACTTGTAAAGGTCCATCCTTTATCGATGTCCAGGTAGGTTCTTGCGGCAACTGCGCTGGTGCCATATTGCCTGCCGTGGGCGCCCAGGCTGCGGCCGCTGGGCGTGGCAGGATTAGCCGCCCAGCCGTTCAGCGTAGCGCTGTAGTTCGTACAGTTCAGTCCTCCGTAACTGAACATGAGTATTAAATTCACATTGGGATTCAGAGTCCAGTTGGCAAGCGACTGATTAAAGGAATTGGCTTCGGAGAACATATAGTTCATTTGAGTCACTGCGGATACGTCCCAGTTGGCGAGCGGTTGATTAAATAAATTAGCCCCGTAGAACATTTGTACTGCGGAAGTCAAAGCGGACGTGTTCCAGTTGCCGATAGGCTGGTTGAATACATTGGCATCCTGGAACATGAGGTCCATATTTGTTACTTTGGACACGTCCCAATTGGCGAGCGGTTGATTAAAGGAAGTTGCGCCGGCAAACATGCCATTCATATTGGTCACCGCAGCGGTGTTCCAGTTACCGATAGGCTGATCAAATGCATTGGCGGAACTAAACATGCTGCTCATATTGGTCACTGCGGCCGTATTCCAGTTGCTGAGCGGCTGATTAAACGCATGGGCTGTAAGAAACATGCCACTCATGTCGATCACGGATGCCGTATTCCAGTTGCCGATCGGCTGATTAAACACCGAAGCGCCGTAAAACAAACTGCCCATACTGATCACGGCAGCCGTATTCCAGTTGCTGAGCGGTTGATCGAACGAAGTGGCAAAATTGAACATGTTGGCCATGTTGGTCACCGCAGTCGTGTTCCAGTTCCCGATGGGCTGATTAAACGAGACGGCATCGTAAAACACCCGGCTCATATTATTCACCAAAGCGGTGTTCCAGTTTCCGATGGGCTGATCGAATGCGCCGGCTCCCTCGAACATTCTGAACATCGTGGTTAGAGAGGCCGTATTCCAGGTGCCGATCGGCTGATTGAATGAACTCGCATCCCGGAACATACTGGCCATCGTGACCACAGATGCAGTGTTCCAGTTGCCAATCGGTTGATTGAACAACGTGGCGCCGTTAAACACATCGCCCATGTTTGTCACCGTGGACGTGTTCCAGGTGCCAATATTGGCAGGACTGTTCAGAGAGGTGCAAGCCCCAAACATGTATTGCAGACTGGTTACGCCGCTCAGATTGGGCACATCCGTTGCACTGATATTCAGGTTGGCGCAGCCCCGGAAAGCGGTGGTCATAGACGTCCAGGCGATATCTCCCCATTGTACGATATCGATCAACTTCAAACGTTCCGCTCCGGAATTCATATTAAATCTGGGAAATGTTCCCCTGATCCGAATGGTATAGGTACCTGCCGTACCGAAATTATGCGTAACGGAACCGGTAATGCCCGACTGATCATACGTACCGTCATTATTCCAGTCCACTTCGTAATTGTATCCCGTTCCCGAGGTAGGAATGGTGATGGAAGTACTACCGACAACATTATCGGGTTTCCAGGTGGTGATGAAGGGTTGCTGAGCATTCAGAAGGGTGCTGCCGGATAGCAGCCACATGATCGGAAAACAGAAAAAGACAAAAATTGGGTTCGAACCGGGTACAGTACGTTTCATAGAAGCCGAAAAAAAACCTGTGAGTGAAAATAAATTGAGCGGTCAGCCAATGAGCGCTGCCGGGACAAAATTGCGGTGGCAGGCAGAAAAACGGGTGCGCACAGGTTGCAGAATGGTGCACTGTGGTTACATTTTTCGCCCTCCGCGCCTGCTCCCGTACGACAAGCAGGCGACATACGGCCCGGACTGGCGGAAATTTTGTGGCGTAAAAACCTCCAACCAAATTCCGTTCATTTTTTAATACTATGCTATGAAATCAATCCTCTTTTCGCTCCTGCTGACGGCGGGCTGCATCCCATTGCTGCGCGCGCAAACCGACGGTGACAACCTCTTTAACCCCGACGTATTACACGAAATCCGTTTCGAATCTCCCACAGACGACTTCCTTCCTTTTCTGATCAATACGTTCAACAGTTCCCCGATCGGCGAAATACCTTACATATCAGGCACCGTTCGGATAGACGGCGTACTTATACCCAACGTAGGGGTACGCATCAAAGGCGGCATTTCCGCATACGCGCCCAAACGCCCGCTGAAAATCGACTTCAACAAGTATGTCGACGACCAGGAATACGACGGCATAACTAAATTGAACCTGCAAAATGCCGATTACGATCTGACTGTTCAGCGGGAGGCCGTTGTGTACGACATGTTTAGAAAAGCAGGTGTAAAAGCCCCCCGAACGGCGTTTGCCAAAGTCTATTTTAACGACCATTACAACGGCGTTTACATCATGGTGGAGCAGGTCGATAAAAATTTCCTGCGCAATTATTTCGCCGACGACGAGGGCACACTGTACAAAAACAAAACCTGCGAACTCGTAGTAGAATCGGGGCCGGAAACCTTCGAGTTCGTGGAAGCGGTGGATGAAATCGCCGCTTCCCTATCCGGCGACGCTTTTCGGGAAGCCCTGGAAAACACCTTGGCTACGGATGCGTTTTTGCGTTATTTCCTGCTGCATCATTTTATCAATGCCGTAGACAGCCCCATAGACGTGGGCTGTAATTATTACATCTACCACGAGCCGCGTTCGGGCCTGATATACTGGATCCCATGGGATTACAACCTCGCTTTTTACAATGGCGCCAATTATTCCATTCTGGAAACCAATACATACAATACGTTATTCAATAAAATGATGTCGGAACCCTATTACCGGGACAGGTACCTGCACCTTGCCTGCGACATGCTGAAATACGTGCTGAATGAAAACTACCTGTATGCCCGTATCGACCACCATGGTCAACTGATCCGGGATGCGCTGATGACGGACCCCTTCTACACGAATTTTGCCAATTTTGACTTGTCGGTCGAACAAATGAAAGCACTGATCGCCAACCGGAAAACAAGTTTTCTGAACGACCTGGGGAGCCTTGGGTTCGAGTGCCCGGATTTTGGAAATACACTTGATTTTCAAGACATTGTGATCAATGAGTTCGTTGCAACAGCCGACTCTTCCGGCGGCATTGCAGACCCCGACGGCGGGTACCCGGACTGGCTGGAATTATACAACAACAGCGACACGGAAGTTTCCCTGGATGGTTACTACCTGAGCAACGATCGCGATTTTCTTAAACACTGGGCATTCCCTTCTGGAACACAAATCGGAGCGGGAGAATACCTGATCGTCTGGGCCGACCGCGATGTACACGAAAGCGGGCTCCATGCGGATTTTAAACTGGACAAGGATGGCGGCCAGATTTTCCTGAGCCACGAAGACTATTCCCTCATCGATTCGGTGGAATATACGATACAGTCGGGCAATATTGCCTCCGCCCGAATCCCCAACGGAACGGGGCCGTTCACCGCGCAGGCCCCGACTTTTAATGCGAACAATACCGTTTCAGCCCTGAGCGATCCGGAGGAGTTGATGCCGCTTGAAATAGAGGTTCGCCCGCAACCGGCTGTAGATTGGCTATCTATCCAGTTGAAACAGCACACATTGGAGCATTCTCCCACCTTTCAAATACTGAACACGCTGGGACAAAACGTCGGCAGATTTACAATAACCGGAAACGCTGCAACGATAGACGTGCGATACCTGAACCCGGGTGTTTATTATTTAAATGGAACGATCGGGATGAACCGAGTTATGAAAAAAATTCTGATCAGCCGTAAGTAAGTGCTTACACTGCTGGGTACGAACCGGACGGATATTGATTTGACCGGATTACCCGCCGGTGTATACCTGACGGAAGTAATTACGGGAGAAAAACGGTGGCAGGAAAGGCTGGTGGTGAAGTAAATTTGTCGGCGTGTAATTAAGTCTCCTATATTTGGAAGAAAATGAAAAAACTACTCTTGCTTGCCTCCTTCACTTTTCTATCTATGCAGGCGATTCGGGCACAAACCCAATTTGGCATCCGGGGTGGCCTCAACCTGTCCAATATTGCCGGCGATGCCATGGGGAATGCGCTTCGCTCCGATATCCATCTCGGTGTGCTGTTGAAAATGAAACTGGTGAAAAGCCTGTACTGGCTGCCGGAAGTGCAATACTCCGCGCAAGGCGCCCAATCCCCCAACAAAGTAATCAAGGCTTATTACAATTATCTCAATATACCGGTTATGTTGCGCTTTTATCCCAATGACAAGGTGATTTTTTTGGAAGCGGGGCCACAGTTAGGTCTTCTGCTTTCCGCTAAAGTGAGCAATATTTCAAAC
>Ga0209097_10002403_pt1 | contig 15115 bp, 11 predicted proteins | sample AD_UKC052_MetaG_FD_184419 | JGI IMG/M metagenome (GOLD analysis project Ga0209097, IMG submission 184419) | Active sludge microbial communities of municipal wastewater-treating anaerobic digesters from USA - AD_UKC052_MetaG (SPAdes) (version 2) | ecosystem: Engineered > Bioreactor > Anaerobic >... | reverse complement strand
GCGGGGCGTTGGCAACTAACGTTAGGCGGAGCCGACCGAAGCAAGTCCCGCACACTCACGCTGACGCAACACTTCCAGCGGGTCAGCGCCACATTGGAGGACAGCGAAGTGCTGTGGACGCAGCTGCGTGGCACCGAGCTCTCGATGGCGATCAGACGTGGTGCCGCCGTAGAGCTACTTCGTGGCGCGGTGACCGACGCGCAGTGGACAGGGCAGATCGAGAAGCTCGGTCAATGGGGCAACTCAAGCGGTGAGCTGATCGGCAAATTCAGCGCTCGCCGTTTGGCCCAATAGGCATGCGCTATCAAGGAAAAATCGTCGAGTGGAATGACGCGAAAGCGTTTGGATTTGTGTTGCCCAATGCGGGTGGTCGCAAGATTTTTGTACATCTCAACGAGTTCGCAGACCGTCGCTATCGACCTCAACAGGGGATGCTGATCACATTTGAAATTGGGCTGGACACAAGCCGTCGCAGTTGCGCGGTTAACGCCGCAATCGTGGAGACGCGACGCGAGGTCAAGGCCGCGCAACTACTGCGTGAGGCGCGCGAGGGGCGTTCGACATTGAGCGTTTGGCTCGCCGCTGCGTGGACGATCGGGGTTTTTGCACTGGCGATTGCGTCGCGCTACCCGTGGAAAGTCGTCGCTGGGTGGGCGGCGATTAACGCGGTGACATTTGTTTTCTATGCCGCAGACAAAGCGGCGGCCAAGCGAGGCGGATGGCGCACGCCCGAGGCGCATTTGCACCTGCTCGCGCTCCTCGGCGGATGGCCTGCGGCGGCGTATGCGCAACGTGCTTTCCGCCACAAAACCAGCAAGGAATCGTTTCGAGCGACGTACTGGCTGACCGTGATCGGCAATATCGGCGGCATGCTTTGGTTGGCGAGTTCGTCGGGACGAAACGTCTTAATGGCCATAGTTTGAACGACACAGCGGCGGGTGAGACGGCGAGGACGTTCCTCTGCTACAGCTTTTTGGCCACAGCGACCGCCCAGCGGTCTATTGCAGTCCAAAAAATTACTAGTCAAGATTATCAATTATCTGCAGCAAATGACCGCCCGCTGGTCGTTTAGCGTAGGAAGCTGTAAGGAGCCTTCCCTGCGCGCGCTGGCGGAAGAAACATTGCCCAGGGCTAACGCGTGTCACAGTCACGTCGCGTTGCCGTCGCGCAGGCGTTTAGCTTCGGCTTTTGCGGCGTCGAAGGCTTCACGCCGTCGAGCAAGTTCTTGCGGCGACAGACGATCCGCGTTGCTGTAGTCGAGCTTCCAGTCGGCGCTATCTGCCCAGACGAGCGACGACTGCACCGTCGTACGCGGACCCGGCGCATCGGCGAGCAATTGCAACGCGCAGTCCAGCGTGTACGCCTGCGACGCCACATCGTTGGGACGTCCGGCAGCGTTGCCCAGAGGAAAGTCAGAGAACAGCAGACGCGGCACGCCGACATGTTCGACGATGTCCTTGGCACAGCCCATAACGACGGTGGCGATACCGTGCGCCTCCAAACTGCGTGCGGCGAGACTCAACGTTTGGTGGCACACAGGGCAGTTGGCGACCAGCACAGCCGCATCGGCGCGATCTTCAAGACAACGAGCGACTAGCTCGGGGCAGTCGACGTCGAGTGTGACCTGTTGGCTGCGGTTGGTCGGCGCGCCATGAAAACGCGCGGCGACCGAACCGATGCGCCCTGCCGCCGCAGCGTGCCGCAGCGCGGGCAGCGGGAAGTAGCTGCCGGGGTCTTCGGCGGTCGTGTGATCGCGGTCGATGGCGACATGCGAAATGCGCAAGTCGTGATCGCTTGCCGTGTCCCCGGAATAGACGCTATAGAACTTTGCGCTGGCGTTGTACGGTGCGCCGGGGCCTTGGTCGCCCTTTTCCGGCTGGAACGGGGCGGCGGTGGTAATTAGCGCGACGCGACAGTGCGACAGTGGTTTAACAAGCCGATGAAACGGAACCTCATCGTAGCGCGCCCATACGTAAGGCGCGCCGTAACCGAGCGCCTGATAATAGGTGCGAATTCGCTCCAAATACGGGATCGGCGCACTGGACACGAACGACTCAGCCGGGTACCGCCATCGTCGAACGGCGGCGCAGCCACTGCATCACAAGCACGGCGGCGGCGAGGCCGAATCCAATGATGTCCGCCATCATCGATGGATACACCAGCGCAAACCCAGCAACGATCAGCATCACGCGCTCGATCAGCGTCGTGCGCAGCAAAGCCCAACCCTGAAAACCGCCCGCGAGCGCGGCGATGCCAACCGCCGCTGTGAGCGTAACTTCGGCAATCGACCACCAGTTGGCGGCCGCCAGCGCTTTGGTCGAGCCCATGAGCAACAAGCCCTGACCACTCGGGTCGAGCACAAACATGAACGGCACCAGAAACGCGGGAATCGTGTATTTCCAGCATTGCAGCGTCGTCTTGTACGGATCGCCGCCCGTGATCGCGGCGGCCGCGAAGGGCGACAGCGCGGTCGGAGGCGACACCTCTGACAACACGGCGTAATAGAAAATAAACATGTGCGCCGCGTAGTCAGGCACGCCCAATTTGATGAGCGCCGGAGCCGCAATGACCGCGCAGATGATGTAAGAGGCCGTCACCGGCACCGCGAGTCCGACAATCCACACCACAAGCGCCGTGAACACCGCCGTGAGCAGTAGCGAGCCACCGGCGTAGTCGATCACAATCGAGCTGAACTTGAGGCCAAGGCCGGTCAACGTAACGACGCCGACGATGATGCCCGCGCCCGCGCAGGTGGCAGCGACGTTGAGCACACCGACTGAGCCACCCTCTAGCGCTTTGATCAACGGCGAGCGCAACAGTCCCGCCGCCAGACCGGTCTTGCCGGTGAAAACGTCGTATGAAATCAACGCGGTGTCACGTCGCAAGAAACTCGTCACCAGCGACACCACCGTCGCCCAAAACACCGAGAGCACCGGCGAGAAACCCCACATCATGAAAAAGATGATCGACACCAGCGACAGGAAGTGAAACCAGTATTTGCGCGTCAGGTTCCACACGCTGTCGGCCTTTTCGATCATCGTTTGCCCCATGCCGTACTTGCGCGCATCAATCTCGACCATCAGGAACAGCGCTAGGTAAAAAAGTAGCGTTGGAATCGCCGCCATCAGCAGCACGTCGAGGTAAGAAATTTTCAGAAACTCAGCAATCAAAAATGCTGCCGCGCCGAGCACCGGCGGCGAAATGATCGCACCAAGACCGCCCGCCGAGAGCAGCCCGCCAGCTGCATTTTTTTCATAGCCCGCCTTGGCCAGCATCGGGTAGGCCACCGCGCCAAGTGTGACCGTGGTGGCAACGCCCGAACCCGATGGACCGCCGAGCAGAAACGAAGCGAGCACGACGGTGCGTCCGGCGCCGGTCGGTTTGCCGCCCATCGCCGCAAACGAAAAATCGATGTAGAACTTGCCCGCTCCGGAGTACTGAAGGAACGCCCCAAAAATCGTGAACAAAATGATTAGTGAGGAAGAGACATCAACCGCAACGCCAAAAATTCCCTCGAGCGTCATGTACATCACGCCGATCAGTCGCCCGACTTCGTAGCCTTTGTGCGTCCACGGCGCGGGCAAGTACGGGCCAATCAACGCATAGACGATGAACACCGAAGTGACCACGGGCATGACCCAGCCGGTCGTGCGGCGCATGGCTTCGAGCACGAGCGCGACTAGCGCCACGCCAAAAAATATGTCCCAAGGCGCGGGCGACGTGTTGCGGTCCGTGAAGTCGTCGCCGCCCTGAATCAGGTACGCGACGATCGCGATGGAGAGCAGTGCCGCGAGCCAGTCCCACCACATGATGCGGTGCCGAAACCGCGCCGCAACCGGAAACATAAGAAAGGTCAGGAACAGCACAAATGCGACGTGCACGGGACGGAGCGTCTGCGTCGGCACGATGGCGTAGGCGGTATAGAGATGGAACACCGACATCGCCACCGCGACGACCGTGAGCAACACACCCAGCCAGCCGGTTAAACGGTTGGCTGCGCCCTCTTCTTCCTCAATGTAGCTCTCGGCCTTGCGTAGCGCGTCATCGCTAACGACAGTATCAGTCGCGGCGGACTTTCCAGCAGTTTCACTCATGCGACAAGCGCCTTTCCGATTCGGTGCGCACGCAGACCACAACCGTCGTGTTGCGGACTACGTGCTGGAAGCGTGTGAGTTGCGCAGCAGAATCAACTAGACCCACATGCCCCAAACTCATGCAGGGCTGCGCCACGTCACGTCAATTAACTTTGATGCCTTTTTCGGCAAAGTACTTGACTGCACCAGGGTGATACGGAATCGGTGTGGCGGTGGCCTTCTGCGATTCGAGCTTGAAGTTTTCTGCTTCCTTGTGCACGGCGATCAAGTCAGCGCGCTTCTCGAAAATCGTTTTAACAATGTTGTATGCCGTCTTGTCGTCCATGTTCTGATGTGACACCAAGATGTTCATCACCGTGGCCTGTTTGTTGTCGCTGTCCATCCCTTTGTAGACCGCTTTCGCGATGGAGTCTTCTACGTACAAGTTGCCGTACTTTTTGTTCATTACGGGCACGAGATTGGCGTGATCTACGAGCTTAACTTTGGTGTTGGGTGTGTTGGCAAGATCGGTCACGGCCGCCGTCGGTAAACCTCCGACCCAGAAAAACGCGTCAATCTTTCCGTCCTTTACCGCGTTGACCGATTCGGCCACGCCGAGGCGCTCACGCTTCATATCGCGATCTTTGTCGAGACCCGCCGCTTCGATCACACGAAACGCCATGACCTCCGTCGCACTGCCCGGCGAACCGGTCGATACGCGTTTTCCCTTCAAGTCCGTCATCGAATTGATGCCACGACCTTCAACGGTCACTACATGCATGCGGTTGGGGTAGAGCACCATCAGCGTGCGTAGCGGTACGGGATTGCCCTTGAACTTATCTTCGCCCTTCACGGCGTCGAGACTCGCGTCAGCCATAGAAAATCCGATGTACGGCTTTCCGCTGCCGATCAGCTTCAGGTTGTCAACCGAGCCGCCGGTCACCTCAGCCGTGGCCTGCATGCCGGGCACGAACTTGGACAGCGCCGCCGCCATGCCTCCGCCCAACGGGTAGTAGACGCCACCGGTGCCCCCGGTCGCAATCGAAATATTCTGCGCACCTGCGGTCGCCGCAAATAACGCCGTTGCTGCGCTCACAAAAGCCGCCATGATCTTTCGCATAAATCCTCCTTATATTGGGCGATACACCCGAGTGACAAAGCGCACGTCGGTATCACTCGCGGATTCTAACGGCGGCGATTGCATCCGAGATGCAGGGTATTCGTTATCTGCGAACGCAACAGCGTGGGGGCGGACGCCATGTGACAGCACGGGACGCTTCGCAGCACAATAGCGTGGGATCGTTTCGGAAATGTTCTCGCAACGAGAATCTTCAGAGCGGCGACGGTGCCTTTGCGCGCGGGCATCAAGCGCCTCGGTTGCGGAGATTGCCGTAACAACTTTGTCCCTCTAGCGACCGACAGGCGGTCTTTAGGCGCATTTATCAGCATTAGTCGATATCTCAATAAATCTGCCGCTAACGACCAGCTGGCAGTCGATAGCCGCATAAAGTTGTTAACTCGTCGCGCTAACGTAAAAGACCGGCGGCAGATGGTCTTCTACTTCTTCCAGTGGACGATTCACGCAGCAACGAACGACGGATATCGCTGAGGAATGTGCGCCGTGCAGACCGCCGCAAATCGAACGCCAGCCAGTAGTCGCGCTTAAACTCTACGCACTCATCGAAAGGCAATCCGCGCATGCCGTTTACACGTTTTGACCACACAATTTTGCGTGTGCTTTTCCTAGCACTCGCTACGATCGCGTTGTCCGCGCACGCAGCCGCGCCGCCGATGTTGTTAGCCAATGTGCTCGGGCCGGAAGTGGACGTGACGCAGTATTTGGTGAGCGAAAAATACGATGGCGTACGTGCGCAGTGGGACGGCAAAACACTCAAGTTTCGTAGCGGCCGCACTGTCGCCGCGCCCGCTTGGTTCACCGAGAAGCTACCAGCCGAAGCGCTCGATGGTGAACTCTGGATTGCGCGAGGCCGCTTCGACGAGCTGTCAGGCATCGTGCGAAAAACGGAGCCGATTGACAGCGAGTGGCGGCGCGTCAACTACATGATTTTTGAATTGCCGCAAACCGCAGGCGCGCCACCGATCACATTTACTGAGCGTGCAGCTCGCATCAAGGCGCTCGTGGAGCGGACGAATGTTGCGTCGCTCAAAGCGGTGCGTCAATACGCAGTGAAAGATCGTGCGGCGCTCAAGCGCGATTTGGATGCTGTAGTGAAAGATGGCGGCGAAGGGCTGATGCTGCATCGCGCCGACGCACCGTACGTAACGGGGCGCAGCGATGTACTGCTCAAACTTAAGCCCCTGCTTGATACCGAAGCCACGGTCGTCGCGCACATCGCCGGTAAAGGCAAACACACGGGGCGCATGGGCGCGCTGCTGGTTGAAACGAAGCGTGGTGTGCGCTTCAAACTAGGCACCGGTTTTAGTGATGCTATCCGAGCAAATCCGCCGCCGATTGGCGCGCAGGTGACCTATGTCTACCGAGACATCACGCCCAACGGAAAGCCAAGATTTGCGAGCTTTTTGCGGGTACGCGACGACCCGTAGCGTTTGCGCTGCGCTCGCGGTGGCGCGACGATTTGCTACCCAGCCGTCACTTCCGCCAGCAACGCGACGCCCTCAGCGATCAAGTGCGTTGGGATCGCTGAGATTCCCATTCGCACAAATTCACCGTTCGTTGGCTGGCCGAAGAAACCAGTACCTGGCTCAAGCACAATTTCTGCGGTGCGTGCCCGCGCGACAACCTCGGCCGCTGTCATGGCATCAGGCAGCCGAATCCAAAGCGCTGAACCCACGCCCGGCGGACTCTGAATTTGCCAGTTCGGCAAGTGCGTGGCCAGCGCTTCGCGCAAAATTTTCAATCGCACTTGATACGCGTGACCCAGCCTGCGTTGCAAGGATTCGAAATGACCTTGCCCCAAAAACAGTGCCAGCGCACGTTCATTGTTGCTCGCCACATGACGCAGCATGAGTCGCCGCAACCGGCGCAACGCAGCAATGGCTTCACGCGGCGCAACGATGTAGCCAAGCCGCAGTCCCGGTGCGAGCGTTTTCGACAAACTGCCGACATAGAAAATACGACCATTGACGTCAATGCTTTTGAGTGCAGGGTTAGTGCCCGAATGCGATGACGCACTCGCAAGCTGCGGCTCGTAGTCGTCCTCGACGATCAAAAAATCCTGATCGGCTGCAGCAGACAACAACGCACGACGACGATCATCACTCATGCGCACACCCGTCGGACAATGATGCGATGGCGTGACCACCGCAACATCCGGTCGAAGCGCCGAAACTTGCGACACGTTCACACCTTCGGCATCCAGCGGCACAGACGCTAACGTTGCGCCAGTCATGGAAAAAATAGCGCGAACGTCGGGGTAACACGGCTCTTCAACCACCACGCGTCGACCGCTGCCTCCCAATAATTGCCCGATCAAATAGAGCGCTTGCTGCGCGCCCACCGTAACCAAGATTTCATCAGCCGCAGCCCAAACGCCTCGGCGTGGCAGCACGCGGGTACGCAGTTGCTCCAACAACTCTCGATCATCTTGATCGCCGCGATCCACTGTCCACGCCTCTACACTTTCGAGCTTCATCGCACGCTCGAAACAATCGCGCCAGTCCGCCAGAGGAAAGAGTTTCGGATCAATTTGGCCATAGACGAACGGGTAGCGATAGTGATACCAGTCGCTCGGATTTTTCACAGGAGCGTACTCAACCTCCAACGCGCGAAAGTGGCGTGACCAATCGGGCGGCGGCAACAACGAGAGTTGATCGCTCTCATGGAACTCTGCGCGCTGTTGCGCGAACGCAGTACTTACGAAAAAGCCGCGACGCTCGCGAGACTCAATCGCGCCCTCTATTTGCAATCGCTCATACGCCAGCGCAACAGTCGCCCGCGCGACGCCAAGCTCAGCCGACAATTCGCGGGTGGAAGGCAGCGGCGCATCCAATGGAATCGCACGCTCCAAAACCGAACGGCGCAACATACCAGCGATCCGCTGTTGCAGCGTTTCGGTAGCGTCGCTCTGGGCAAACCGGGTTTGCCACAACTGGCCTAATCGTTGTCGCATATCTGGCTCTATTGTTGCAGCACTGCGCAGCCTACGCTGCCGCATCGTCTAAATGCAGGATTTTCTATGGGCCACGCTGATCACCAACTCTCCAACGCCGCCGCTGAAGCGCAAGATTCACACGCGTTGGACAATTTTTGGATGCCGTTCTCGCCGAATAAGGAGTTCAAAGCGGAACCGCGCATGTTCGTCAAAGGCGAAGGCATGCATTTGTGGACGCAAGACGGACACAAGTTGATCGACGCGTCGTCCGGCCTCTTCTGTGTTGCGGCGGGCCATTGCCGCTCGGAAATCGCCGAAGCGGTTTACACGCAGTTAAAGACGCTCGACTACACGATGCCGTTCACTCGTGCGCACCCGAAGGGGTTCCAGCTTGCTCGTGAAGTTGCCGAGTTCACGCCTACTGGCCTTGATCGCATTTTCTTTGTGTGTTCAGGTTCGGAGGCCGTCGACAGCGCCATGAAAATGGCGCTCGCGTACCACCGTGTGCGCGGCCAAGGGCACCGCCAGCTGTTCATTAGCCGCGAACGTGCGTATCACGGCGTGAACATGGGCGGCGTAGCACTGGCGGGTATGGTGAACAATCGCAAGTCGTTCGGCGTGGGACTGCCCGGCGTGTATCACATGCGGCATACGGCGTTACCGCAGAACAAATTTGTGAAGGGGCAACCCGACGCTGGCGCGGATTTGGCCGAAGATTTGCAGCGTTACTGCGCGCTGTACGGCGGTGAAAACATCGCCGCAGTATTTGTTGAACCGACGGCGGGCTCGTTTGGTTGCCTCCCTGCGCCGAAGGGATACCTCCAGCGTTTACGTGAAATTTGCGATCAGCATGGCATCTTGCTGGTGTTTGACGAAGTGATTACCGGCTGGGGCCGTATGGGCGCGAATTTTGCAGCGCAAGCCTTTGGAGTAACGCCCGACTTATTGACAATGGCCAAGGCGATCACCAACGGCGCGCAGCCGATCGGCGCGGTCGCAGCTCGCACCGACATATACGACACGATCACCAACGCAGGCCCCGCCAAGGGCATCGAGTTCTTTCACGGCTACACGTACAGCGCGCACCCGGTTTGCGTTGCCGCAGGACTCGCCATGCTGGAAATTTTCCGCAAGGAGAAACTGATTGACCGTGCGGCAACTATGTCGCCTTATTTCATTGACGCGATGTTCTCGTTGGCGGACTTGCCGGTGGTGGTGGATATTCGTGCTGTGGGCATGATGGCCGCGGTGGAAGTCGCGGCCGAGGGCACGCCGGGTGCACGCGGACATGAGTTGCAAAAGCGATTATTCGATGCGGGCGTGAACCTGAAAGCAACGGGCGACAATCTCATCGTTGCGCCACCGTTCGTCAGCGAAAAATCGCATATCGATCACATCGTTAGCGTAATGCGCGACGTTTTGTCGAAGGCGTAGGCGAATAGGTTTTGCGTTGAATCGGTTGCCCTAGACGGCAATCCCGACGCAGAGCACGACGGCGATGCCGCACCCGATCGATACGGCGTCGCGGGTGGCAAACAGCACGGGGTCGTCATCCATGTTGCCGCTCATCGCCAAGCGCCACACTCGCGCCAGCCACAACAAAATCACAACGACGACGCCCCACAATGCGAGGGGTTCGCGGTAGAGCGACGCCACTTGATCACTAGAAACATAAAGCGCGAGGACGAGACACGCGGCAATCGCGCTGGCCACACCGAAGGTGCTCACAAACGCTTCATCGCGTCCACTGTAACCGCGCCCCGGCAGCAACTCGTCCGGGGCAAGACGAACGAGATCGGCTGAACGTTTGAGCAATGCAAGGCTCAGAAAAGCGAACACAGAAAACGCCACCAGCCACGTTGAGATCGGCACCGATACGGCCGCCCCGCCCGCAGCAATTCGCAACGTGTAGAGCCCCGCCAAGCAAAACACATCAAACACCGGAATGCGCTTAAGCACGGTGGTGTAAAACGCGTTGACGATCACATAAATTGCCACAACTGCCGCGACCAACTGGCCGGCAGCGAACGCCAACGCGAGGCCGCCCAACAACAGAACGATCGCCACGCACAACGCCGCGGACAACGACAATTCGCCTGCGGCCAATGGCCTTCGTCGCTTGCTCGGATGCGCACGATCAGATGCGAGATCGAACAGATCGTTAAACACATAAACGCCTGAACACACGCAGCAAAACGCGGCGAAAGCAAGCACGGTCGCCTGCCACGCATCAATGGCAGACCACTGATGCGCCGCAATGGGCGCGATGAAAACCAGAATGTTTTTAACCCAATGTCGCACGCGCAATAGTCGAAACCATCGCGACATCGCTCCGCTTGAAGGTCGTGAACTTTCAATCGCAACAACGCCTGCGGGGAGCAGCGAAGACGTTGAAAATTTTCCGGCGGCCTGCGCCCACACAGGAATGTCCGCGCGCGAATCGCCGATGTAATCAAAACCAAATTGACCAAACCGCGCGACCAACGCGTCCGCTTTAGCCGTTGCTTTTAGGTTTGTGGTTCGGCTGGAAGCCATAACCTCATCAAACACACCCAACTGTGCAGAACATGCTTGCGCGACATGCTCGTTAGCTGCGGTCGCCAGAATAGTTCGGCCTCCGACAGCACGATGCGCCTGAATTTTCGCGAGCACCGCCGCATTCCAGGGCAATACCGTCACGTCGGGTAATGCGCGTTCGGCGAGTCGCGCTTTAAATGCGCTACGGCCTGACAGCAACCAGAACGGCAACGCAAACGGCAGCCACCATTGGCGCTGCCACGCGGAAAAAAAGCATTCCCACAACGTATCCGTCTTGCATAACGTGCCGTCCAAATCCACCACCAAAGGCAACAGAGGGCTCGCGGTGTGCGCATGCGCTTCAGAGTTCGCGGTGGGCAATGCAGTCCTCATATTCTGGGATTAGACACGAGGCGATGCGAAATCAAAACGTCGCGAGAATTACGCTTAGATTCGCACCGTCACTGCGCGATTTTTCCCTGCGAGTTTGGCGCGGCGCAACGCTGCGTCGGCGCGCTTTATCAGGTAGGGCAATGTTTCCAGCGCTTTGCTCTGCGCGCAGGCCACGCCCATGCTCACGGTTACCGGGATCGTACGGCTTTCGTAGCGAACCGGCTCTGCGGCGATGCCTTCCAAAACGCGCCCTGCAATCGTTGCAGCGATACGTGGTCCTACGCCGGGGCACAGCAGCAAAAATTCGTCGCCACCGAATCGACCGAGCAAGTCGTTGGTACGCAGCGATTGACGCAGTCGCTCCACAATTTCGCCGAGCACCGCGTCGCCCGCCAGATGGCCGAAGTCGTGGTTAATCGACCTGAAATTGTCGATATCGAGCATCAGCAAAGACACCGGCTGCGCGCCGCGACTCGCAACACGCTGAACGCCCGTCTCGAACGCCGTGCGGTTGAGCGCGCCGGTCAACGGATCGCGCGCCACCTGTCGCGCAATGCGTTGCGCCTCGGCCTGCGTTTCGATGAGCCGCAAGGTCAGCTCATTGACCGCCGCCGACTCGCGCCGACCGCGCGCCTCATTGCGCTCGACTTCTTCGACAAACTGGGTAGCAATGCGCTGGCTCTCAAGCTCAACGCGCTTTGCGTCGTCACGAGCCGCTAGGTAATTCGTTAACGCCGCAAACGCCGCGTCTGGTTGCTTTGCGGCGCGCTCCAAGCGCACACACGTCAAAGCGATTTCCTCTTGAATATCGTGAAGCGATGGATTTTTTGGGTAGCTCATCGCTTCGGTCAAGCGGGCGCGGGCACCGGCGAAATCGCCCGCTTCGAGCCGCCATTTCGCGTTGTCGGCCAAAACGCGCAACAAAACAGGAATGTTCTTACGCTTCTTAAGCGGCGTAATCGCCGAATCAGCGTCGGCAAGTGCGGATGCGAAGTCTCCAGTAGTCGCAGAAATCTCCGCGCGCGTGTGCAACAAGTACGGAAGCAGGTCCTTGTTGTTGGACGCCTGCGCCAAATTCATCGCCATGTCGATTCGAGTTTGGGCCTGCTCGATGTCTCCCATCTGACGATGCTGGCGCGCGATGTTATTCATTGCGCCCGCTTGAATGGACGGAAGCGAACTTTTCTCTGCTAGCGCGTACGCAAGCTCGAAGGTAGACAGCGCAAGATCATTAAGTTCGAGCTTCGAATAGAGCGGCCCAAGACCCTGCAAAAGCTTGGCCTGATCCTCAACGAGTTGCTCCTGCTCGGCAATGTTGATTGCCTCGCGGAAAGCGCGAATAGCCAAGTGAAAGTTGCGCAAAAACGAATGGATGTTGCCGGTGATGGCGAGCAACGGAATCTTGTCGGCAAGCTTGTGATTTCGCGTCGCTAACTCAATGCCACGCCGCGCAATTTGCAGACCTTCTAACCAACGTCCCGCAGCCTGCGAACCCGAAGCACAAATGCGCAAAAGGTAGATCGTTTCATCGATCGACAGCTCATCCTGGTAACCGCTCAACAATGCTTCGCCACGCTCAAGCGAAGCAACGCTCTGCACCTGCGGCGCGCTTCGAAGCGCGGCAAGTTCAGCATCTATATGTTGACGGCGGGTACGAGGTCTTTCAGCCATAGGCGAGAGTGTACGTGCTCACGGTGATCACTAGCGTTCCAAATAATGAGCATAAACAAAAGGCACCCGAAGGTGCCTTTGCTCTTGCAACAGGTCGTTGGAACAAACCAACGAGCGAGTATCCGGGATGCAGTGCAAGGCGGAGGCGCGCGACGTGTACGTTTTGTGTACACGAGCGCGACTCCAACGCGGCAATGCGCCCGGAGACGCGGCTCGTTACATGCCCATGCCGCCCATGTCGCCCATCCCACCCATGCCGCCGCCAGGCATACCGCCGCCAGCCGATTCGTCTTTCGGCGCTTCAGCGATCATGGCTTCGGTGGTGAGGAGCAAGCCTGCGACTGACGCTGCATTTTGCAGAGCCATACGCGTGACTTTAGTTGGGTCGAGGATGCCGAGTTCGAGCATGTCGCCGTAGGTGTCGTTCGATGCATTGAAGCCGAAGTTACCTTTGCCTGCCAACACGGCGTTAACGACAACGCTTGGCTCGCCACCGGCGTTGGCCACGATTTCGCGCAGGGGCGCTTCGATCGCCTTGAGTACGAGCTTGATACCGGCTTCTTGGTCAGCGTTGTCACCTTTGATGGTGCCAGCGTTTTGACGAGCGCGAAGCAGTGCTACACCGCCGCCAGCCACAACGCCTTCTTCAACGGCGGCGCGCGTAGCGTGCAGCGCGTCTTCAACGCGGGCTTTCTTCTCTTTCATTTCGACTTCAGTTGCAGCGCCAACTTTGATCAGTGCAACACCGCCGGCCAGTTTGGCTACGCGCTCTTGCAGTTTTTCTTTGTCGTAGTCGCTGGTGGCTTCTTCGATTTGTTTGCGGATTTGAGCAACGCGACCTTTGATCAGGTCTTCTTTGCCTGCACCGTCGATGATCGTGGTGTTCTCTTTGCCCACTTCGATCTTCTTAGCGGAGCCGAGGTCAGCCAGCGTGACGCCTTCGAGCTTGAGGCCAACTTCGTCGGAGATCACGGTGCCGCCGGTCAGGATGGCGATGTCTTCGAGCATGGCTTTACGACGATCACCAAAGCCTGGGGCTTTAACAGCAACAGTTTTCAGGATGCCGCGGATGTTGTTCACCACCAAAGTTGCGAGCGCTTCGCCATCAACTTCTTCAGCGATGATGAGGAGCGGACGTCCGGCTTTGGCAACTTGCTCAAGCGTTGGCAACAGATCGCGAATGTTCGAGATCTTTTTGTCGTGCAGGAGAACGTATGGGTTGTCCATCAACGCCAGTTGTTTGTCTGGGTTGTTGATGAAGTACGGGCTGATGTAGCCACGGTCGAACTGCATGCCTTCGACGACGTCGAGTTCGTTTTCGAGGGACTTGCCGTCTTCAACGGTGATCACGCCTTCTTTGCCCACTTTTTCCATCGCGTCAGCGATGATCTTGCCGATCGACTCGTCGCTGTTGGCCGAGATCGAGCCAACTTGCGAAATTTCTTTGTTGGTCGTGGTGGCTTTGGACGCTTTCTTCAGCTCGGCGACGATAGCGAGAACCGCTTTGTCGATACCGCGCTTCAGGTCCATTGGGTTCATGCCGGCGGCGACGTATTTGAAGCCTTCGCGAGCAATCGCCTGAGCCAGAACCGTAGCGGTCGTGGTGCCGTCACCGGCGTTGTCAGAGGTCTTCGACGCAACTTCTTTCACGAGCTGAGCGCCCATGTTTTGCAGTTTGTCTTTGAGTTCGATTTCTTTCGCAACCGATACACCGTCTTTGGTGACGGTTGGGGCACCGAACGAGCGCTCGAGCACTACGTTACGCCCCTTAGGGCCGAGGGTGACTTTAACTGCGTTGGCGAGAATGTTCACGCCTTCGAGCATGCGAGCGCGGGCTTCGCCGCCAAATACTACGTCTTTTGCTGCCATTTGAATCTCCTAGGTGGGCTTGCTGCCAGATCAGAAATGGGCGATCACTGCGTTGCCGTCGGCCTCGTGTACAAAAGTACACGTCGGCCACCGGCGCCTTGTGCTCATCTCGTCTCGCGGCGCCCGAAACTTGGTTAAAAAATTGATTGGTTAAGTCGGGCGAGGACTATTTCTGCACTACAGCCATGATGTCTTCTTCGCGCATGACCAGCAGTTCGTCGCCGTCAACTTTGACGGTTTGACCAGCGTATTTGCCGAAGAGAACTTTGTCGCCGACTTTGACGTCTGGCGCGTTTTGCTTGCCGCTGTCGTCGCGCTTGCCCGGGCCTACGGCCAACACTTCGCCTTGATCAGGCTTTTCGGTGGCGGTGTCAGGGATCACGATGCCGGAGGCGGTCTTACGCTCTTCTTCAAGACGCTTAACGATTACACGGTCGTGCAGGGGGCGAAGTTTCAATGACATGAATAGTTCTCCTTGAACTGGTTCTGAGTTTGAAATCGAAGGGCCCGCGTTTCGCA
>Ga0209097_10002395_pt1 | contig 15163 bp, 15 predicted proteins | sample AD_UKC052_MetaG_FD_184419 | JGI IMG/M metagenome (GOLD analysis project Ga0209097, IMG submission 184419) | Active sludge microbial communities of municipal wastewater-treating anaerobic digesters from USA - AD_UKC052_MetaG (SPAdes) (version 2) | ecosystem: Engineered > Bioreactor > Anaerobic >... | reverse complement strand
TGCAAGAATATTAAGCATAGTAGATCGTTACGAAACACTATGTGGGACAATTACGAAAGACGGTAAGGTGCTGATGCCTGCAGAAGTATTGCGAGTAATGTGGAAATTAGAGAAAAATCGTTTTGACCCTACCATATTGCCATCATTTATTAAATTTCTTGGCGTATACCCACCAGGCAGTATAGTTAGACTAAGTGATGGTGCTATTTGCCTCGCAATTTCTCCCGGTTCGAGTAGCTTGCACCCCAAAGTGATAATTTATGATAGCAGTGTGAGTAAAGATGAGGCTGAAGTCGTGGACTTGAGTCCAGAAGATGACCTGCAAATCGAATCAACAGTTAACCCTAAAGATTTGCCTAAAGAAATTCTTGAGTGGATGAGTTTAGGAGAAAGTTTTAGCTTGTACTTTGCGACTGTTCATTAGATAAATCTACCCCAAAGAAAGTAGGACTATTAAATAGTAGTCCATTAAGAGGCTACGGCCACTCAAATTGATCTGAAAAATTTGTATCTAAGGCCCGATTGACTAACAAAAATTTAATTAAAGCAAACACATCTGCATCATCAAATTTATATGCAAACACTGGCACAGATGACACTGGTAATTGGGAAGCATTTTAATATTCGAATCATCTCTATCCGTGTGGAAAAGTAGCGGACCCCCTCTTTTTTATTCCCCAAAAATATGGTCAAAATGAAACAATCAAGATAATTTAGGTTAAAGTAGTGTAGCTATCATTGCCGTCTTAACCATCCTTTGAGTTAGTACTAGAAACGATCTTAATATACGAATTACTATAGAGCCCCATAGATAAAAATTTAACTTAAAGTCGAAGTTGCTGGGTGTGAAAGTTTTTACCTGATATTTACTCTTTGACTCAACAAAAAATTATCTTTAAATTCAAACTTAAAAAATGATAAGCAACTAGGACTGTATTTTTAGAATTAAAAAATGAATTTTACTGGACTCAGATTCAAGATGATGACTGTGCTTACAGCTAGCCTGCTTTTTCTTCTTGCTTTTCAATTTTATGCAGCAAACTCACTCGTTTTAACGGGCTATGTAAGCTTAGAGTCTGACAAGACCTACATGCAAATTAGTAATGCAAAAAAAATGATAGCGTTGCAGGAAAAGCAATTACTAGGCATTACTCAAGACTGGGCTCACTGGGATGATACATTTGATTACATCCTCAAGCCCAATCAACAATATATACAAAAAAACTACAATAATGAAGTTTTTTCCAATTTAAAAATTAATACAGTCATACTGACTAACAATAATGGAGAAATTGTATTTGAAAAGTCTCGTGATTTTGTCAATAGCCAGCCTTGGACAACTCCTCAGATATTAAAAAGGGCGGCTAGTGGTCATGGCTTACTTGGGAAACCAACAAAATTAGGTCATCTTAGCGGATTAGTATGGACTCCAGAGGGTTTAATGTTGGTATCAGCAATGGATATTTTACCTAGCTCTTTGGCTGGAACGCGTAGTGGAGTACTTATCATGGCGCGCCTCGTAAATACGGCTATGCTGCAAGAGCTTGAAGAAACAGTCGGCGCTAAAGTAAATATTACATATATTGATAATTCAAAAAATATTTCTGCTGAAATGCGAAATGTACAAGATCAACTTTTTGATAAAAATAGTTGGTTTATGAAACCACTGAGTAAGTCGCAAGTAGCTGGATATATGCAGCTGCAAGAAATTATTACTGGTAATGATTTGATACTGAGTACGATAAGTGATCGTAAAATCTACCAGCAGATGCAAAATACCTCAAACTTTTTTTTAAAATCAACCATCGTAATTTTCACGCTATTGCTAATTTTAAGTTGGCTATTCGATAAGCTAGTGCTATCAAGGTTAGCGAATCTAAGTCGTAGTGTGAAAGAAATTATCAGCTCAACTAATCTAGCTAAACGCGTACCAACATTTTCAGGAAGTGACGAAATAGCAAGTCTGAGTATGCAAATTAATGGCATGTTGACTAATCTGGAGGAACGCCAAAATGCACTTGAGGGGGCTGGAGATGGCGTATGGGATTGGAATATTATTAGTGGTCAAATGCATTATTCAGAAAAATGGAAATTAATGCTTGGATATTCTGATAAAGACACTTTGTCCTACAATGAAGAGCTAGTTGAACTCATACATCCAGATGATCAATTGCAAGTCAGACAAGAGTTGCACAACTATTTGAACGGTCTGACTGATGTTTATATTGCTGAATATCGGATCCGTTGCAATGATAATACCTACAAATGGATATTGGACCGAGGCATGGTGGTTAGTCGCAGTAACGATGGTTTACCATTGCGCATGATTGGCACTATTAACGATATTAGTGAACGTAAAAAAGTTGATAAATCACTTCGTGAGAGTGAAAAAAGATATCGGCTTTTAATAGAAACAGCAAACGAAGCAGTGGTAGTGGCTCAAGGCAATCAACTAAAGTTTGCAAATAACAAAGCACTAGAGCTTTCAGGATATACACAAAATGAAATTACACAGTTGCCATTCATTGAACTTATTTTTGAACAAGATAGATTGCTAATATTAAATAATTTCCAGAGAAGACTGATGGGTGAAGTTGTTGAACAAAGATACGAAGTTAGAATTGTAAAGAAAGATGGGCGCATTAGATGGGCTGAAATGAGCGGTGCAATAATCGATTGGGAAGGTCAAACAGCGACATTGAATTTTGTAAGTGACATTACAGATCGTAAGGAAGTTGAAAAAGAGCTAATTATCGCTGCTACAGCATTTGAGTCACAAGAAGGAATGTTAGTTACCGATGTGAATGGGGCTATTCTGCGCGTAAACAATTCTTTTAGCCGCATTACAGGTTTCTTAGCAAAAGATGTCGTTGGAATGCCATTAAATATTCTAACTGCTATCAATCATGACGTAGATTACTTTGATAAGGTATGGGAGGCCATTAATAAAGATGGATGCTGGGAAGATGAAATTAGTAATTTTCGAAAAAATGGTGAGAAGTATTTTCTTCATATCACAATCACTGCTGTCAAAGGCCATACTGGTGAAATTAGTAACTATGTAGCTACACTTGCCGACATTACCTCAAGTAAAGAGGCCACAGAAAAAATACATCAAATGGCTTTTTATGACCCACTTACTAAATTACCTAACAGAAGACTGCTGCTAGATAGAATTAATCATTCGCTGGCAATAGCCACCCGCCAAAGACGTGAAGGTGCAATTTTGTTTTTAGATTTGGACAACTTTAAGACGCTAAATGATACACAAGGTCACGATGTAGGTGATGCACTGTTAAAGCAAGTTGCTGAATTATTAACTGAATGTGTACGTGAAGGTGATACTGTCGCACGCATAGGTGGAGATGAGTTCGTGGTTTTACTAGAAAATCTAAGCGAACAAAAATTTGAAGCGGCAGCTCAAGTAGAAATGATTGCTAACAAGATTCTAACCGCACTCAATAGGCCATATAAGCTCGGGGAACAAGAGTTTCACACAAGCGTTAGCATCGGTGTAGTGCTTTTTGGAGATAAGAACAGGACTCAGGAAGAGCTACTAAAGCAAGCAGATATTGCAATGTATGATGCAAAGAAGGCTGGTCGAAATAACCTGCGTTTCTTCGACCCAAATATGCAAGATGCAATTAATTCCCGTGCGGAAACTGAGCGTGATCTACGAATTGCCTTAAGTAACAATGAGTTTCAATTGTATTATCAACTTCAGGTTGATCGAGCTAATAATCCATTGGGTGCTGAAGCTCTAATTAGATGGATTCACCCAGAGCGTGGATTAGTACCCCCTTTAAAATTTATATCTTTAGCGGAAGATACTGGATTGATATTTCCTATTGGTTTATGGGTACTTGAGAGTGCATGTGCTCAACTTAAAGCTTGGGAGCAAAATGAACGCACTAAAAACCTCTCTCTTTCTATTAATGTCAGTGCTAAACAATTTAGTCAAGCTAACTTTGTTTCACAGGTAAAAATGGTACTAGAACGATACGAGGTAAATCCAACTTTGCTGAAGTTAGAGCTTACAGAAAGTATGTTGATTAATAATATTGATAGCATTTTACATACAATGGAGGCATTACAAGATGTTGGGGTGCGTTTTGAACTTGACGATTTTGGAACAGGCTACTCATCCTTGCAATACCTTAAACAACTACCTTTGTATCAGCTGAAAATTGATCGTTCATTTGTGAGAGATATAGTCACAGATAATAGTGATCAAGCCATCGTCCGTACAATCATAGGTATGGCCAAAAGCTTAAATTTGGTCGTCATCGCCGAGGGTGTAGAAACTGAAGATCAGCTAAAATTTTTAATAGAAAATGGCTGCAATAATTTCCAAGGATATTTCTTTTCAAAACCTGTGCCTATTGACGACTTTGAATTGATGATTAAGTGCTGTGACAATAAGCTCCAATAAGATTAAACCAGTGTGCTACCTTATGTCATTTGTAATAATCTAGCAAACTATTAAGCTTGAATTAATTCTCAGTTCAGCTTTACTGCGTTAGGTTAATGAGCCTCTCAGAAGACCATCGCATGATCTACCAAATATCTACCGTTTATATTCACAAGTACCATTTCTGCGACAAATTCGCCATGAGCTTTAGTAAATGATTGCTTCCATACTATTGCCGCTGAATCAGGGCGCTTGAAAACAGCAACAGGAGTTCGATTAGAAAAATACCCTTTTTCAGACTGATATTGTCGGCAGACATATTTAAGATAATCAGATGTGACTATATTCCTCAGCCTATCAGTAAAATCCTGAACATGTTTTGCATGGTCAATATGGGTCGAGGCATCCATCAAGTTATCCATGATTGGACTGGCAATTTCCAATATTTCTTTATCGGTCATTCTTTCGAAGCTCATGACTTCTCCTTTAAGCACTAATAATTATTACAGAACCCCATTTGTCCTTTTTATGAAATATTAATATAGGGACGCAAAACTCAGTTTAATTCTAATTGAATCAATTCATTTACGCTAACCACCTAGAAAGTACCGTATGTAATTGATCAGGCTCTAATGGTGTGACATCAAGAACTTTTTCTGACAGCCAAACAGAGTTTTGGCCTTCGCCATCAGCCAGCAATATCACAGACTCGCCTTTTTTGAAGAGGTTAGCTCTATTTGCTAAAAAGTGAGATGGCTCAGTTCCGAACAGATATTGGTCACCAAAATCATGGTAACGGTTGCTCCGTATTGCTTCCTAATTCATAGCTTCTACCTTAATTAAAATTTCGTAACTTGCAGTAACTCATCCTCGGCTTATTCATCTTCGGGCTGTTCGGCTTCCAGCCACATCACATTGATGATGCCAAAAGCGAGCGCTAATCCAACACCGAGTACCCATGCGAAATACCACATTTTTTCTCCTGACTTTAGTTGTTATTAATACGCTGTATGTGTATTGTCTTTGATAGATTGCACAGTTACTTTTCCTCGCAGTACTTTAAATACCCATGAGGTGTAGGCTAATATCAATGGCAGGAAAATAATCGTCACCACAAACATGATGCCCAGAGTTTTCTCGCTGGAAACTGCATCCCATAAAGTCAGGCTACTGATGGGGTTAGTGCTCGATGGCATGACAAATGGGAACATGGAAAAGCCGGCAGTCAGAATAACTCCCATAATCGTCAGGCTACTGAATATGAATGCAGTACGCTCATGCTTAAAATGAGCACTCAGTAGTGATAATCCAATACCTGCAAAGCCTGTAATCGGGGCGAGTATCATCCATGGATAAGTCTGATAATTGACTAGCCAACCGCCCGATACTTTTTCTACTGTTTTACTGAGTGGATTAATAGCCAAGTTCAAATCATGAACTGAAGTCAAGCGATAGCCATCAATGCCAAAGGCAACCCACAAGCCGGCGAGAGCGAACGACACTGCGCATAATATGCCTGTTACCAGCGCTGATTTTTGTGCGCGTTTTTGAACGGCTCCATCAGCGCGCAGTTGCAGATAAACGGCACCGTGCATCATGAGCATGCTCAGGCTGACTACGCCACACAGCAAGGCAAACGGGTTAAGCAGTTGCCAGAAACTGCCGGTGTAAAACGAACGCAGCGTGTCATCATAATAAAATGGTAGCCCGATGAGTAAATTACCAAATGCAACGCCAAACACTAATGCAGGCACTGCGCCGCCAACAAATAAGGCCCAGTCCCAGCCATTACGCCAGCGTGGATCAGCTAACTTGCTGCGATAGTCAAAACCTACCGGGCGAAAAAACAACGCGAACAATACAAGCAGTAATGCGATATACAAGCCAGAAAACGCTGCGGCATAGACCAAGGGCCAAGCCGCAAAAATAGCGCCGCCAGCAGTAATCAGCCAGGTCTGGTTGCCTTCCCACGTGGCACCAATCGTGTTGATAATGACTCTGCGTTCATCATCGGTTTTACCCAAAAACGGTAGCCATGCTGCAACGCCCATGTCAAAGCCATCCATGATGGAGAAGCCAACCAGCAATACCCCTATAAAAACCCACCATATGAGTTTTAGCATTTCATAATCAAAGAATGTCATGATGTCACCCCTTAGGTGTGGCTAACGGAAGTTTGGTTTTTTTCAAAATAGTATCGGCCGGTATGCAGGCTGGATGGCCCCATACGTGCATAACGGAACATCAGGAATAGCTCAACAATCAGCAGTAGGGTATAAAAACCAAGGAAACCCGCCAGGCTAAAATAAAGATCACCGGCGGATAATGATGATGTCGATAAGTGTGTCGGCAGGATTCCGGAGATGGTCCAAGGTTGGCGACCCATTTCTGCTACTATCCAGCCCATTTCGGCTGCAATCCAAGGGATTGGTATCGAGTACAAGGCCAAACGTAATAACCATTTTTTATCACTGATGGTGCGATTGGCAGTGTAGTAAAACGATGCTGCAAAAATAAACAGCATAAGCACACCCATCAACACCATGATACGAAATGACCAGAACAGTGTGAAAACGTTGGGGATCGTATCAGCCGCCGCCTGCTTAATTTGAGTTTCAGTGGCATCTATCACGTTAGGGGTGTATTTTTTAAGCAGCAGGCCGTAGCCCAGATCAACTTTGGATTCTTCAAAAGCAGCAACTGCAACTTCTGAAACATCGCCGGATTTTAGACGCTGTAAATCTGCATAAGATTGCATGCCGTTACGGATGCGCACTTCATTTTGGTTTTTCAAATCAATTAGCCCTGTCACTTCTTCATCAACAGAGCGTGTGGCAATCAGCCCTAGCAGGTAGGGAATTTTCACCGCGTAATCTGTGCGCTCTTCAGTCTGATTGGGTATACCAACCAATGTGAATGCTGCCGGCGGTGGCTCAGTATGCCACTCGGCTTCAATGGCGGCTAGCTTTACCTTCTGCACTTCTCCAGTGGCATAGCCTGATTCATCGCCCAGAATAATAACAGACAAGATAGACGCCAGGCCAAACCCAGAGGCTACCGCGATGGAGCGTAATGCAAAGCCAACATCACGGCCTTTGAGCAGATACCAGGAGGAAATACCAAGTACAAACATTGATGCTGTGGTGTAGCCTGCAGCCACTGTATGTACAAACTTAACCTGAGCTACCGGATTAAAAATAAGCGCAGCGAAGCTGGTCATTTCCATACGCATGGTTTCATAGTTGAATGCTGCCCCAACAGGGTTCTGCATCCAGCCATTTGCAATCAAAATCCAAAGCGCAGACAGATTTGAACCAACTGCCACCAAAATAGTAACCATCAAATGTTTTTCTTTAGAGAGCTTATCCCAACCAAAGAAGAATAGTCCGACAAAGGTGGATTCCAGAAAGAAGGCCATTAAGCCTTCAATGGCGAGCGGAGCACCAAATATATCGCCGACATAGTGCGAGTAATAAGCCCAGTTGGTGCCGAACTGAAACTCCAGAGTAATGCCCGTTGTAACGCCCATGGCGAAATTGATGCCGAACAATTTGCCCCAGAATTTGGTCATGTCTCGGTAAATCTGCTTGCCAGTCATGACATAGACCGATTCCATGATGACCAGAATCCAAGACAATCCGAGCGTTAGCGGTACAAACAGAAAATGGTAGAGCGCGGTTGCGCCAAACTGAAAGCGGGAAAGATCTACAACTTCGGCAGACGGGAGCATAGTGTAAATACCTTGTTAGTGGGCCTAATTTAAAATGATTCGCGTAACTTCCGATTGCCTTGCCTCTTTAGCTATCGGATTAGAAAAAAACATCACCCAGATGAGCCACAGCAGTATTACTTTAACGATCAGAATAATGATAATCTCAATCACCAGCCGCCTAGATTTATTTGCATCTTTAAGCCGCCGGAGATGCTCAATATACTTTGATATCAGTTGCATAACAGAGTCTCACTCTAATCAAACACTGTGACAGCATTAGTTTAGCCTAAATGAATTTAAGTGCAATGTGTCACAGTGTCGCATGCATTTCAAATACGATTATGCTTGTGATTCTTATCTAGGTACCAGAAATACAGAATTCTCTGCCACAAGCTCATTGCTCTCAACAGCGCGTACTTCAAATATAACGTGGTGCGAACCTGCTTTCATTGTACCGTCCGGTATCTGCAGGCGTACAGGAATCCAGCGTGACTCAGCAGAGTTAACCGTAACGGTCTTGTTTGCATCAGCTACGTCTGACTCAACCTTCAGGTTGTTAATACCAGTTGCACTTAGCTGATAGTGCTGTGTTGTTTCGGTTGCATTCATAATCTGTAAACGATAGACATTTACCAGCATACCACCTTCAGTCAGACGCGCCATCACACCACGGTCACGCTCTACATCCACCCTGAATGACGATCGCAGTGCTAGGCTGGTGAAAAAGGCAATCAAAATAGAGGCTAGTATCACGGTGTATATAAGCACACGAGGCCTTAAAATACGGCGCAGCATCTGTGACCTATCCCAGCCCTGATTCATCGCATGCTGGGTTGAATATTTGACCAGGCCGCGCTCGTAGCCCATTTTGTCCATCACGGTGTCACAGACATCAGCACACGCTCCGCAACCGATGCACTCATACTGCAAACCTTTACGGATATCAATACCGGTCGGGCATACCTGCACACACAGGCTGCAATCGATACAGGCGCCTTGCTTGCTCTTATCCATATCGGCTTTGAGTGATGCCTTACCGCGTGGCTCACCTCGTTTTTCATCATAGGTCACGATCAATGTATCATCATCAAACATTGCACTCTGGAAACGGGCGTAAGGACACATGTATTTACATACCTGTTCACGCATAAAACCTGCATTACCATAAGTAGCAAATCCGTAAAAACATATCCAGAACGTCTCCCATGGACCTAAACCCAGATTCACTACCGCACTGCCCAGTTCACGGATAGGAGAGAAGTACCCGACGAAGGTAAAGCCTGTCCACAGCGCAAACGCAATCCAGACAAAATGCTTACTGCCTTTTTTAAACAGCTTCTTGGCGGATATCGGCGCGTCGTCCAACTTCATGCGTGATGCACGGTCGCCTTCTATTTTAGCTTCTATCCACAGAAAGATCTCTGTATACACAGTCTGCGGGCAGGTATAACCGCACCATAGGCGCCCAGCTACGGCGGTAAACAAGAATAAGGAAAGTGCAGAGATAATGAGAATACCTGTCAGGTAGATCAGGTCTTGCGGGTATAGCACAAGATTAAAGATATAGAAGCGTCTCGCTTCTAGGTCAAACAATAGTGCCTGACGCTGCCCCCATTCAAGCCATGGAATTCCATAAAAAATGATTTGTGTCAGCCATATCATGACCCAGCGCCATTTGGTAAAAAACCCGAAAGTGCTGCGCGGATAGATTTTCTCTGCGGTAGCGTACAAGCTTATAACTACCTCATTAGGTAAAGGTTTATTATCAGCGGGTTTGGTGTCTGCCATTTTAATCATATCTCAAACTTTCTCTTTTTATATTACAGCAATACTATGCATTAAATATGCCAGAATCCATTGAATCAATTAACCTTATGTTTATGTTGAATAATTTAAGACGACATCTGTTGGAAAGTCGGTATTGTTAAAATAACAGACTCAAGTGCGTCAAATATGACAGTTATTTTATTAAAAAAGGATTAAACTGTCATTTTTGACATGTAGATTATACGCAAATGTCCAATATTCAGATCACTGAACTTTTATCGTATTTAGATAGCCAGCCACAGCCCCACATCGTGATGAATAAAGATTACACCATTATCGGGGCGAACGCGGCGTATCGTGCCCAATATGGCGATGGAAAAGCGGTGGTGGGCAGGCATTGCTATGAAGTGTCACATCATTTTGACCGGCCCTGTGATGAGGCAGGCGAATTATGCCCGCTCAAACTCAGTAATAAAACAGCGCGCCCTCGGCGGGTATTGCATTTGCATCAGACGCCGCGTGGTGAAGAGCATGTAGACGTAGAATTGACGCCAATCCATGACAGCAATGGCGAACTGGTCTGTTTTGTTGAAATGATGCAGACAATTCGCACAGCTGGTGCGACTTCGTCCTCGCAGGGCATGGTCGGGCGTTCACCTTCATTTAATAACATGCTGGCATTAATCGGACGCGTAGCGCCATCTGAGGCCTCGGTTTTGTTGCTTGGTGAATCCGGAACCGGTAAGGAGTTGGTGTCGCAAGCCATACATAACGCCAGTCATCGAGCCAATAAGCCATACGTGGTCGTAGATTGCTCAGGGTTGACAGAATCACTATTTGAAAGCGAGTTGTTCGGCTATGAGAAAGGCGCGTTTACCGGAGCTACTCAGCGCAAACTGGGGCTTGTTGAAAGTGCCCGCGGCGGCACCCTGTTTCTTGATGAAGTGGGCGATATCCCGCTCAACCTTCAAGTTAAATTGCTGCGCCTACTGGAAACTGGCACTTATCGCCGAGTGGGCGGTTTAGAGCCGTTACGGGCTGATTTTAGGCTTGTGGCAGCAACTCATCGAGATCTTAAAAAAATGGTAGAGCAAGAGACTTTCCGCAAAGACCTGTATTACCGGATCAGCACTTTCCCTATATATGTTCCATCACTGGCGGAGCGTCACGAGGATATTCCACTGATATCGCTCGCTCTGCTGGAACGCATCAGTCCTAAAAAAAAGCTCAAGCTACACCCAGACACAATTGCAAAGCTTCAGGCATGTAGCTATCCAGGCAATATCCGTGAGCTTAGAAACATTCTGGAGCGTGCCAGTCTGATGACAGATGGCGATACCGTTATGCCGCAGGAATTAGCGATAGAGGCGGAAGCTTCCCATCAAAAAGTAAGTGTTGTCCACCAGAATATCATTCCATTGGAACAGGCAGAAAAGCAATATATGCAGTGGGCAGATGAAAATTGTCAGGGAGATCGTCGCATGCTGGCTAAAATGCTTGGGATTAGTGAGCGCACCCTTTATCGAAAACTGAAGGAATAATCTATTTCTGGAGTAGACAATTTAAATATACAGAAAATCACTAGCGTACATGGTATGCGTATTGCATTAGTTAAAAAGTGAATCAATCCTGAGCGGATTGTGTGTATCAATAAATTGGAGAATGAAATGAGTGCAAATATTCAACCGTGGTCTCGTGTAGAGTTTGAAAACAAGTTCCGCGAAAAAGGAAGGGGATACCACATCTATCATCCATTTAATGTGCTGATGTATGAAGGTAAGTTAACGCGCGAGCAATTGCAGTCATGGGTGGCTAACCGGTTTTATTATCAAATCGGCATCCCGCAAAAAGACGCAGCAATCATGTCTAATTGCTCTGATAGAGAAATCCGCCGCGGCTGGATTTTGCGAATTACCGACCATGATGGTGTTGATAATACTCAAGGTGGTATTGAAGCCTGGATTAAGCTGGGTGAAGCTGGGTGAAGCAGTTGGTTTAACTGCTGAGGATGTTACTTCACTAAAGCATGTCAGCCCGGGCGTTAAGTTTGCTGTGGATGCGTATATCAATTTTGCGCGTCAAAGACCTTGGCAGGAAGCCGTTTGTTCTTCTTTAACAGAGATGTTTGCACCGCATATTCATCAGCAAAGAATCAGATCCTAGCCTGAAATGTATCCATGGGTCAAAGAAGAGGGTCTCATCTATTTTAAGAAAAGACTGAATGAGGCAAGGCGAGATGTTGAACAGGGTTTAGCCGTGACTTTAGATTACTTTAGCCAGTCACGCGCCATGCAGGAAAGAGCGCTTGATATCTTACAACTCAAGCTGGATGTGCTTTGGGTCATTGCAGATTCAATCATGTTGGCATGCTGCGATGTCAATATAGAGAATGGCGTATAGTATCAACGACAGGATCAGATGCGATAATTTGCTGAAGGATGTTTTGTGATAAATCAAACCTTTCATTCAGATTGGAGTAAATTTAAATATTGAAATATCAATTAATAAGGAGTACAAAATGTTACATGAGTTAATTGGAACTTATACCGGTTTGCTGACAGTAGCAGTGATTGTGTTCACGTTAGGCATGTTTGTATTTTTCTATAGAATGATTTTTAAAAATGAAGCCGAGGAGTTCAAGAAATAATGCAGATTAAATGCCCGCATTGCAATAAAGAAAATCGCTTTCCTGTTTACAGACTGGGTTCAGCCCCTAAGTGCGGTGCCTGCCATAAGGGATTGATATCTGGACCAATAGTACTTAATCAGGCAAATATCGATGAGCTTCTGGTGCAAAAAATATTGCCGGTGCTAATCGACTTCTGGGCTCCGTGGTGTGGGCCATGCAAGATATTTGCGCCTACATTCAAAGCAAGTGCAGAAAAGTTTGCTGACAGAATTGTGTACGCAAAAGTCGATACTGAAGCAGAGCAGTTGCTGGGTGCAAAATATAACATCAGATCGATTCCGACCCTGATTTACTTCTGGCAGGGCAAGGAGTTAGGGCGTCTCAGCGGTGCGCTGCCGCCTGGCCAGTTGGATCAGCTCGCATCACAGCTTGTTCAGTTAAGTAGCGCTTAATAAAAAGTCTAAGGTAGGTCTGGCGCTTTGCTAAAGTACTGATGGAGACCGTTCAAAATTTAGGACACCCTCAAATTCAGTGACACAGAAAAATTAGAAAGGCAGTATTTCACGAGGCGGGAAAGTGTCTAACTTTTATTCTGCATGAATGCATGGTCAGTAAAATCATTAACGAATTAAATCAATTTAAATAATAATAGATAAATATTTTTAATCAAAAGCATTTAATCAATCAATTTTAAAACTTGAATTAATTAGATTAAACTGATTGCCAGCTGGTTAAACGGTCTTAGGATTAGAGCGTATGAATAAATTAAACCAAATAGTCAGTCCATTGAATGTGCCAGGGTGGCTTAACCTTTTAAAAGCGCACATGATGCAGCGCCGACTATCGGCGATGGGCCTAGCAATTGCTGTTATTAGTCTTACTACTCTATGGCTGCTCAACTTTACAACCGTGATTCCCAGCATTTTAGGGGGCTCGGCTAAATGGGCTTTACTTGCTGGCTTAGCTGGATTTACAGCCACGACAATTGGTGCATTACCCGTATTGATTGTTAAAGGAATACCACAACGCTTAGAAGATTCCATGCTTGGATTTGCTGCTGGGATGATGCTTGCTGCCAGTGTGTTTTCTTTAATCATCCCTGCATTGGACGCAGGACAGGAAATTTTTCTTAGTAGATTTACGGCTTCATTAGTGGTCGTAGTGGGATTAGGACTTGGTGTTTTGTTAATGTTAGGACTAGACGAGTTCACACCACATGAACATGATAAGACTGGTCCATGCGGACCAGGTCATGAAAGATGCGGTAAGGTTTGGTTGTTTGTATTTGCAATAGCAATCCATAACTTACCTGAAGGTATGGCCATGGGGGTGAGTTTCGCAAATGGAGATATGCAGGTTGGGTTACCACTGAGTACAGCCATTGCAATTCAGGATATTCCTGAAGGTCTTGCTGTTGCGTTAAGCTTAAGTGCTGTAGGCATGCGGCCACTTTATGCCATAGGAATTACTGCACTCACTGGCTTATTGGAACCGCTTGGTGCCATATTAGGGTTTGCTTTATCTTCAGGGACTATGTGGACATATCCGGTTGGTTTGGCACTTGCTGCGGGAGCGATGTTGTTTGTGGTATCTCATGAGGTGATTCCTGAAACGCACCGTAACGGACACCAAACAACAGCGACTATTGGGCTGATGATAGGCTTTGCATTGATGATGGTTTTAGACACAACACTGGGTTGATTTTAATAAGGAGTAATATGATGAGTAATGTAAAAGTTAGTGAAATTAATATTGGTATTGATGCAGCAGATCGTAAAGAAATTGTTAAAGGGCTATCCGCATTATTAGCGGATAGCTACACGCTATATTTGATGACGCATAATTTTCATTGGAATGTGACAGGTCCACAGTTTAATAGTCTGCATAATATGTTTATGTTGCAATATACTGAACAGTGGAATGCATTAGATTTAATTGCAGAGCGTATACGTGCACTAGGATACCCGGCACCTGGAACATACAAAGAATTTGTTTCGCTTGCCTCCATACAAGAAGTTGAAGGCACACCAAAAGCCATAGATATGGTGCGTCATCTTGTCAATGCTCAAGAAGCCGTAGCAAGGGTTGCAAGAGGGTTGTTCCCTTTGATTGATAAAGTGGACGATCAACCAACCGCAGATTTACTTACCCAGCGTATTAATGTGCATGAGAAAACAGCATGGATGCTAAGAAGCTTACTCGCTGAGTAAGCAACGATTCACGCAAATAAACTAGTCAATATAGGAGAAGTACAATGAAAGCAAATGTTGGTGGTGTAGATAAAATTCTACGTATTGTATTAGGTGCTGCATTGATTGCTTGGGTCTTGTTTGCAAATGGTCCTATGTGGGCTTGGATTGGGATTGTTCCATTAGCCACAGGTTTATTTAATTTCTGCGCCCTTTATGCCCTGCTGGGCATCAATACTTGCAAAGTGAAGTAAGTGTAAAGTGGCATTTTAGTGCACTACATAATTGACGCTTGCCTGCTGATTGAAATGTAAAGGGTTAGGTCAACACTTTATAGATAGAAGGTCAAGTGTGTAGCGTACCGTGATTAATTGTAACACGCTAATTACCAATAGATTTTGAACTACGGAACTAAAAGTAAGTCGGAATTCTGTTCAAGTTTTATACATGTTGCA
>Ga0209097_10002393_pt1 | contig 15166 bp, 8 predicted proteins | sample AD_UKC052_MetaG_FD_184419 | JGI IMG/M metagenome (GOLD analysis project Ga0209097, IMG submission 184419) | Active sludge microbial communities of municipal wastewater-treating anaerobic digesters from USA - AD_UKC052_MetaG (SPAdes) (version 2) | ecosystem: Engineered > Bioreactor > Anaerobic >... | reverse complement strand
ATCGTGTTCCGGGCTTTTGATGGCGATCATCTGTTTGTCGGGCGTTTTGATGAACATGCTTTTGTCGGGCCGCTGCTCCACGTTTTTGGAGCCGAACTGCATTTGCATGGCCACCAGCACCATGCCCACGGTGGCGCTGTCGGAAGTATCCGTAAGCGTCATGGTCATAGCGGCGTCGTAAGGCACGATGGCGTACAGGTGTTCGCCGGTTTTGCCGACCGGTGTGAGGTTTTTGTAATCGAACTGCTCGAAACCGATTTTGACGATCTCGTTTTCGAATGCGCTGCGCAGTTGTTCCTTGATGTCTTCTTTCGGCACAATGGCAAACATGGCCGGCGGCATGAAGTACACGAGCGAATCGTATTCGATGTTCAGTGACACGCGTTTGTAGGTCTCCATGTCGCGGCGGAGATCGAGGCTATCCTGTTTTGTCTGGGCTGTGGCGGCGCAGGCGAGGAGGAGCAGGACGGTTACTAGATGGATGGTTTTTTTCATGGTTTGATCTGATGTCTGTGATGTCTGTGATGTCTCTGATGTCCGTAGGGCTTCACCCTACGTTGATGCTTGCGCCCCTTCAGGGCTGCTATGGGTTAACGGACTTCGCACTTCGCACTGACAGACTTCGCACTTAAAAGTCCGCTTCCATGCTGAAGATCTGGTCTTCCCGTTTGCCCATAACCCCCGCTTTCTGGTAGTCGCCCACGCGTTTTTCGAAGAAGTTCGTTTTGCCCTGGATCGAGATCATGTCCATCCACGGGAAAGGGTTGGCGGTTTTGTACACTTTTTCGTTGCCCAGCGACATCAGGAGGCGGTCGGCGACGAATTCGATGTACTGGCCCATCATGTCGGCGTTCATGCCGATCAGGGAAACGGGCAGCGCATCTGTGATGAATTCCTTTTCGAACGAAACGGCTTCGGTGATGATGGCTTCGATTTCTTTCGGGTCGAGTTTGTTTTGCATCATGGAATACAGCAGGCAGGCGAAGTCGCAGTGCAGGCCTTCGTCGCGGCTGATGAGTTCGTTGCTGAACGTGAGGCCGGGCATGAGGCCGCGTTTTTTCAGCCAGTAAATGGAGCAGAACGAACCGGAGAAAAAGATACCTTCCACGGCGGCGAATGCGATGAGGCGGTGCGCGAAGGTAGGCGCGTCTTCGATCCAGCGCAGGGCCCATTCCCCTTTTTTGGCTACGCAGGGCAGGTTTTGCAGGGCATGGAACAGGAAATCCTTTTCCTTGGGCTCCTTTATATAGGTATCGATGAGGAGGGAGTACATCTCGGCGTGGATGTTCTCGATAGCGACCTGGAAACCATAGAAACAACGCGCTTCGGGAATCTGGACTTCGCGCATGAAGTTGAGCACGAGGTTCTCGTTGACGATGCCGTCGGATGCGGCGAAAAACGCCAGCACGTGTTTGATGAAGTGGCGTTCGTCGTCATTGAGTTTGTGTTCCCAGTCGATCATGTCCTGGTTCAGATCGACTTCTTCGACCGTCCAGAAGGAGGCGACTTCGGTTTTGTACATTTTCCAGACCTCTTCGTAATTGATCGGGAGGATGACGAAACGATCGGGGTTTTCGGCAAGAATGGGCTCGTAGCCGTCGGTTTTCTGTTTCATATTTGTTCGTTTATCTAGTGTATTATTGGATGAATGAGAAACTTCCCTACGTTAGTCCGCTGAATTACAACATTTTAAGGACGACAATCCCTTAACGGCTTTTGAGCCGGGCGTCAATCCTGTGTTTAAATTTTCGGAACTTTACTGAGGCGGGAAGGGTATTAAACTTTTCTATTCTGGGTAGCGAAAGTAACGGCTCTTTCCGTGTTTTCGCGGCATAATTATCCACATGGTGTTTATAACTTTCGTAAAACATTGATATTCAATGCTTGTATAAAAAGTTAATTTTATCCACATTGTTAATAACTCGTGTGGATAATTTTTTTTCGTTTTGACAGGCAAATATGAAATTAAAAAAGCCGGCATATAAAACGGCCTGTTTGTCAGCGACTGGAAACCTGACTTATGCTAAAAACAGGTTTGCCCGTCGTTGCCACTAGGACTTATATTTATGTCACGTTAACCATAAATGTATACAGCATGAAACAACTTTTCACCTTACTGTTTTTAACCGCGTTGTGCGGGAGCGGGCATACACAATCCTATACGTTGCAATCGAATCAGGTAAAAGCGACTATTCTGGCCAATGGCGCCACTTTTACAGACGGGACGAATGGCGCGTTTATCCCCGTGCAGCCGGAGTTGCTGCCGATCAGTTTGCTGAATGGCTCCGGTATCTGGGTTGCCGGGCTCGATGGCGCCGGAAACCTGAAAGGCGCCGTAGACCGGATCAGCAGCACGGATTTTCAGCCGGGCGAACTCGATCCTTTAGAGCCGTCGCTGGTTGGCAACCTGATAGAGATCTGGCCGGTTAAGTGTGCTGATCTGGAAGCGCACCTGCAGGATTACAGCGATGGCGTGATTGACAACCCGAATGCCCACATATTCGCTTTTCCGGGGAAAGGAAACGCCCAGTTTGAACAGTACAACTCGGGCGCAACACTCCCTTTTACCAGTCAGGCACTTGCCGGTTATTATGACCAGAATAACGATGCGCTGTACGAACCTGTGCTGGGAGAATACCCGGCCATCGAAGTACGCGGCTGCCCGCAAGTATTTCCGGTCCGGGAGTTGGCGTGGTCGGTTTTCAACGATGCGCTCGACGTTCCGCATCCCTCCGGCATGGCAAAACTCGACATGGAGGTGCAACGGCAGGTGTTCCAGATAGGATCGCTGCATGAGGACGTACGCGACAAAACCGTATTTGTGAGATACAAACTGATCAATCGTGGTGCGGAGGTGCTGGATTCCTGCTTTGTCGGCCTTTATTCGGACCTCAGCATCGGAAATCCCGTCGACGATTATATCGGTACCATTCCAGAGCGAAAACTGGTCATCGGATACAATGCAGACGGAAATGACGAAGGCGGTTTCGGAACTGCTATTCCTGCGCTGGGTATAAAACTGCTGCGCGCACCACTCTCGCCGGTAGGAGACGAAATTTTTGAACTGGGCCTTCACAGCACGCTTTCTATCGACGACCCGTCTAATCTGAGCAGCGCCGGAATTTATAATCTGCTGAACGGACGTTTGCCCGACGGATCGCCGGGGCCCGCAGGCGGATTTGTATTTCCCGGAAATCCCGGGCAGGCGGACCAACCCGGGACGGAACTCGCTTTGGGAAATGTTCCGGGGAAACGCAGAAGTCTGATGTCGATGGGACCCTTCACGCTTCAGCCGGGCGCCGTCAATGAGTTGATCGTCGCTTACTATTACAGTTATGAGCCGGGTCCGTTCACGGTACCGGAACAGGTAGTCGGCCTGATCGAATGGGCAAATAACATTCAAAATCTGTTCGACAACTGTCTGGAGGACGAAGAGAATTTTTGCGACTTTATAACGGAAGCGCCGCATCCATCCAACCCGTCGGGGCTAAGTATTTTCCCCAATCCGGCGAGCGGACAGTTCACAGTGGAAAGCAAGGGTGCGGCTTTTTCGAGCATCGAAATGACAGATGCATTGGGCCGGACCATTCAGGAAATACAACTGGGTGTTCCGGCGCTCAAATACGAGGTGCGGGTCACGGATATTGCTTCAGGTATGTATTTCGTGCGGGTAGACGGGCATTCTATTCCGCTGGCGATTCAGCGGTAGAGGATACGAGGAGTTGAAAACAATGTATTGAAGAGAAAAAAATAGTGTTTTCATGTTCAAAAGTGCCCTGCCGTAAGGTAGGGCATTTCTGTTTGTAGGTATATGAACGGGAATTTGGTTTGAGACTTTGAGATTTGGTCGGCTTCGCCTCCCTTCGTAGGAATAATTGCCACGCGGACGACGCGGATAAAGCGGATTAACGCGGATTTTATGGCCGCAAGGCCATAAAAAATCCGCGTTAATCCGCTTTATCCGCGTCATCCGCGTTGCAGTTATTCCTACGGCGAGGAGGCGAAGCCGCATCATTCCAAGTATTTACTTACCGTACAAACGCTGGTATTTTTCCACAATACAGCGCGCCATCATGTAACTCACCGTCGATTCGGCGCCCTGGTTAAGGTTCACATACGTTTCTTCCAGTCCGTCGTAGCAACCGCCCGTGCAGGGGTTGTACACAATATGGTGCAGGTGATTTTGCCCCAGGAACCAGTTGAAAGCCGTTTTCATTTTATCCGCGTAATCCGCAGCGCGGAACACCTGAAAGAAAGTAAACAATGCCAGCACCGAATAGGCGATGTCGATGGGCTGTTCGCCATAAGCGTGGCTTGCTTCGCCTTTTTTCATCCATGATTTGTTCGAGATCACCTTGATGCCGTCTTCATTGAAGGTTTTGGACAGCAGAAAATCGAACGTGGTGCGCGCTACCTGGCGGTAAGCCGGGTTGCCGGTGACTACCCAGGCGCAGAGCATGGCTTCCGGAAGAATGCTATTGGCGTAGGTGAGGTAACTTTCGTACCACTGCCAGCCTTCTTCCGATTCACTTTTATACATGCCCACCATGCGGTCGGCGAGGGTTTTTACCAGTTTGGTGTGCTTTTGCGATTCCTTTCCGACGCTGCTGTAGTACAGCCCTTTGATGATAAACGCCATGGCGCGGGTGGAATGCACCTGCTCCAGATAGGGTAGTGCGCGCTGCACGATTTCTTCCGCGGTGGCGGTCAGGTGCCGGGGCAACAGGAAACCTTTGGAAATGACGTATCCGAGTGCCCAGATGGCACGGCCGTTGGAATCTTCGAGGTTGGTTTCCTCGTTTTGTGGCGTAAATACCTTGTTTTCATCAACATAGTTCAGGAAATCACCTTTGGGTTGCTGACAGAACTTGATAAAATCGAGGTAAGTACGGATATATTCGAGGTCTTCTTCTTTTCTCGTCAGTTCGTAGTGCATGCATACGGCAATCATGGCGCGCGCATTGTCGTCGAGCGTATAACCCGAATCCAGATCCGGCTGGTTGATTTTGGAAAACTGGATCATACCAATTTCCGTGGTCATTTTTTTGATGTGCGCCAGGTTGAATTCGGGCACACGGTATTCGAGGGTGATCTTATTTGCGTTGGTCGACATATGGTTGTTTTCAGGGGATGTATTTTGTTCACTGACCCGCTGGATCAGCAATGCGTGCGCAATAGCCGAGTTTTCCCAGGCAGTGGGAACAATCCGCTGAAGAATGCCGGCGCTGAATGCCAGGCGCAGGTCGTCGTCGCTCATCAGGCGGTTCACCGCTTCCGAGAGTTGTACGGGGTTCTGGAAATCAACGATCATACTGTTGTTGCCGCTCAATACCTCTTTCGCATGCGGGATGGGCGTCGAAATGATCGGGCATCCGCAACTCATGGCATACGAAAACGTGCCGCTGACGGCCTGGTGGGGGTCTTTCGACGTAAACAGGTAAATATCAGTGAGTTGCAGGTATTCCAGCAGATCTTCCAGCGACAGATATCGGTTGATGAACTGTACGTGGTCGGTGAGATCGAGTTCCGTTACTTTAGCCTGGAGCATTTCACGGTAGCGTTCGCCTTCGGATTTAACTACACCCGGGTGCGTTTTTCCGATGACGAGAAACATCACGTCGGGGTTCTGTTCCACAATGGCCGGCAGTGCGTCCAGCGTGGTTTCGATACTTTTACCCGAACTCAGCAGCCCGAAAGTGGAAAGCACTTTTCTGCCGCCGATCCCGTATTTCTCTTTCAGCGTGTTTTTATCCAGGTGCGGCACGAGGTGGGTGCCGTGTGGAATGACCTCTATTTTTTCTTCCGCCACGCCATATTCCTTTTGAAGGATTTGCGCGGCATTGTCGGTCATTACGATCACAGCGTCGCAGGCCCCTGCAATACGCCGGGCGTTGGTACGCAGGCCGTCGTTCGGGTTCGGCAAAACCGTGTGGAAAACTACCACTACGGGTTTGGAAAGTCCATACAGGAATTGCAGAAACACTTCCTCGCCGGCCTGGTGGAAAAAGCCGAATTCGTGCTGAATCACCACACTCTGGATCTTCGGATCAGAGTTGATGGCGCTTGCCAGTTTTTTATATTCGGCCGGCTCGTTGGTATCCAGTGTGAATTTTACTTCTTCCGGATACTGGTACTGCATCTTTCCGGCTTCCAGCGCGCAGATTTTGAGGGAAAAGGAGTTGGTAAATTTGTCGTTGAGAGATTTCACAAGGTCCTGGGAATACGTAGCGATCCCGCACTCTCTGGGTGGATAGGAAGTAATGAACAAAATCTCAGGCAACTCGGTAGCCGGGAGTTTGACGTTCCCTTTTCGGGTCACTTCCGGTGAAACGGAGCGGGTGGTATTTTCTCCAAAACTTACAATCAGTTCATTATTCATGTTTCTTCACATTAAGTAATAACTCAGAGATGAGCGCAGACAGACTTAAGGAAGCGCAGGCAATGCGTTCGTCGGCGGCGCCGTAATAAATGTATAAAGTGTCATCGAACAGTGCCGTTCCGGTAGGGAAACACACGTTGTCTACTTCACCTTTCAACTCCCATTTGTGCTCCGGCTTGAATAAAGCGTACGGCAAACGGGAAATTTCTTTTCCTGGATTTTCCAGATCCATCAATGCAGCACAAGCCACATATTTGTATCCGGAGGCAGTATCGTACACTCCATGGTAAATGAGGAGCCAGCCGTGTTCAGTCTCGATGGGCGGGCAACCGCCGCCGATGTAACTGATCTCGTGGCTGTGTTTGGGAGCCAATGCGATGTGATCCTGAAAATGAAGGAAATAATCTTCCCAGTAATGATTGGTCAAATCGCTCAGATCGTGTACTGCCGCTATTTGTATGTCGGGTTTAATTCTGTGCAGGAAAAAAAGCCTGCCACCTATTCTTCGGGGAAAAAACACCACGTTTTTGTCCCAAAGCAGGGCATTCATATTCATTATGTGGCTATAATACCCGTTAAAACGGAGGTACTTCTCATTCAGGGGATATTTTGTTTGCGCCAGCCGGAGGAAGTTTTCGCAACTGATCTCCGGCGTTATGATACCCCGTTTTTCGAAGCCATTGGGCAGGGTTTCTGCAGTCGCGTAAGAGCCGAATACGTTTACGCCGTCGTAGGCCGTATAGGTCAGGTAATAGATGCCATCGATTTTGGTAATACGGGGGTCTTCTACACCGTGTGATTCCTTTTCGCCCTGCGGAAAAATGATGGGCGTATCCAGCCTTTCCACCACGGTTTCGGGACCTTCCAGCCGGCAATAACCGATGGTGGAATAGTTACCCTTTCTTACTGCACGAAAAAAAATGTGTAGGGTATTTCCTTCCTGCATGACGGCCGGATTGAGGACACCTGCATTTTCAAACACGAGGTCGGTTTTATGAAGAATTACACCGAGTTTATTAACTTCTAACTTTGGCACTTTCATCGGGAAACATATTTTGTGAACAAGAACTTGGAACAGGCACAGATAAAAATGACCTGACTACCAAACCAAAAACAGTTGGGCAATCAGGTCTGAAAAATGTGTTTGTCTGTAAATTTTCAATCGGGCGAATTCGCCCTGAAGTTTGGAGCAAAAGGAGTAGATTCTAGTTGCAGTAACCGAGCAAAACCCAGATGATGACGAATACCAGAACAGTGCCCAGGCATCCGCCACCCAATTTGCTTGCTCCGTAGCCTGCAATAAGGCCTCTGAAGATATTATTCATTGTGTGTCGGTGTTTTTAAGGTAAGTAATGAAATTGGTTGTTGGTTTTGAGGATTCGAGTATTCGAGTATTTGAATTCAAATCCTCAAATCCTCGAATCCTCCGGTTTCTTAGGTCAGGATCAACAGCACCAGCAGAACCACGATCAGCGCACCTGCGGAGATGTAAACGCCGCCGCTAACAGCACGCAGTTCTTTTTTTACCGCACGTTTTTCCTTGCGCAGCTGCTTTTTCTCCGAAGCGCTCATGTTGGATTTGTCGGTTGCCTTGATCTCTTTCAGGCGGCCTTTCAGCACCTCGGCCTGAGCGGAAGGAGCCGGTTTGGAAGCGGTAGTTGTTGTAGGAGGTACTCCCGTTGCGGCTTGCGCAGCCGGGACGATGAACAACAACAAAAAGGCGGTTGTGATACTCAGCGCTAACTTTTTCATTGTAATGATTTTTGTTTGTTGAAAAATTAATAGGATCGATCCTGTTTACGGGGTGTTTAATACCCATTCGAGGAAAAAAATCTACATTTCAGACACAACAGAAAAAGCACGGAACACAACAATTCTTTTCCCCCTGAATTTCCCTTACAGGATGCAACTCGCCGTTTTTCGCTTTAAACCTCGATTGTTTTTATTTTTAAAACAAAATATCCGCATTCAACGCACATCAGGATTTGCAAATGGCAATGAGCAGTTGATCTGCCCGGGTCATATTCCCTGCCGCTCATCTCCTGTCGATCCCGCGCTATGCCGTGTCTGACAGGAGTATTAAATTGATGTGCCGGATGTTTACGGGGTGTGTTATTCCGGAGAAAGGCCAGATCGGCTACGTACCTCTTGTACCACTTCGGACCAGAATATAGCCAGGTCGCGGCGGGGTTGCTGGCATAACCAGACAGTCGTGCCACGTTCGCGGGCCAGCGGATGGGTGATCCCGCCAACCAGGCGGATGTCGGCAAAAAGATTCTGTATGTCGTCGCCCAGTTCGTCATTGATGTAAATAAGGGTCTGGGTGCCCTGCGGAAGATTTAGCGGCGCCCACAGTCGGTAAGAATCCGAAAAACTGTAAGTATGGTTTTTAATGTCGGTGCGACACAGAATGCTGACGGCGCCCGCCTGCCCGTAATTTTCGCCATACACAATATAGTGGTCCGTATTTGCCATGGCGATTGCCGAATCCGTCACGGCGGCCAGTTCTGTCCAGCCCAGCATGTCTGCATAGTCCTGTGGCAAAGGATGCAAATCACCGTCTTCCCAGCGGGTAGTAACAATTCCGGCATCGGTCAGTCGCTGAAAATAAGCCTGAAGTTGCGGGGCAGGCCAGAGCGGAATTCCGGTTGGAAAAAGAAGCAATCCAGGCAAGGCGACTGCTGCGACCAGTATAGTACGCGACCAGGTTTTTTGCAGGAAACGCTCCCAGAATACCGAACCTGCTGCGGTGAGCACCGGATATGCACCCAGGGTGTAATAACTTTTGCCGTTCAGAGCCAGAAATACCAGTATGATAAATATATAAAACCAGGCTACCAGCCGATAGGGGCGCATAACGTCGCTTCGCAGCAGAAAAACCAGCCCGGTCAGCCAGATCAGCGCTCCGCCGGGGCCTTGCATTAGCAACTGATCGACCAGAAAATTGATAGGTTGCACATGGTCGAGTTGGTTACGCGCCAGTTCTTCCATGTGGTGTACCACCGGAAAGTGGTAATGCCACTGCCAGAGCAGGTTGGGGAGTATGATGACGAATGCCAGCATGACGGATAGCCACGGCGCACGCGTCAGCAAAACGGTGCGGCGGGGCGTGAGCAACAGCGCCGGCACGAACGCCGTAATCCAGAACACCAGGCTGTACTTGATCAGAAACCCGACGCCTACGCCCGCTCCGATGGCCCACCACCAGCGCGTGTCGCCGGTTTTTAACCATTTTACGACGGAAAATGAAAGAAATGTCCAGCACAGGATGTCGAACGGTACCGGCTGCAACATGGACGAGGTGCGCAGCCACGCTAGGGAAAACAGCATGGCCGTGCCGCAAACTACCTGTGCGAATCGCCCGCCGCCCAGGTCGCGCACCATCAGGCCGGTCAGTAACAGCAAGGCGCCGCCTGCAAATGCCGAAGGCACGCGGGTGGCCAGCAGGGAATCGCCCAGCAGATGCTGCGTACACCAGCCTACCAGTCCGATAAAGGGCGGGTTGGACCAGAAACCCCAGTCGAGGTGCCGCCCAAGGGCGAGGTACAGGAATTCGTCGCGGTGAAAACCGAGGGTATTGGCGGTAAAAAAATGGAGCAGGATCTTGACGATCACAAAAGCCAGGAGGATCCGGGTGGCAGCGGAGAGGTGTTTCATGTGTGGGTGAGGCAGTTTATTCAGTCGGACAGGAGTCAAAGATGACTGTTTGCTTCCATTTTCATTCATACCTTCTCTATTTTTGAATGAAAATAAATCCCGCTTATGAAAAAAACGATCTGGTTTTTCCCGCTTCTGTTTTGTGCCTTTCCGCTTTCCGCTCAAACCGATACTGTGCCGCCAGTACTCGAGTGTCATCCGTTGACGATTTTTTATGGTTTTGAGTGTTTCGATACCGTTACCATTGCGGATTTGCTGGATACCGTATACGATAACCAGAGCCCGATTCCACTCATCGAACTGGGTATCCGGAAGCGCTGCTGGGGGGCAGGGTTTCCGGAAAATTCGAAGGAGATTTATATGTATCCGGGAGAATTTACTACAGCAGAAATTTGGGCGAGAGATACGTCGGGAAATACCACTACCGTAACGGTGCCGGTATATTTAAACAGCCTGATTTGCGACCCGGGTTATTACTTTATGGCGCAGAAACCCCGTTTATTTAGCAACGAGCTCGATCCAATTCACCACGTCGATTTTCACCTGCAGGCAGGAAATGACTGCCTGGGCGATTCTGTGAATACACATTTCAACTCGGAAGACACCGGTTATTTCGGAGGGTTCGGGTACGTTTGCCCGATTGGTTATACCAGCAGGGTGGAGCCCTCCAAAAACGAGGACCCGCTGAACGGGGTAACGACACTCGACCTTACCCTGATTTCCAAACACATTCTGGGTATTGCCCCGCTGGAAAACCCGTACGCGATCATAGCGGCAGATGCCAACCAGGACGGGAAAGTGAGCGTTTTCGATATCGTTATACTCCGAAAGCTGATTCTGGGTATTGTAAATGAGTTGCCGAACGGGAAATCCTGGCAGTTTATTCCGAAAAACTACGTTTTCCCGGCGCCAGACAACCCGTTTGCACCGCCTTTTCCGCTAGAGATTTCCTTGCCTCTGACGCAACCTGCAAGCAATTTCGAATTTATCGGCGTCAAGATAGGCGACGTAAATTTTTCTGCCGATCCGAATCAATAAGTCTGAGGATGTGAAGATTTGAGGATGCGAGGATTTGACGGATAATGAATATTTATCCTCAAATCTTCGCATGCTCATTAAAGCATCTTTTTCCGCTGCATAAACCAGTACAGCAACCCGGTCACAACCGCCGAAAGCACTACGGCAACGTAAAAATAGATTGGATGATTCGGGATTCCGTTGGGAATGTTCATGCCGAAAAACGAGGAAATCAGCGTCGGCACCATGAGCACCACCGTAACGACCGTGAGGCGGTGGATCACCAGGTTCAGGTTGTTGGAAATAATGCTGGAATAGGCATCCATCGTGCCGTTGAGGATGTTCGTGTACACGTTCGACATGGAAAGGGCCTGCGAATTATCGATGATAATGTCTTCGAACAGGTCGGTCAGGTCTTCGTCGCCATTGATGTGCAGAAAATCCGTCCGCTTCATTTTCATTTTCAACAACTCGTTGGCATTGAGCGAGTTAACGAAATATACCAGGCTTTTTTCAATGGCGAGCAACTGCTTCAGGTCGGAGTTGCGGCTGCTGTTCATCAGTTCCTTTTCGATGCGGTTGCGGCGCAGGTTGAGCGTTTTGAGGCAGGAAAGGAAGTGATATACGTTTTGTTCGAGCACCTGCAGGATGAAGCGTTTTTCATCTGCGGGGTCGAAGTTTCGCACGTTGTTTTCCAAAAATTTTTCCAGTACCGGCGTTTCGAATGCCGAAATCGTGACCACGTGTTCGATGGTCAGGATGATGCCGATCGGGACGGTAATGAAGTAGGCTTCGTTTTCACCTTGCCCGTTGCGGTTTTTGACGGGCGTATTGATGAGGATAAAGCGAATATCTTCATCGCGTTCGTAGCGGGCACGTTCGTCGAGGTCGAGGGAGTCGGTCAGGAATACAGGATCGAATTCGAACCGGCGGGCGATATCCTCCAGTTCGTCAGGCGTGAAGGGCGGAGCGAGATGCACCCAACAGCCAGGCTCCAACTCGCTCAATTCCACGAGTCGCCTTTTTTCGCGTGTATAATAACGGATCACTATCCATTGAGTGTAAAAAGTGAATGAAGAAAGCGCCTTTTAAAAAGGCGGTGCAAACTTACGCCGTCTGTTTGTGGCAAACAACCCTACATGAACTATTTGAAGAAAAAGTTGGCAGGAGCCGGCGAATTAAATTCCGACTTTCGGGGTATTTTTGCCTCACATTCAAAATTTTATGCAAGTGCAATAAAATAAGTTAAAAAATTGTTTTCGACAAACAGCGCATTTATTTGCCAATGCATCTGGGAAAAAACTGTAAATTTTTTCTAACCTTGTGTTCCGTTTAAAAATATAATGGTGCTCAAATTCATGAAAATTTTACTCCGCTCTTGCGTTTTCCCAGCGTAAAACCATCTTTTTACTGGAAATTCGAGGTAAAAGCATCTTGAATGCAGGGTATTTAATATCCTGTCCGGTATCTTAATTGGCAAAAATAAATTCAGTTCCTTCCCATGTCCTGAGTTGAAAACATACTTGTGAAACTACATTTTTTTAATCAAGCCCGACTTCGTATGCGCACTTTTTTCAAGGCCTTACCTTTAGGTATTGCACTCATCCTGACATTACCCAGCCTCCGGTTACCTGCACAGAACAATCCCACGGAACCACCATTTTCAGACCCCGTTCTGCTCGACGGTCATCAGCAACGCCAGGTTTTGCGCGTTCAAAGTTCCAGACAAACCGTCCGTTTTCAAAATCTTATTCCCGGAGAGTCCTATTTACTGAAAGTTCCCAAAGATCCTGTCTCGGATCTTTGCCTTCCCGCTATGCGTGTGCTTCATGCACCGGATTCCATTCCGGCAGCGGCAGATGAACTGGTGTTTAAAGCCGATTCCGCCAGTATCGACCTGCTTTTCGAATATCCGTGCAGTTGGGATGAATCCAATCCGCCGACCCATTACGTTTCGCTCGTTTGCAAAACCTGCCTGAAAAAAACGGTGGGCGAATATATGCGTGCTTCGGCCGGAGAGATCATGGTGACCCCCGGAGTGGCGCCGAACACGCTGATCCGCGATGTACTCATCGGCGGTGACTGTTTTGACGTCACCAATGTGCAGTACCACGGCCAGCCCGGGCAGATCGGTACGTTTAGCAATGGCCAGACCAATATCGGGTTTTCCGAGGGCGTAGTGATGGCTACCGGTAATGCTGCAGTAACCCTGGGGCCCAATACAACCGATAATGCGGATCAGGGTTACGGAAATTCTACGCCCGATGCCGACTTGACAGAACTTTCCAATGGGGGCGACATCTACGATATGGCGTATCTGGAATTTGATTTCAGGCCTACCCAGTCGTCCGTGGCTTTCGATTTTGTGTTCGCTTCGGAGGAATACTGCGAATATGTAGGTTCTCCTTTTAATGATGCATTCGGGTTTTTTATATCCGGCCCCGGCATATCCGGCCCGTTCAACGGCGCGGAAAACATCGCACTGGTACCCTCTACCACTACTTATGTAGCGATCAACAACGTCAACCACCTCCTGAATTCGGGGTATTTTATCAATAATACGCCGCCTAGCGGGCTGCTGTGTGGCCAAACGGGTGTCAACACGCCGGCCGTCAACCAGATTCAGTACGACGGATTTACCAAAAAAATTACGGTTCGCGCTACCCTGCAAACCTGCAAAACGTACCACATCAAACTTAAAATCGCCGACGTAGCGGACGGTATATTCGATTCCGCCGTATTCCTGAAAGCGGGTTCCTTCAACGCCGGCAGCAACGCTTCGGTGCAGTGGGTGGTCGATGGCGTGCCGAATTCGCAGGAGGCTTATGAAAACTGCAACGATGTTTCCCTGGTATTTCGCCGGGTCGGCGGAAACCTGGGCGCGCCGCTTACCGTGAATTATTCCGTTTCCGGAACGGCTACTTCCGGCGCCGACTTTTCGGGTATTCCCGCGTCGGTTGTCATTCCGGCAGGCCAGCAGCAGGTCGTTATTCCGGTGAACATCCTGGCCGACGCGCTGCCGGAAAATCCGGAAACCATCCACGTGATGCTTGCAAATTTGTGCAATTGTTCCCGCCCGGAAGAGGTGCTGACGATCCTCGATGTGTTGCCGCTTCAGGTTACTGCCGACAGTTTGTCCATTTGCAACCCGGGAACCGCCACTGTTTCGGCAGGTGTTCAGGGCGGCGCAGGTCCTTTTTCTTATGAATGGTCCAATGGGATGGATACGCCGTCCATTTCACCCTTCGTAGCCGGTACACAGACTTTTACCGTAACGGTGACCGACCACTGCCTCAATACCAGTGTAGCCACGGCCCTGGTGGAAGTGGAAGCGCCGGTTTCGGCACAACTACAAACCCCGGCGCCCCAGTTGTGTTTCGGCCAGGCCGACAGCATTACGGTTATTTTGCAAGGTACACCTCCGTTTACCATTCAATATACGCTGGACGGCGCTCCGCAGCCGCCGGTACAAAACATCCAGAGCAGCCCGTTCAAGTTGCTGGTGACCCAGCCGGGAACGTATCAATTGACTGCTGTCACCGGCGGTGATTGCACAGGCGTTGCTTCCGGCACACTTGTAGTCACCGAGGCTTTTATCGATATCAGTACGACCGTCACCAATCTTCGTTGCAACGGGGTGAACGACGGCATGATCGTACCGCAGGTAAATGGCGGCCAGGCGCCGTACTCCTACACCTGGAACGGGCCGCAAACAATTCCTCCCGATACTCCTGTGGGAACCGGATTGCAGGCGGGCACGTACCAATTGACCGTTTCCGATGCTTTCGGATGCAGGGCGCTGGAAACCTATACGATCGTGGAGCCTCCGCTCCTGTCGGCAAGCATCGCCGGCACGGAAGGGACCGACTGTGACAACCCGACGGCCGGAAGCATCGACCTTGAAATGAACGGCGGTACGCCGGGATACAATTATAATTGGAGCAATCTTTCCAGTTTGCAGGATCCCCAAAATTTGTCGGCCGGGACGTACACCGTTACAGTGACCGACCAGATGGGGTGTACAACTACTGCTGTCGCTACGGTTGCGGGCGATTTCGCTACACCGGCAGCCATGGCGCAGGTAACCGGTCCGCTGAGTTGCACCGTTTTATC
>Ga0209097_10002392_pt1 | contig 15167 bp, 6 predicted proteins | sample AD_UKC052_MetaG_FD_184419 | JGI IMG/M metagenome (GOLD analysis project Ga0209097, IMG submission 184419) | Active sludge microbial communities of municipal wastewater-treating anaerobic digesters from USA - AD_UKC052_MetaG (SPAdes) (version 2) | ecosystem: Engineered > Bioreactor > Anaerobic >... | reverse complement strand
CATACAGCCACGGTATTTTTCAATATCTGCCCGGCGAAGATAAATGGAAAAATTATTCAACAAAAGCCGGCAATCTTGATAACGACCTATTTTACTGCATTGCTGCATCCAAAGACTTTGTGTGGGCGGGTACAAGCGACGGACTATTCATCTTCGATAGGAAAAGAAACCAATGGCGAAAGAGAAAATTTGCAGTAGGAGGTGAATTCGGTAATTGGATACGCTCTCTGAAATATGACCCGGCACAGAATATATTGTGGATCGGGAGATTCAGAAATATTACGCGGCTTAATGTTGCAAGGCAGCGGTTCGATGATTTTGATTTAACTCTTAACAACGACCCGAAAACAAATACTTTCAAAGTAATTAAACTTGAAGGCAGCAAATACGTTTGGTTCGGTACCGAGGCGGGTGCTTACCGGTATGAAAAATCAAAAAGCTTGAATGATAAATCATCGCTTCAGTTCTTTAGTAACAAAAGCGCGGGCTTTAAAGGTGCCGGAGAATTCGTCTCTATTACGGATATGCTTTTTGATGCAAATAGTATTTGGTTCGGTACCGATGAATTTGTTTCTAAAGAAAACCCGGATTTCAATTTAGGGGGAGTTTATAAATTCAACCGTCGCGCAACCTGGGAAAAAATTGACCAGATGAACGGTTTGGCGGGGAATGGAATATATGCACTCGAAAAAAGCGGTAACTATATTTGGGCTGGAATTTATACATTCAACAAAAAAGAAAAGAAAGAATACGGGCGCGGACTGGCTTTAATTGAAAGAAACAATAATAAAGTAATTAAAATCAATCCCGACGATATTAGGCTCGCTTCGAATTCAATTCTCGCTTTATACTTTGACGGTAATTCGATATGGATCGGTACGGATAACGGTTTGTGGCGCGTTGAAATTATGAACCCGATGGCTAAATGGGCGGGGAAAAAAAGTAGTGTGAAAAAATAACTTTTCGTTTAATGTAAAAGGACTTTTATGATTAAAATTAGCAAAGAAAGACTTCTTAAACTAAAAAAACGATTTTCGGGTCAAAAGATAGCGGTTATCGGAGACATGATGCTTGATTGTTACTACTGGGGAGATGTTAAAAGAGTATCGCCCGAAGCCCCCGTTCCTGTTGTTGAAGTTGAAAACGAGTTTTACCGTTTCGGGGGCGCAGCTAATGTTGCGTTAAATATTAAAAAACTTGGCGGCACACCCATTCCCTTAGGCGTTATCGGGTATGATAACGAAGGGTCTATTTTTTCATCTTTGATTGCTGAGGAAAATATAACTGCAACAGGCTTGGTGATTGATGAAAACCGCCCCACTACATCCAAAGCAAGGGTAATCGCACATAATCAACACGTTGTAAGAATTGATAAAGAAAAGAAAAATCCCGTTGACCCGGAAATATCGAAGAAGCTGATGGGTTACTTCATCGGCATAGTTGATGAACTTGACGGAATTATACTACAGGATTATAACAAGGGAGTTTTAACATCTTCATTTATAAAAAAAATAATTAGGCTGGCAAGGGCAAAGAATAAACTAATTACTGTTGATCCTAAATTCAATAATTTTTTTGAATACAAAAACGTTACAGTATTCAAACCGAACCGCAAGGAAGCAAGCGACGTTCTCGGTTACAGAATCAAATCCGACGAAGATATTTCTTTATCCGGTCAAAAACTATTGAATAAACTCCATGCGAAGTATGTTCTTTTAACGCTTGGCGAAGAAGGGATCGCAGTATTTGAAAAGGAAAAAGAAGAAAGGCGAATGCCGACAAAGGCAAGAAAAGTTGCAGATGTGTCCGGTGCCGGGGATACGGTTATATCTACTTTAACAATGGCGCTTGCCGCAGGTGCTGATATTCTTGAAGCTTCATATCTTGCTAATTATGCTGCGGGCATTGTATGCGGAGAGGTGGGGATTGTTCCGATTAAATTAGATGAACTTTTTTCTATTGTGATGAAAGAAAATAAATGAAAAGCTATTATACGGTAGAAGAGATAGTCGTGATAAGAAAAGCGCTGAAAGCGGAGAACAAAAAAGTTGTTTTTACTAACGGCTGCTTTGACCTGATTCATGCAGGGCATGTGGATTATCTTGTAAAAGCGAAAGCATTCGGCGATATACTTGTAGTTGCCGTAAACAGCGATGAATCTATTAGAAGAATAAAAGGGAATAAAAGACCGATTACCCCGCTTGATGAAAGAGCTTTTGTTCTTGCAAACTTAAAAGCTGTTGACTTCGTTACGGTTTTTGAAGAAGATACTCCCAAAGAGATTATCTCCGCTATTATACCGGATGTGCTTGTAAAGGGTGCGGACTGGACAATCGATAACATTGTAGGAAGAGACACCGTTGAAAAAAACGGTGGAGAAGTTAAAACTATTGAATTTGTAAATCAACAATCAACATCTAACATAATAAAAATAATAACCGAACGATACGGCAGTTGAGCGAACAAGAAGAAATAAAAACAAAGAAACCGTTATTCCATAGAATAATTAATTGGTTTCTTTATACATTGCTGACAATAGTGGCAATTGTACTGCTAATTATCGGCTTTTCCCAAACATCAACCTTCAGGGAAATACTGCGTGAGCAGGCACTAAGTGCGGTGAACTCATCAATTGCGGGCAAGCTTGATATTACAGCGATTGACGGGACTATTTTCACTTCTTTAATTCTCAGAGGAATTTCTTTAACCTACCAACAGGATACAATCGCATCGGTTTCTAAGATTGATTTGAGGATTAGCCCGATACAAATACTGCTGAAGAAGATTTATGTTAGAAGTGTGGAAATAACGGGTGTGGATTTTCGATTGGTTGAAGACAGCCTTGGTGTATTGAACATTGCAAAGGCTTTTCCTTCGGAAGAAGATGAAGACACAACATCCTCCGAATTTCCGTTTACAATTACTGTTTCGGAACTGGATTTAGTCGATGTGAATTTTTCTCTTCAAACATATAAGTATATTACTTCTACAAATCTTTATGATTCGTTGAACATGGAGGATTTCCGGATCAATAATCTGAATATGTCGGTTTCTGCTTATGCCGATATTAACAATAATGATTTTGAACTTGACATACATTCCCTTGCATTAAATCCAAACCTAAAAAAAATGAACCTGAAAAATCTTGCGGGCAGTTTCAAGATGAATGAAGAAATTATGTCCGTTAAAGATTTTTTAATTGAAACGGAAACGACAAATATCACGCTTAATGCCGACTGGAGGGGCTTTAATTTGTTCGGAGACAATTCGGACGAAGAGATGCAGAATTCGATTGTTAAGTTGAGACTTGATGCAAAAAAAATTAACTTTGACGACCTGACTACTTTTGTTGATGCAACCGGTATTTTAAGGGGTGAAGCGGCTGTTTCAATTAATGCCGAAGGGAAGTTTTCGGATATTGAAATTAAAGAACTTTCTTTGAATTATCTTAATACATCACTTGGTTGTACCGGCAGATTACAAAAACTTGACGAGCCGTCTAAACTTTTTATTACAGCGCAATTTGTTCCGTCTATGTTGAATTATCCCGATATTTCAAAACTCCTTCCGACACTGGACTTGCCTGAATTCGAAAATCTGTCCGTAATTCAATTTGATACTTTATTCTTTGAAGGTGAGCCGCTAAACTTCAAATCCGATTTTTCAATTGTTGTGAACAAAGGGAAAGTTTCAGGCTCGGCAGCGCTTGATTTTAGAAGAAATGATATGGTTTATAATGCAAACATAAAAACTTCTAGCTTAAACCTTGAAGCTTTTGCCGGGATGCCCCTTCTGTTAAACTCATCATCAAAAATAAGCGGAACCGGTACTGAGCCTGATAGAATGAATGCGTCAGTGCAAATAAATATCGACAATACGCTGATCGGTGAAAATAGGCTGGACAATATGCGGCTTGATTCGGATGTAAAAAGTGGTGTAGCAAAAATTTATGCTTCGGCAGAATTCGACTCGGCAACCGCAATTATTGATCTTGCAGCTAATCTTTCTGATTTTGATAATCCCGAATACGAATGGAATATAGATATTAACGAAATAAATCTTGAAAAAATCTTGAGAGACTCGCTTTTGTCGAGTTCTTTTAATATCTCGTGTTCAGGTAAAGGAACCGGTTTTGATCCCGAAAAAATTAATGCTTTTTTATCACTAAGAGTTAAAGATTCAAAGTACCTGCAAAACTCAATTAACGATTTAACTCTTGATCTTCAAGTGAATTCATGGGAGAACGATAAAAAGAGAATTAAACTTAACTCCTCTTTTGCGGATATGGACATTGCCGGGTACTTCAAGTATGGAGATTTAACAAATCTCGTTTTACAGGAAATTGATACACTGTCTTCATTCATAACCGGGAAAATAGATGCGTATTTCCCGCCTGAGAACATAGTGCTGAAAACAATCAACGAACACAAAAAGAAACTAAAAAAAAACGAGCCGCCGCCGGTTAAAAATATCAGCAATTTAAACTTGAAATATGAATTGATTTTGAAAGATTACCAATCTCTTCCATTGTTCCTCGGTGTTGATGAAATACATGCCGAGGGCGCTTTAAGCGGCGTAATTGAGAAGGACTCGGTTAAAACTTCAATTTATAATTACATTAATATCGACTTTGCGAAAAATAAAGCGGGTGACGATATTTATTTTGTCGCCGACTCCAAATGCGAATTAAACTATAATAGAATGCTCAACTATGGCAACGGTAGCGATATTGTTTTTTCGATGGATTTTTCCGCCGACAGGTTGTTTGCAAATACGGAAATAAAGAATATAAAAGTGAAGCTTGGTTTGAACAGGGATAAGCTCAACACAATAGCTTCGGCAGATATTACTGAAGAAGTAAAAGCAAAAATAGAGTTATCCTCAGACCTTAATTCACCCAAGTTGAATGCGTCGATTGATGATTTGTTGGTTGTTTATAACAGGTTTGAACTAAAAAACAAAGACAAAATATTTATTTCTTACCTGGACGACAAACTTGATATTAAAGGATTTAACCTGTATCGTAATGACGCGGTGATTAATCTTGACGGCTTTATTGCAAAAGAAGGACGGCAGGATTTGAACCTTTCAATAAAAAGATTTAAAGGATACGATATAGGGTTTAATATTCTACAAGCCGATCCGCAGAATACTATAGACTATGATTTTAACCTGGTAGGAAAAATCAACGGCGATTTTGAGAATCCGAATATCAACATTGATCTTTCAGTCGATGATCTAACATACGGCAACCGTAAGTTCGGACTGCTGACATGCGGATTCAGTTATTCTAGTAAATATTTAAATACAAACATTCGCTTTGCAGATGGAAAACTTACAGAAAATGAAATCCCACTGTTAATCACAGGAAAAATTCCGGTTGATCTCTCGTTAGCATCAGTTGAGGACAGGCTTCCTAAGAATAAAGAAGTTGATTTAAAAATCATTGCTCAAAACTTCAATCTTGAAACTTTTGGCGACGCATTCCCATTTATTGATAAATTGAAAGGATTCATTACATCGGATTTGAAACTCGGGGGCACATTCGAAAAACTTGATAAAAGCGGTTCTTTAAGTATTCGCGAAGCTTCGTTTGTAGCAGAGAACAACAACCTCGAATACGGTGCCGGAATTAAACTGAGACTTGAAGGTGAAACCCTTTATCTTGATAGTTTGTTGATAAATAATAAAGGCAATGTTAAGAACAAAGGAACAATGAGGGGAAGAGGTAAAGTAGAATTTGATGGACTAAATATTGCTTCAACACAGTTCTTAATTAACGGTGATTTGACCGTACTTTCAAACGAATCGAAAGCGGTACTCCCGGAAGTTTACGGCGACCTTTACATTGCAACGCGCGGTGATGTGATTTTTGCGTCAACGAAAGAGAAGTCGTTTTTAAGAGCCTATATGTTGATCAAAGAAGCGAACTTGATATTTCCGCAAACTCAATCCGGGTATTCAGCGGGACAGAGTAATTTTATATATAAATACATCGAAGCAGAACAACAACAGACCCAAAGAGAAGTTGAAATAGATAAATTGATTCAACTTGCAAAGGAACTGGAAGCTGAAGAAATGGAAGGTATTGCGGGAGACCAAAGCACCTTCGATTACGATTTCAGAATAAGAATTGAAGATGAGGCAAGGATTACATTCATGCTGGCACAAGCAGCAAATCAAAAACTGAATGCAGAACTGAAAGGTGAATTGACTTATGAGAAAAGCGGGGCAATCCAGAATATACAGGGCGAATTGCAGCTTCTTGAAGGTTCTACACTTGAGTTTATAAAAACTTTTTCCGCAACCGGAACAATTAAGTTTGAGAGTGATATTACAAATCCAAATTTAGATATTGTTGCTACTTATACGAACTATCTTACATCAACGGATTCTACTGCAGGTGTTACAGAAACAGAGGTAGCGGTAAAAATTAAATTAAAGGGTACTCTTGACGAATTGTCAAAAAACTTTGCCACCATGGAAGATAATATTGCGGTGTATGAAGGAACCGAAAATATTCGCGACGATAAACCGAGCGCCGACAAAGATAAATCCGATGCGGTCTGGTTTATCCTTACGGGTAAATTTGCAAGCGAAGTTACATCTCAGGAAAAACAGGATTTCGACAAAATGCTTGGTGGTACTGCAACCTCGCTTGCCGGCTCTTTGTTGGGGGGATTGTTAAACGCATACCTTGGGGACCTCGTAAGAACTTTTGAAGTGAGATCGGCTAGCACCGGAACAAAGTTTAGTTTGTCCGGCAGCTACAAAGGGTTTCGTTATACGGTCGGTGCGTCAACATCGGTTTTTAACGACCTTTCCGCAGCAAATATAAGGGTTGAATACCCGCTGTTGAATAAATTATTTATACGTCTCGAAAGAAAAGAAGCTATTTCAGAGACGAACTATCCGAGCGAAATGATTAATGAACTCGGTCTAAAATATAGGTTTGAATTTTAATGAAGAAAAAAATCGTTTCGTTTTTTAATAACAATCCGGGCATCTCGATTAAAACCAAAGAGATTGCAAGGAAACTGAATATAACAGAAGAACATGAATATGCGTCTCTTAAAGCCGCCTTGCATCAGCTTTGCGACGAGGAATATCTTGAACGCACGGGTAAAAGGTATAAAGTTAAATCAACAATAGATAAAAGAAATATTGTCGGAACTTTACAGCTTACTTTTGAAGGTTACGGATTTGTTGTACCGAACAAATCGAAAGCGGATGATATTTTTATTTCGGACAGGAACATGTTCACGGCTTTCAACGGGGATACTGTTGAGGTATCGTTATTTGCCAAACAAAAAGGGAAAAAGAAAAATCTTGAAGGACAAATTGTAAGAATTGTAAAAAGGAAATTCAACGAAATCGTAGGCACTCTTCATAAATCAAACGGGTTTTACCTTGTTAAACCGGACGCAGCAGATATTCATAAAGATTTTTATATCTCTCCGAATGATTTAAACAACGCAGCACCCGGTCAAAAAGTAATTGTAGGCGATATTGCATGGACAAATCCGAAGCATAATCCCGAAGGAAAAATTGTGGAGATTCTTGGCAAACGCGGGAACCTTGACACCGAACTTCTTTCAATTGCTAAGGAGTTTAATCTTCCCTTCAGGTTTACCGAAAAAGTGTTGTCGGAAGTTGAAAATATTACAGCCGGCATAGATGAAAAAGAAACCGGGAAAAGGGCAGACTTCAGGGGTGAAGTCGTTCTTACAATTGATCCCGAAGATGCAAAAGATTTTGACGATGCTCTTTCTATTGAAACGCTTGAGAACGGAAATTTCAAAGTGGGGATACACATTGCGGACGTAAGCCATTATGTGAAGCCGAATTCATATACGGATAACGAAGCCGAAAAGAGAGGTAACTCTGTTTACTGTGTCGGCAGCGTTATTCCAATGCTTCCCGAAAGACTCTCGAATAACATTTGCTCACTTGTTCCATTTGAAGACAGGTTGACATATTCTGTAATAGCGGAACTAACAGCGAGGGGAAAACTGGTCGACTATCAAATCAAGAAAAGTATAATCAACAGCAAGCGGAGATTTACTTATGACGAAGTTCAGGAGATAATCGAGACCGGTGAAGGAGATTTTAAAGATGAGGTTTTACTGCTGAATAAACTTGCGGGGACTCTTCGTAAAAAACGGCTTAAAGAAGGAAGTATCAACTTCTTTTCGCAGGAAATTAAATTTGTTTTGAATGAAGAAGGCGAACCGGTTCACATTATTAAAAAAGAAACAAAAGAAAGCAACAACCTTGTAGAAGAATTTATGCTTCTTGCAAATAAAATAGTTGCTCTGCATATCGGCTTTCCGAAAGCCCAAAATGAAGTAAAACCATTTCTTTATAGGGTACACGATTTACCGGACAAAGAGAAAATAGCAGAATTTTGCAGGTTTGTTAAATCCCTGGGGTATAATATTTCTTCCAATGATGTTTTAAAACCGACGAAGCTAAATAAACTGATGGAAACTATCCGCGGAAAAGAAGAAGAAACGGTAATAAATGATCTTGCTATCCGTACTATGGCTAAAGCTGTTTATTCACCTGATAATATCGGGCATTACGGGCTGGGATTCAAACATTATACCCACTTTACATCGCCGATAAGAAGATATTCCGATTTGCTTGTTCACAGGATGCTTTATTCTTATATTGAAGAAAAAGGAAGAAGGACGTATTCTCAAAACGACCTCGAAAAAATTTGCGAGCATTTATCTTTTTGTGAACGGAATTCAGTTGAAGCGGAAAGACTTTCGCTTAAACTTAAGAAAATCGAATACCTGCAAAAGCATCTCGGCGAAGAGTTCAGCGCTATTATAACCGGAGTAACAAATTTCGGCTTGTTTGTCGAAATTACCGAGTTCCTCGCAGAAGGCTTGGTTCATATAAGAGATATGGAGGGAGATTTTTATGTTTATGATGAGAAAAAATATTCTTTAATTGGGAAAAGAAACCGGAAAAATTACAGGCTTGGCGACAAAGTAAACGTCAAACTGATACGGGTTGATTATGAAAGAGCCGAAATAGACTTTCTAATTGTTGATTAATTTTGAACTGAAATAGTATAGTGCCATGAAGACAACATTTTTTTTATCGCTTTTTGTTTTATTGTTCCAGTTGAACTCCTTTGCCCAGTTCGGCAGGAATAAAGTCCAGTACAAAACTTTTGATTGGTATTATATTCAAACCACTCATTTTGATATTTACTTCTCACTGGAAGGAGATAAGCTTGCGGAGTTTGCCGCTAAGGCATCCGAAGATGCACTACGGGCTATCGAAAGAAAAATTAATTATAGAATTAACAACAGAATAACATTAATACTTTACTATTCGCAAAACGATTTCCAGGAAACAAATGTAATCGATCAATACCTTAGCGAAGGAATCGGCGGATTTACAGAGTTGTTCAAAAACCGCGTAGTGCTTCCGTTTACAGGCTCTTACAAAGATTTTAGACATGTTATTCATCACGAACTTGTTCACGCAGTAATGAACGATATGTTTTACGGCGGCTCTATTCAAAACGTGATAGCAAATAATATTTCTATCCGCTTCCCGATTTGGTTTAGCGAAGGAATGGCTGAATATCTTTCACTTGGATGGGATACAAATACCGATATGTTTATTCGCGATGCGGCAACAAGTGAATACCTGCCGGACATTCCTAACCTTGATAACTATTTCGCCTACAGGGGCGGGCAATCGGTTATTCATTACATAGCCGGTAAATACGGTGAAGAAAAAATCGGCGAGTTGATGAATAGAATTAAAAGCAAAGGAAATGTAGAAGAAGGATTCAAAGCTTCTATCGGGCTGGACATTAAAGAGCTTAACGAAAGATGGAAAAAAGAAATTAAAAGAGAATACTGGCCCGAAATTGCCTTCAGGAAAGACCCGGACGAATTCGCTAAACGATTAACCGACCATAGAAAAGACGGAGGCTTCTACAATATTAACCCCGCTCTTTCTCCCTCCGGGGATAAAATAGCTTTCATTTCAAACAGGGATTTTTATTTCGATGTTTATTTAATGGATGCCTCGGACGGGAAAATTTTAAAGCGGCTGGTTAAAGGAAACCGGAGCGCCGACTTTGAAGAGTTAAACATTCTTACTCCCGGCTTAAGCTGGTCCCCCGATGGAAAACGGATCGCATTGTCCGCTAAAAGTTCAGGTGCGGATGTTCTTTATATTATTGATGCGGAATCGGGCAAATCGGAAACTATCCCTTTCAAGTTTGAAGGAATAACAAATGTCGCATGGTCTCCTTCGGGCAGATTTATTGCATTATCCGGGCATAATTCGTCTCAATCCGATATTTATGTTTATGATTTCGAAACTAAAACCATAGACAATATTACCGATGATATTTTTACAGACCTTGACCCGACGTGGAGTCCGGATGAATCAAGAATTTATTTTGCATCGGACAGGAAAGATATGCTGACGGAACAGATAGACGAATACTTTCGCATGGCGGAGCATGACTACACACAGAACGACATTTACTGCGTTGATATTAAAACAAAGATAAGGATTCGAGTAACCGATACCCCCCTTGCAGACGAAGCTTCGCCGGTGGTTAGTACCGACGGAAAAGAAATATTATTCGTCTCCGATGAAAACGGCATTAACAATATTTATAAGAAAAGAGTTTACCTAACGGAATCCGATACTGTAACCGGTATAGAAAACCTTAAAGCTGAACCAATTACAAATTCGCTGAACGGATTGAATCAAATTTCAATTTCAAAAGATGGAAAGAAACTCGCCTTCTCGTCAATGTACCAGGCGGCATATAATATTTTTATTATGAGCAATCCTTTTGAAAGCAAATCAGACCAGAAAGAATTAACACCAACACCATTCCGGGCGAGAACTTTATCGGCAGGAAGGAGCTATCTATCGGCAGATGTTTCAACCGGGCAAGATTCCATATTAAATGATACTACACACGAGGTTACAAAACCGCGGTTCTTTTCAGGTTCATACATTGATACGACAAAATCAAACGGAGACTCTTTAAGTGTAAGTTATAGTACATTTATTTTTGGGCAGAAAGATTACACACAAATCGATACCTCGGCTAAAGAAGATGAGGATTTCCTGTTGACGGACAACCTTGATTCAAGCGGCAACTTCCGGGTGAATAAGTATAAGATAACATTTTCGCCCGACCTTGTATATGCAAATGCGGGTTACAGCACTCTTTACGGGCTGCTGGGAACAACAGTAATCTCTTTCAGTGATGTACTCGGTAATCATAGGCTTGTAGGGGTAACAAGTTTACAAATAGATTTGAAAAACAGCGATTACGGGCTGGCATACTTTTACCTTCCTAAAAGATTCGGGTTGGGGGTTGAAGCTTTTCATACGGCTCGCTTCGTGTTTTTACAAAGAGGAAATTCACTTAACCTTTTCCGTTTTAGGAATTACGGTGCAATTGTTTCCGGGAATTATCCACTCAACAGGTTTTACAGATTTGAAGGCGGGTTGAGTCTTCTTAATGTTTCGGCCGAGAATCTTGACGACACAATTGAGGAATCGAGAAAAATTACATATCTCGTTCCCACAATAAGTTTTGTTCACGATAATTCAATTTGGGGTTATACTTCGCCGATAGACGGTACAAGATACCGTTTTGACTTTTTCGGTAATCCTCTTATCCAGGCAAACAAATTCGGGTTTTATTCCCTGCTTGGAGATTACAGAACATATTTTAAATTTTGGACTGATTATTCATTCGGACTCCGTTTGTCCGGCGGTTATTCATGGGGAAAAAATCCGCAAAGATTTTTCCTTGGCGGAGTAGAAAACTGGATAAACAGAAGATTCGCAACCGGTGAAATTCCAATTGATAGCCCGGCAGATTTTGCATTCCTTACATCTGCATTACCGATGCGGGGGTTTGATTACGCCGAACAAATCGGTACAAAATATGCACTCGCAAACTTTGAACTCAGGTTCCCGCTGATACGCTACCTGCTTACAGGCGCGCTGCCGATACTGTTCAGAGATGTACTCGGAGTTGCATTTATAGACCTTGGTTCTGCATGGAACAACAATAAACAGCTCCAGCTTTTCACAAAAAATGAATCGGGAAGCACGGTTTCGAAAGACCTTTTAATGGGAACGGGAGTCGGAGCAAGAATCTATTTCCTTTATTTCTTACTCCGGTTCGATGTTGCGTGGTCTTATAATGTTGATTCTTTCTCAAGACCGATATTTTATTTCTCACTTGGAGCCGATTTTTAATGTTTCAGGAGTTGAGAGTTTTACAATTTGAACAAACAAAAAAAATGAGTGTGTATAATGAAATTATTATCAACGTTGTCTTTCCTTTTAATAGCTGTTGTTTGTATGTTTGGGCAGTCCGTCAATCCTAACTACGACTCAACATTGGCACGGGAACTTGGTGCAGATGACTACGGCATGAAAAAATATATCTGGGTTATCTTAAAAACCGGTGAAAATAAAACAGCGGAAAAAGCCTTTATTGATAGTTGTTTCAGGGGGCATCTAGATAACATATCCCGGCTGGCTGATGAAGGAAAACTTGTTGTTGCCGGACCGCTCGGGAAAAATGATAACGCATACCGTGGGATTTTTATACTCAACGTATCAACCCTTGAAGAAGCGAACAAACTGCTTCTGACTGATCCCGCAATACAAGAAAACCTTCTTAAGGCAGAGCTTTATAACTGGTATGGTTCAGCAGCACTCCCTCAATATCTTGAAGCTGCGGATAAAATCTGGAAAAACAAACCATAGAATAAAAATTTGCTTCTTACCCAAATTAAAAATAACAATAAAAGAACATAGAAGTTCCCTCTTTTTTTATTGAAATTAGTGGAGAAAGTAAGTATCTTTGACCAGGTTAAATTTCCTAACAATTTAATTTTTAATCAACTTTTTTATTTACATACAAAAGGAGCGATTATGAAAAAATCTTTACTTTTCATGTTTATTGTCGGGCTTCTATTTGCTTCGACAAACCTTTATGCACAGGCTCTTAGTGGAAATTATTTTATTCCGCAAGGGGCTAATCCCCAAGGATTTGCGACTCTTTCAGATGCCGTTACTTCAATAAATACAAATGGAGCTGCTGGTCCGGTTACATTTTTATTGGATGCGGATACATTGAGAGAAAATTCTTTTACTCTTAATGCTGCTTTAAGTCCAGATAGCAATTTAGTTATTAAACCGGCTCCCGGGAGAAACGTTACACTGATTGTAAATTCAGCAACTGCCTCTGTAGGAAACGGACCTTTTCTTATCGGCTTTACCAAGGGCTATGTAACCTTTGACGGAAGTAATAACGGAACCGACAGCCGTAACCTGGTAGTTACTACGGAACAAATGACACCGGTTGTTGACGTTCCGTTTACAGTGAATCACGGGGACGCCGACAATGTTGTACTGAAGAATCTTATTATAAAAAACTTTGTTGACGGACAAACTAATTTCAGATATGGTGCGGTAATCAATGATTTAGGCGGAGTTACAGGATTCCGCGTTGAGAACTGCCAGATTGGAACACCCGAAAGACCGGTAAGACGCGACGCGCTTGCACCATGGGGCGGCGGGAGTGTTGCTAATCAGTTTTTCGTTATAAACAATGATATGTATTGCGGTGTACGTGGTATTGCAACAATCTATCTTTTTGATAGTGAAATAATTGGAAATACAATTAATATTCTTCCAACAACAGCAGCTGCTACAGATTCCTACAACCATGGTATTTATATCACTGGTAATACAGGAACTTTATCGATTCGCGATAATGTTATCAACTGTCTTGAAAAAACATCCAACGCTACAGCATACTTGATAGGGATTGCATTTGCAGGCAACGGCAATGCCGAAACGGATATTATAAGTGTAGTTAATAACATGATAAATGTAGGTGCAGCAGACGAAACCCGCAGCACTTATGGAATAGGATTCCGCTCGGCACAAGTCATGGGCAATCTAAAGGTTTACTTTAATACAATTGTTATTAATAACAATGCGTCAACCTTAACAAGCTATGGAATCGGTAACCATACAAACGGTACCGGTTCGGTTAGTATTGATTTGAAAAACAATATTATCATCAATAACCATTCAGGCAATACAGGGTCTTCGGCTATCGGCTTGGTTCCCGCAACCTCGGTTCTGACTTCAGACTACAACGTTCTTCAGTCAAATCAAAATCTTGTTAATTACCAAGGTACGCTGTATGCAGATCTTGCAGCATGGCAGGCTACAACCCAAGACATAAACTCGGTAAGCAAAGCAGTTAATTTTGCTTCAGCAACCGATTTACACCTTGCCGGCGCATCTGTTGGCGATCATGATTTAGCAGGAATACCAATCCCCGAAGTTACAACCGATATTGACGGAGATACCCGCAGTTTAACCTATCCATATAAAGGTGCAGACGAAGGAGCTATTTCTCTTGAACCTGTTGAACCATTAGTAATTGAAGAAAACTTTGATTATGGTACGGCGGCCAATCCCGATTTGTTAGCAGTAACTACTAATTGGGTAAGACACAGCGGCTCCGCAGGTCCGGCATACGTTACAGAAGGATTAGGATATTCAGATTATGGTGCATCTAACATTGGCGGTGCATTGAGATTTACTAACGGTGGTTCCGGAACAAACGATGGTGATGTTCATAGAACGTTTGATTCGTTAGCTGTATCAAGCGATTTATATGCAAGCTTTCTTCTAAAAGTTGATTCTGCCAGAGCTACAAAAGATTACTTCTTCCATCTGGGACAAAAAACAATCGGAACAACCTTTAGAGGAAGAGTATATGCCATTAGTAATGGAGCAGGCTTTAGTGTTAGTTTAAGTAAAACCGGAAATCCGGTTGTTGATGACGCCACAGTATTAAATTATGGACAAACCTACTTGTTCATCTTAAAATATACTTTAAATACAACTGCAACAGATGATGATCAGGTAACTCTGTATGTTTATGACAACGGTGTTCCTGCTTCCGAACCGGGCAGCCCGATTGTAACTATCGGTCCTATTGGTGCTGGTGTAAGTGATGGTGTTACAAATATAGGTGCTGTTTCTATAAGACAGGGATCCAATACCCCAACCGGAGTAATCGACGGAATTAGAATTACCAGAACATGGGAAGATAGTTACAA
>Ga0209097_10002390_pt1 | contig 15170 bp, 11 predicted proteins | sample AD_UKC052_MetaG_FD_184419 | JGI IMG/M metagenome (GOLD analysis project Ga0209097, IMG submission 184419) | Active sludge microbial communities of municipal wastewater-treating anaerobic digesters from USA - AD_UKC052_MetaG (SPAdes) (version 2) | ecosystem: Engineered > Bioreactor > Anaerobic >... | reverse complement strand
TCATTGCCACGACCTTCAGGTCGTGGGACAAATAAAGGAAAAACAGGGCTTTAGCCTAAACAAGTATTTGACTAAAGTCAATTTTGTTTAGTTTTTATAATCCACGTCATAAATGACGTGGCAATGAGCTTAATGTTTTCTCCTTGTTGCGCTCGTTGGAATGACAAACGCATAATAGACATTGAGTAGTCCCGTTGCTTCATCTTTCAGAACGTATCGAGATGACGGCTGTGTTCGCTTCGCCCTACGAAAAAATTATTTTTCCGGCGCGTTCGTATAGATTCACCCTGTTTCCGGGCTTTACCTGTCGCAACCCAAAATAATGACCGAGTGCGCCTTGCTGAAAAACAAGCTATTCTTTATAATAATTGACTATATAAATGCTACAGTCTAAATTGGCATGTTCTACTATCAAATTAACCTGCAACAGGGCGCTCTTCAATCCAATATCATGTCTACACATTACAGTCCCTCTTTTCCACACAAGAATTTTTCAATTTTGAATGCTCAACGATTTCTAGTATATTAAAGCAATTAACTCATCTTATCCCCTAAAAAACAAAGAGCATCATGCGCTATATTGCCGATCTGCACATTCATTCGCATTACTCCCGCGCCACCAGTCCCGACCTGAACCTGGAACACCTGTTCAAGTGGGCGCAGCTCAAAGGCTTACAGGTTGTGGCGACCGGCGACCTGACCCATCCCCGTTGGCTGGAAGAAATGCGGGAAAAATTACAGGAAAGCGCCGCCGGGGGATTGTACACGCTTAAAGAAACCCATGCCGGGCCGATGCGGCGGGAAATTCCGACCGCCTGCGCCAATGATGTCTATTATATCCTCTCCGGCGAGATCAGCAATATCTATAAAAAAGACGGCAAGGTGCGCAAAGTCCATAATGTGGTGCTGTTCCCGTCACTCGAATCCGTTGCCATATTCCAGCAAATGCTGGAACGTATCGGCAATATCCGCTCCGACGGCCGGCCGATACTGGGACTCGATTCCCGCGATCTGCTGGAAATGGTACTGGATTCCGATCCCCGCGCCGTGCTCATTCCCGCGCATATCTGGACGCCCTGGTTCTCGTTACTGGGCTCTAAATCCGGTTTTGACAGCGTGCAGGAATGCTATGGCGACCTGTCGGAGCACATTTTTGCCCTGGAAACCGGGCTGTCTTCCGATCCGCCTATGAACTGGCGGCTCTCGATACTCGATCAATACAACCTGGTGTCCAACTCGGACGCCCATTCCCCGGCCAAACTGGCGCGCGAAGCGAATGTGTTTAACACCGAAATCGGTTACGACGCCATGATCGCCGCCCTGAAAAACCGTACCGGCAGCGACTTTTGGGGCACGATAGAATTTTTCCCCGAAGAAGGCAAGTACCATGTCGACGGGCATCGCAAGTGCGGCTATATGACCCTGCCCAAAGAGACCATGCAAAACAAAGGCCTGTGCCCGGTGTGCGGCAAGCCTTCTACCCTGGGCGTTAGTTACCGTGTGGAAGAACTGGCCAATCGTTCCGAAGGCGGTAAACCCGCCAATGCCAAAAACTTTGCCAGTCTTGTTCCTTTACCCGAAGTGATCGCTGAAGTCAAGTCCAGTGGCGCCAATTCGAAAAGCGTACAAACCATGTACACCATGCTGTTGCGCGAGTTGGGGCCGGAGTTGACGATCCTGATGGATACGCCGCTGTCCGACCTGGAAAGCGCCGGGGGCTCGCTGCTGGCCGAAGCTATCCGCAGAATGCGGGCCGGCGAGGTTTCGCCCATACCGGGATATGACGGCGAATACGGCGTTATTCACATTTTTCAAGAGGATGAGCGCAAAACCCTGTTGCAGCAGGGACAATTATTCGGCTTTGAGAGTATCACCGTTAACCCCAAACCGGCTAAAAAAAATAACACGGCCCTGCCGGTTGCGGAGCCTGCCGCCGGCGTAGTCGTGAATATGGTTCAAGAAAAAACTGCTGATTATGGCCTGAACGCTGAACAACTCGCCGCCGTGCAGCATCACGGCGCGCCGCTCATCATTCAGGCGGGACCCGGCGCCGGTAAAACCCGCACGCTCACACAACGTATTGCCGGATTGATCGCCTCCGGGCTGGCGCAACCGCAACAGGTATTGGCAGTTACATTTACCAACAAAGCTGCCCGCGAAATGCGCGACCGGTTATTCGCCCAACTTGGAGCAAAGCTCGCCGGTCAAATCAATATCGCCACCTTTCACGCCCTGGGCGCCAACATACTACGCCAAACCGATTTCTTTTTTGGCCGCACCAGGCATTTTACAATTATAAATACAACTGACGACCCCTATTTCAAAAGATTATTTCAGGAGCACTATAACCTCAAGCTGACTCAATCCGCCCTGGACACTATTTCCGCGCTTAAAAGTCAGGGCTATTACCCGGAGGGCATTCCCAAAGAAATAAAAGAAACCCTGCCGGAGCAATTTGAAACTCTGTATAAAAACTATGAACAGCTGTTAAGAGATACAAACAGTGTGGATTACGACGACCTGATCGGCCTGGCATTACAGGTGTTACGTAAGGATCCCGAACAGCGCCGTCGGGTGTTGCAAAACGCTCAATTTTTGGCGGTGGATGAATTTCAGGATATTAACCGCGTTCAGTATGAATTATTTGTTATTCTGGCGGTAGCAGCGCAGGATGTCTGCGTCATCGGCGACCCGGATCAGGCGATTTACGGCTTTAGGGGCGCCAGCCCGGAGTACTTTGACCGGTTCGCCAACGATTTCCCCAATGCCGTTGCCATGAAACTGCGCCGTAATTACCGTTCGGCGCAAAATATTGTTCTGGCAGCCCGGCAGATTCTGGATAGTCCGGGACGGAATGATGCTGATGCGGTCTGGTCGAATATCGCTCCCGAGGTCAAAGTTAACCTGCATAACTCGCCAACCGACCGCGCCGAAGCGGAATATATCGTTCACACTATCGAACAGTTGATCGGCGGCGTCAGTTTTTTTTCAATGGACAGCAATCGCGTTGACGAACGCGGATTGCCGCAATCATACAGCTTTGCCGATATAGCCGTGCTGCTGCGCACCCGCAGTCTCGCTCCGCCCCTGGTCGAAGCGCTTGCCCGCTCCGGCATTCCGTTCGAAACATTTGACGACTCCCGGCTCACCGCCCAGGAGCGTATGGCGTTTATTGCCGCTTCCTTACGATGGATGCTAAATCCGTTTGCAGAATCAATACAATACCGGGAATTGGCGCTTTGTTTTACTCAAACAAACACAGATACAACGGCTGTACAACCACAACCCCACCCGGTATTCCAGGTATTTCAGACAATATTGCTATCCCTGCCAACCGGTTTGCCGGTTTGCGAATATCTGGAAAAAATTTGGGAATTCACGGTTATGCTTTTTCCCGGCAACCTTGAAGACGACCGGCAGGATAAACGTAAATTACTGGAACTGGCGGCGCCGTTTGCCGATCGGCTGATGGAATTCACCGACGCCCTGGCTTTGCATGCCGCCAGCGATGAATTCGACAACCGCGCCGATAAAGTGCATATTTTAACCCTGCATGCCGCCAAGGGACTCGAATTTCCGGTGGTGTTTATACCCGGTTGCGAAGAAACCATCATTCCTTATCGCCAGCCCGGCCGCCTTGCCGATATCGAGGAAGAAAAAAGGCTGCTGTATGTCGGTATGACGCGGGCACAGCGGCAGTTGTATCTCACTCACTGTAAAAGCCGGCTGTTATTCGGGCAGCATCATAGCCAAAGTCCTTCGCGTTTTCTGACTGGTATATCCGCCAGCCTGCTGAACCGGGAGAAAACGGAAACATATAAAAAGAAAAAGGATGATCAGTTAACATTATTTTAAATGGAATTGCCTGATTCTTTTGTGTTAATTACTTTTTTAATTTACACAGAGGAATAGCTATGAAAATCAATCTTTTTTTTCTTAGCGTTCTCCACGAGCTCGGCGGTTAAATAAAAGCATTTTTCCAATAAATGATGAATCAATTGCAAAAATAAAGGATCAACATGAAAACAATAGATTTACGCAGCGACACCATAACCAAACCCACCCCGGCGATGCGTGCGGCCATAGCTAACGCCGAGGTTGGCGATGATGTGTTCGGCGAAGATCCCACAATCAATAAATTGCAGAAAAAAGTAGCGGCGCTGCTGGGTAAGGAAGCTGCTTTGTTTGTGCCCAGCGGTACTATGGCCAATCAAATCGCCATCAAGTGCCACACTATCCCCGGCGATGAAGTGATCTGCGATGTCAACAGTCACATTTTCAATTACGAAGGCGGCTCCCCGGCGTTCCTGTCCGGCGTACAACTGCACCCGCTGCCGGGTGTATATGGCATTATTACCCCGCAGCAGATCAAGCCGGTCATTCGCCCAAAGGACAGCCATTATCCGCAAACCCGGCTTATTGAACTGGAAAACACTCATAACCGCGCCGGGGGTACGATCTATCCCCTGGAGGTTATTAAAGAAATCCGCCAGCTGGTGGATTTTTACGATTTGAAAATGCATCTGGACGGCGCGCGCCTGTGGAATGCGCATATCGCCACCGGTATTCCCCTGCACGAATATGCACAATACTTTGATTCCGTGTCCGTTTGTTTTTCCAAAGGGCTGGGCGCGCCGGTGGGCTCGGCCATAGCCGGTTCGATGGAACTGGTCAACAAGGCGCACCGTGTCCGCAAAATGCTGGGTGGCGGCATGCGCCAGGCCGGTATCCTGGCGGCTGCGGCCTTGTATGCCGTAGAAAATAATATTCAACGCCTGGCCGACGACCACGCCCGCGCCTTTAGAATTGCTACGTTTCTGCATTCCGTCCAAGGCGTATCGATTAATCTTGAAGAAACCCGCACCAACATCGTCATTGCCGATTTTAAGGATTACGGCGTCGATGCTAAGACCTTGTGTAAAAAGTTAGGCGAGCAGGGCGTATTGTGCATGGATTTCTCCGCTACAAAAATCCGCTTTGTTACTCACCTGGAAATAAACGACGCGGATATTGACCGGGTTCTGGAGGTGTTTGGGAAAATTTTTAAAAATTGAATTTTATATTTTTAAAAATAAATCTTTAAAAAGCTTTACAGAACTGGTAAAAATCACAAAAATTTCCAAACGGCCAAGAAACATACCTATTGTTTCAGTCCATAACACAACTGCGGGGGCGTCACTTTTGGTTATTCCTGCGGATAGACCTACATCGCTAAGCGACGAAGCAAATTCAAACATGGCATCCTCCAGACGATAACCGTAGAATGATAATATCAATACACCAACGGCATAGACGCATATAAACAAAAAAACAAAAGAGATGAGTTGCCGGATATAATTATCATTAATATATTCTTTTCGATCTCCCTGCCATATAAATGGCGTAATGACGGCAGAGCGCGGTAACAAAGCGCGTTTAAATTCAGTTCTTAACAATTTATACATTAAATAGACACGGTATTGTTTTAAACCGCCGGCAGTGGAACAGGTTCCTCCACCTATTAACATGAGAATGATTAAAACAAAATAGCCAGTCGTATTCCAGTTACTATAGGTAGTAATCGTATAGCCTGTTGTGGTTAATGCAGATACGCCTTCAAAAATTGCTACACGCAAACTTGATGATAAAGTATCATATAATGGTATTGTTACAAAAAAAAGTAAAATAATAAAACTGACTAAAATTAATAAAGCCGATAATCTTATTTCTCCATTCCGGATAAAGGCTTTGAAATTCCTGTTTATCAATAAATAAATGGTCAAAAAATTAATGTTACCGATTATCATCAGAATAATGGTAATTAATTCAATTGCCGGAGAATTCCAATAGCCAATACTTTCTACCCGGGTTGAAAATCCACCGGTCGATAATGCCGCAATTGAATGATTAATAGCGTCAAAAGCAGACATGCCGGCCAATATATATAAAAGTGTACCAATAAAGATCATGGAAACATATATTATCATTACCAGTTTAGCCGATTGTTGAACATGAGGCACCAACAAATCAGTTCGCCCTTCCGCCAGGGACAAACCAGGACCGGGCGGCCCGGCTATTGCCGATAACATGATAATTACCAAACCGGCGCCGCCGGCAAACTGCATAATACTGCGCCAGAATAAAACCAGATGGGATACCTTGGTAACATCGACTACAGATAGCCCGGTCGTGGTCCAGCCGCTTACTGATTCAAATATAGCCTGGGTAAAATTTAATTGACAATTAATCATCAATGGCAAGGCTGAAAAAATACATACCACGATCCAGCTTAACAAAACGATGATACTTCCTTCCTGTACATTCAAAACAACCGGAGCGCGTTTACGGGTAATTGTTCTAAGTATAAAGCCCAACCCGGCCAGACCCGCCATTGGCAAAACAAAACCCGCACTTTGCCCGGATTCAAATGGATAAAACATCAACAGAAACAGAGGAGTAATAAACAACATGCTGGTAATGATGAGAATAGTCCCTGTATAAGATAATATTGCTGAATATTTATTTTGCATGTAATTATATGCAGATGCGGACACGTTTTTCCCTTTCACATATATTCGCCGGTGAGTAATCGTATTACCTGCGCATGATTTTCAGGTAAAGTCATAACCACAATACGATCATTTTCCAGTAATGTTGTATCGCCGCCGGGCACGATCGGTTCATCATTACGCAAAATAATTGTAATTAAAGAATTTACAGGGAAAAGAAGGTCTTTGATCCGGCGGCCAATAACAGGTGATTCCCCGTCCAGAATTATCTCAGTCATATTCACTTTACCCCCGGCGGCCGGGATTAAATTGATCACATTTTCAAACGCGGTTTGCTGTTCAATCAGGTTGGAAAGAATCCGCGTTATAGAAAAAACAGTGGAGACCCCCAACTTTGTAAAGACCGTTTCATTATCAGGATCGTTTACAAGAGCCAGGGTCTTTGTGATATGAAAGCGTTTAGAGCCGAGTTGACAAATAATGAGATTGTCCTGATCGTTTGGTGTTATAGCAAGAATGGCATTACAGGTAAAAGCGCCGGCTTCTTCAAGTATTGCCGGATCGCTGCCGTCGCCATGTATGATCACAGACTTTAAAGACCGAGCCAGGCGGGTACAGTCATCATAATCACGGTTGATGATTGTTACTGTATGTCCTTTGGATTGAAACAAACGGGTTAAAAAATAGACTATTTTATCCCCTCCTACAATGATTATATGCATTATTTACCTCCCATTGCAGCAGGTGGAACGGAAATCGCATCCAGAAACACTTCGCCGGAAATAATAGTGGGGCAAATTGTTTCTATGCCAAAATCACGGTATATTATTTCACGGTTCGGGTCAAAGACGCGGGCAACGACTCTTTTAACCTGATATATCTGTTTGGCAATTTGCGCTACCATCAGGTTAAGGTTATCATCCTGGGTTGTTGCAACGACAACATCAGATTTGTCAATTCTAGCTTGTTTTAGTACGGAAAATTCAGTAGCGTCGCCTTCAATAAAAAAGCCGCTAAATTCGGAATTGAGCAACCTGGACGTATTTTGATTTTTATCAATTATAACTATACTATGCCCGGTACGGCTTAGACTATTGGCAAGATAGGAGCCCAGCCGCCCACAGCCAATTACTATTATATATAACATTATGATTCTTTCTGTTTTTATTCACCTAAATTAATTTTACCATTAAGACTGGAATGAGTCGTCCTGCTAAGATTCTTTTGCGCCGGTTCATAAGAGGGATCGAGTGATAAGGCCACGCGGTAATTTCTTTGCGCTCCTTCACGGTCATGCTGTAATTCGAGCAAGACTCCCAGTAAATTATATGCTTCCGGCCGTTTTGAATCGATATTTATGGCCTTTTTTACAAATTCAATGGCTGATTCGATATAATGGTCGCCAATACTTTTTTTGGCCAGTTCAAGAAAACCATTATAGTCCTGTACATTTTTTTCATCCAGGGTTTCACGTTCTAATACCTGGGAAACCAGTTCCCTTATTTCATTGGGTACAAACGGCTTTTGAATAAAATCGACCGCGCCAAGTTTCATAGCATCGACGGCAGACTCGATGCTACCATGCGCAGTAATAATTATAACCCGGATTTCCGGACGGATTTCATTTATCATTTTCAGAAAGGAAATACCATCCATACCTGGTAGTTTCAGATCTAATAACATTACTGAATAACTCTTTTGTTTGATTTTTTCCAATGCCTCTTCAGCATTAATTGCGGTATCAATTTCTGCCGCCAAAGACGTTAATGCCTCGGTCAGTGTGAAACGGATGTTTTTTTCATCATCAACAATTAAAATCGAACTATTCCTTATCATTTAATTCTCCTTTTTGTTCTGTAGCGATTACAGGTAAAGTAAAAGTGAAAACACTTCCCTCGCCGGGTGTGGATTCAACCCAAATTGTACCACTGTGCGCGCGGATGATTTCCCGGCTTATGGATAAACCCAGGCCGCTGCCCCCTGCTTCTCTGGTTCCCTTTACTTGAACAAATTTATCAAATATTTTACTTTGTAATTCATAAGGTATTCCAATACCGTCATCAATTACCGATACGTGTAATAGTGAACCGATTTGTCCGGCCTGGACAAGTATATGCCCTTCTATATCGGTGTAGCGCAACGCATTGGCGATAAGATTAGTTAATACCCAGGTTATCTTGTTGGCATCTGCAAATACCAGTGGTAATTCAGGCGCTATTTGAGTCTCTAACTTGACGCCACTTTCCAGCGCCTGGGTTTTTAATAAAGCGATAGCGCGCTCGACCAGGTTTTGAATATTTACTTTTTCAAAATTGATTTCCAATTTACCGGATTCTATTTTCGATAAATCCAGTAAATCATTAACCAGGATTTTTAATCGCTGTAACTCTTCGTGAATTACGCCGAGTAGTTTTTCAACATTTTCATTTTGATGTAAAATGGCGTTTTCGCGCAATAATTCCACACTCATGATAATGCTGGTTAACGGTGTGCGTAATTCATGCGAGGCCGCCATAACAAACTCACTTTTCAATCGGTCAATTTCTTTTAGCTTTGTAATATTACGCAATAACAAAACAACACCCAACATAGTCCCGGATTTGGAAAGAACAGGGGTTATAGAGTACTGGTAATGCTGTTTATCTCCACCCTTGTCGATGGTCAATATGGTATCTTTATCTTCTATCGGGCAAGGCGCCGCGCTTTGCACCGTTTCTTTGATATAATGAAATAAAACTTCATTTTGGATTATTCCTAAAAAATGTTCGCCGGTTATCTCTTTAGATATATTCAGGTTCAAAGATTGGACAGCGCTGGGGTTAATATTGGTAATTCTAAATTCGTTATCCACAACAATAATCCCGTCATCGATACTGCGGATAATAGCGTCGTTTTTGCTGCGCTCCGCCACGATACGGTCGATATTCATATCCCGGTAAATGCGGAGTTTGTTGACCATTTCATTGAAAACCAGGGTCAATTGACCAATTTCATCGGATGTTTCCGCAGCAATATGAATATCATAATCCCCTTCCATGATTTTTTGTGCGGCTTCTTTTATGCGTAATACCGGGCGAACCACCAGGTTCGATACTACCAGGCTGAAACCGATGCCGATACAAATGGCAATAATACCAATAATCATTAATGATAAACGCGCCCGGTTACCGATTACCACCGCCCGATTGCTGCTGGTGAACATGGTGTTTTGATTTAATTCACGTAAATCAACACACATTTGTCTTATTGATAAAAAATTGGGATATATATCCCGATCGAAATTTATACTCGTCACTGGCTCCCGATCCGGGCTAAATATCTTTTTACAGTTAAACAGGTATTTATTATAGGCGGTATTCAAACTATCGATGATATCTTTTTCGCCTTTTATCGTAATATTATCTTTTGCGCGGGTAAACCATTGCAAAAATTCGCTTTCGCTTTCACTGAACTGTTTTTCGCCTTTTGCCCCATTACCGGTAATGATCAACAATATGGCACTATTCTGCCGTTCCAGGGCGTCGATCATATTCTCAGCCGCGAGAATGCTTTTATAATTTTCTTTTAAAATGGCATTACTGGCCTCGCTCAAACGAGAAAGTTGCGACATTGACCATAGCAAAATAATTACTATGAGAACTAGGGAAATGCTGTATCCAAAAAGAATACGCTGTTGAAAAGATTTTACCATACAATCTCAAAATATAATAATAACTAGATTTTCTGGAAATTAAAACACACCATCGGCTTTCTGGACGCGGTATGACAACTGAACTATTACATTGAAAATTTAACGTGTAGGTCTATGAATTTGAGAAATGAATTTGACGGGCAGGAGATAATTTTTAATCTGGTTTATTTAGAGCATATTAAAATTTCCATTTGCTTTTATTATCATATTTTTTTCTTTATATTATACAAACAAAAAAAATATTTTCAAAGAGAATAGTAAATAAAATTTTTGATAGTTTATCCTTTGCTGGTTTTTAATGCAAAAATTTTGTACCTTTAAGTTTGTGTGTTCAAAATACTATTTTTTGCGAAAATTCAATTTATAGTGAAAAGTATCGAGATATATAAATGAAAGTCATCATTGTCGGCGCCGGGCGGGTCGGGTTATATCTGGCTAAAAAACTGACGTCGGAAAATCATGATGTTATTATCATTGAGAATAATGCAGAAACAAGCCGCCGGGCCAACGAACTGGTCGACGCCATGGTCATCGAGGGCAACGGCGCCAGCCAGGAAGCCCTCAATCGCGCCGGTATTAAGCATTGTGATATGATCATCACCGTTACCGCAAACGATGAAGTTAACATTATGGCGTGTATGATCGCCGCCAAGGCCGGCGTTAAAACCAAAATCGCCCGGCTGCGCAACACGGAATACAGCGATCCCAAAGGCTGGTTGCAAAAAAGTGATATGGGTATCGATTATATCATTCATCCCGAAGAAGAAACCGCCCGCGAACTGGTGCTGCTGCTGCGGCGTACCTCCGCTACCGATGTGCTGGAATTTGCCGAAGGCCGGGTGCAACTGATCGGTGTACGTATCGGGTTGAACGCTCCAATCATCAACAAAAACCTGATCCAGATAAGCGAACTGTTCCCCGATGTCTTGTTCCGTATTGTTGCTATTTTCCGGGGCAATACTACCATTATCCCGACGGGTAAGGATATTATTAACCGGGGCGACCAGTTGTTCTTTATTACGCCAACAGCAAGTGTGCCGAAAGTATTGGAGATTGCCGGCAAAAGCGAAGAAAAGCTGGAAAACATAATGATCCTGGGCGGCGGCAAGGTGGGCAGGTTGGTGGCGGCCGAATTGGAAAAAGACCGCAGCATTAATATTAAACTGATCGAATCCAGCCGGGAGAAATCGCAGATCATTGCCAATGCCGTCAAAAGAACCCTGATCATCATGGGCGACGGCACCGACATTGACCTGCTGGCTGCTGAAGGCATTATGGATATGGACGGTTATGTCGCCGTGACCAACGACGAAGAGACCAATATCATCTCCTGCCTGCTGGCGCGGCACATGGGTGTTACCCGCACCCTGGCGCTCGTCAACCGTTCCGATTATATGCCGGTCATGTCATCCATCGGCCTGGATGCGGCAGTAGACCAGCAAATGATCACCGCTAACGCGATTTTGCGTTATATCCGCCGCGGTACAATTGTTTCGTTTGCCACTTTGCGCGGTATCGATGCGGAAATTTTTGAAATATTGGCAGGACCGCAAGCAAAAATAGCCCGTAAATCCCTTAAAAAAGCCAAACTGCCGCAGAACATGCTCATCGGCATGATAACCCGCGGCGACCAGGTATTTGTGCCCACAGGCGACTCGGTTATTGAACCGGGGGATAAATTGATCATCTTTGCCCTGCCTTCCGCTATCAAACTAGTTGAATCCATGTTTATTTAAATTATTTCAGGCCTGTTCATGAATTATCGGGTGATATTACATATACTTGGCGCGTTGTTACTGTTTGAAGGTCTTTCCCTGTTATTACCATTACCCTTTTCATATTATTATGGCGATGGGGACGCCCAGGCTATCATTACTTCGGCGCTAATATGCCTGGGCTGCGGCGCGGCCCTGTTCCTGCCTACCGGTTCTAAAAAAGATCTTGGCATTCGTGAAGGCTTTGTTATTGTTGCCCTGGGCTGGACTCTTTTGGCTGCATTTGGCGCCATTCCCTTTGTTATCGGCGGCGCTATCCCCTCCTATACCGACGCCTTTTTCGAAACCATGTCCGGCTTTACCACCACCGGAGCCAGTATCCTGCCCAATGTGGAAACTGTTCCGCATGGTTTGCTCTTCTGGCGTAGTTTAACCCATTGGCTGGGTGGAATGGGAATTATTGTGCTCTCCCTGGCCATTTTGCCGATTTTGGGAGTCGGCGGTATGCAGCTTTACAAGGCCGAGGTGCCGGGACCTTCGCCGGACAAACTCAGTCCCCGTATCCGCGATACCGCAAAAATATTATGGGTTGTATATTTCCTCATGTCCGCATTACAAACCGGCCTGCTGATGCTGGGCGGAATGACCCTGTTCGATTCTCTGTGTCACACTTTTGGGTCCATGGCCACCGGCGGTTTTTCAACTAAAAATACCAGCGTGGGGTATTATAACAGCCTTTATATTGAAATTGTAATCATTTTCTTTATGTTCATGGCCGGCGTCAATTTTAGTTTACATTACGCTTTTTTAAAAGGAAATTTCAAGTCGTACTGGAAAGACCGGGAATTTTTATTTTACATCAAATTTACAACGCTTTCGATCCTGTTTGTTACTATCGTTGTTTATTTCAGTAATTACCATAATGCCGGTCAGTCGTTACGGGCGGCGGCTTTTCAGGTAGTTTCTATTCTCACCACTACAGGTTTTGTGACGGCGGATTTTGAAAAATGGGCTCACGCGGGGCAGATAGCGCTATTGGTATTGATGTTTGTCGGTGGCTGCGCAGGTTCCACCGGCGGCGCCATAAAGGTCATCCGTTTTATGATCGTTTTAAAACAGGGCGTCCTGGAATTACGCAAGCTGCTCCACCCTAATGCCTATATCCCCATGCGTTTGGGCGGCCGGGTTATACAACCGGAAGTGGTGACCGAGGTGCTGGGCTTTTTCATTATTTATATGCTTATTTTTATTATCGGCTCGATCATTATGACCTGTTTCGGACTGGATCTGGTAACCGCCGGGTCCAGCGTGGCAGCGACCCTGGGCAATATCGGTCCCGGCCTGGCCGTTGCCGGGCCTATGGATAATTATGCATTTGTCCCCGCCGGCGGGAAATGGGCATTATCGTTCTTTATGCTACTGGGCAGACTGGAACTCTATACTATTCTTATTTTATTCGTCCCCGAATTCTGGAAAAAATAAAGCCGGTTTGCGTTGCCACATCACCGGCTTGTTTTTACATTATTAGTCCGCTTGCTGCACAATTTCATTCTGCGGATCTTCGTATTTACGCATGCGGTAATAGATCGGCAGTAAATACTTGCTGACAAATTTGTTCCGCTTTAACAGCCACGCCGTCACCGTCCACGAGCCAAGAAAGGCCAACGGCCAGGCCAGCAGGCCGAATCGTGACAAACGACGCTTGATATACGCCCGCCGTACACTCTCGCTCACCCGCCGCGCCTGCTTTAACAGCTTTATACGCTGCTCAACGGATAGCTCCGGGGTTTCGAATACCGGCTGGGGCACGCCCTCGCGCAGGGTGCCGAGATAGTTTTTCGGATCGTCGCGCATTAAATTGTTCTCATTTAAATAATCGAACAGACGCGTGCCCGGATAGGGGATAATGTTAAAGTAGAATGCCAGTTGCAGGGGATAGTCTTTAACAAACTTGAATGACTCCTGCACTTCATCCCAGGTTTCACCCGGCGAACCGATGAGAAAGTTCAGGCCTACATCGTAATCCAGGCGGCAGGAAATATCAATAGCTTGGCGGATGGTTTCCAGGGTTTCGCCTTTACGCAGAATTTTCAACACCCGGTCGCTGGCGGATTCGACGGCGATCTGGATTTCCCAGGCGCCGACCTGCTTGAGCCGCCGCAGCATCGGTTCATCCACTTTATCCGCCCGCACGCCGTTGGCCAGACTGATGCGGATGTCTTTCATGCCGCGTTTTTCAATATCATCACATATAGCGAATACCCGTTGTTTGTCGAACGTAAAATTATCGTCCATGATAAGAAAGGTCTTGTAATTCTTTTTATACCAGTATTCCATTTCATCCACCACGCTCTGTACGCTGCGCAGGCGGATTTTCGCGCCCATAATGGTATGCACTGAACAAAAGGTGCAGGCATAAGGACAGCCGCGCGAGGTGAGAATACCCATTTCATTGCTCAGGTATCGCTCCATTTCAAACCCGGTGTAGGTAGGCCAGGTGAGAGAATCGATGTCGCTCACCGCGGGACGCTTGCCGGTAAATTCCACCTGGGCGTTATTACGGTAATACAAACCTTTAATTTCAGCCAGCGGTTTACCCTGGATTAATTCTACCAACGCTTCTTCCCCTTCGCTTTGCACGGCGTAATCCAGCGCGGCGCAATCGACCAGTATTTCTTTGCCGAATGCGGAAACATGCGGCCCGCCGATAATGGTATCCACGCCGAAATCGTTTTTAATATGGGCGATAAGGGCGTAGGATTCCAGGTAACCGAGCGTGACCATGCTGATGCCGACCAGGTCCGGTTTAAAGTCGCGGATTTTGCGGTCGATCTCCTCTATTGTATAACCGCCGAGTTCGCGGTCGATGATCATATAGGTAATGTTATTTTTACGCAGCGCTTCCGCCAGGTAACCGATGCCCACGGGAGGGCGGCGCGGTGCATAAAAGATTCCGCTGGTTTGCTGACGAATTAACAGGATGCGTTCGTAACTCATAGGTGTACCTGCCTAGTTGGTTCATGGTTCTGTTAGTATTCTGCGCTTTTGCACAGAATTACTAGTATAGGAATTTTTTTTGTTAAATAATACAGAAATTTTGAGGAACTGGGGAAAAGAAATGCAAAAGACAGACAAAACCGTAGGTCGGGCCTGCGGCCCGACACTCGAGTTTGGACATTAGAAAAAGAAATAATAAAATTCTATGTAGTAAAAATCACTATGAATATGAATAAAGCATCGATGCTAAAATATTAACTGGTAATTTTACCGGCTTTG